>Ga0318503_10000014_pt1 | contig 22168 bp, 19 predicted proteins | sample GRESIP174b1f23_FD_203496 | JGI IMG/M metagenome (GOLD analysis project Ga0318503, IMG submission 203496) | Tropical soil microbial communities from Luquillo Experimental Forest, Puerto Rico - GRE.SIPMG.174b1f23 | ecosystem: Environmental > Terrestrial > Soil > Tropical forest > Bulk soil...
TCCGCGTAACGGTCACCACTTCGACAATATGGGGAATCGCCGGTGTTGGCATCATCGGCGTCGCGTTGTTGGTGATGGTTGGGGCCGTCGCTAGGTTCGGTCGCCGATGATCGCCGACGCCGTCATCGAGGCCAATGGCCTCACAAAAGCCTATGGTTCGGCGGTCGCCGTCGATCACATTTCCTTTGGTGTCGGCCGTGGCGAAATCTTCGGCCTATTGGGCCCCAATGGCGCCGGAAAGACGACCACCATTCTGATGATCCTGGGGCTGACTGAAATTTCCAGCGGCGACGTGCGCGTACTTGGTTTCAATCCGGCGCGCGAGCCGCTTTCGGTCAAGCGCCGTGTCGGCTATCTGCCTGACACCGTGGGCTTCTACGACAATATGACCGCGGCGGATAATCTGCGTTACACCGCGCGGCTAATCGGATTCCGCTCGATGGAGCGGGAAAAGCGGATCGCTGCTGCGCTCGAGCGCGTCGGGCTCGCGGAATTCGCCGACCAGGCGGTGGGCACTTTCTCGCGTGGCATGCGCCAGCGACTCGGGCTTGCCGAGATCGTAATGAAGGGCGCGCAAATCGCCATTCTCGACGAGCCAACCTCGGCTCTCGATCCGCATGCCACTGCCGAGCTTCTTGGCATTATCCGCGGTTTTAAAGCCGAAGGCGTTTCAGTTCTGCTCTCGTCGCATTTGCTTGAGCGAGTCCAGAGTGTCTGTGATCGGGTCGCGCTGTTTCACGCCGGGCGCATCGCGCTGATGGGCTCTGTGCCCGACCTCGGGCGCCAGGTGCTGGGCGGCGGTTATATCGTTGATATCGACGCTGATGGCGTGGGCCTGCCTGAGCGCCTCGCGCTTATCCCGGGGGTGAGCGGGGTCGAGAAGACCGGTATCGGCAAAATCCGCCTGCACGCCGACCGGGACGTGCGGCCGGAGGCGGCCGCCGAGGTCGTCGCCATGCAAGGACGCCTGAAATATCTCGGCGTTCAGGAGCCGAACCTGGAGGCGATCTATACACGCTATTTCGAAGCTAACCCCGAGCAGGGCGCGCGGGAAAGGACTCGCCATGCAGCGTGAAGGCTCGGCCTTTTCCGGCCTCGGCGTCGTCATGCTCAAGGAGCTCTCGGACCACCTGGCGAGCGTCCGCATGCGGGTTCTCGAATGGCTCGTGGTGCTGGTTGCTCTTGCCGCGCTCTACGGCGCGATACAGCAGATCAAGGACACTACGGCGGAAGACCCTTTCCTGTTCCTGCGGCTGTTTACGACTTCGCGTGATCCGCTGCCGTCGTTCGTCTCGTTTTTGTCGTTTCTCGTGCCGCTGATGGCCATCGGGCTCGGCTTTGATTCAGTGAACGGCGAACACAATCGCCGCACTCTGTCGCGAATTCTGTCGCAGCCGATCTATCGCGACGCGCTTCTATTCGGCAAATTCCTGGCGGGCCTAGTGACGCTTTCGATCAGCCTGCTCACGTTATGGCTCCTTGTGGTGGGACTGGGTCTGTTTCTCATCGGCATTCCGCCGGGTGCCGAGGAAATCGCCCGGAGCTTCGTGTTTCTCCTGGTCACGATCGTCTATGCGGGGGTTTGGCTGGCGCTGGCCCTGTTGTTCTCGGTCGTGTTTCGCTCGGCAGCTACCGCGGCGCTCGTCACGTTGGGCCTCTGGCTGCTCGTGACCTTCATTTGGCCGGTGCTTGCCGGGGCGTTGGCGCAAATCATCGTGCCGCCCGACCCGCGCTATACCGCGCTCGGCCTGCAGACGCCGGGTACTGCGCAACTGGAACAGATATTGGCGCGGTTCTCGCCGTCCACCCTCTATGCAGAAATCGTGGTGGCGCTGCTCGATCCGACGACACGCGCGCTCGGGCCAATTTATCTCAGCCAGCTGCAAGGCGCGGTGCTCGGGGCTCCCCTGCCGTTTGTCGAAAGCATCTTGATCGCCTGGCCGCAAATGGTCGGCATGATCGCCACCGCGATCGTACTCTTTGTGATCGGTTATGTGATCTTTCAGCGCCAAGAGGTGAGAGCCTAGGTTCGCCCCTGGCGCAGCGCTTTCCCTTTTGTCAAATAAAAAGAGGGCGGCCCGAGAGCCGCCCTCTGAGTTATTCACGCGCTGTCGATCTATTAAATCCGCAACACGTTGACGATTCTCATCGTGCGTGGATGCTTGCAAAGTTTCTCCAAACTGTGCGTGTGATATTTCGTGCTGGCAAAGGAGTTCGTTTCTGAATATCTGTTCACGTAACGATGTGAGGAGCAGTGTCCGCAGTCATCTCAAAGGTTGACGGCAAGTCGAAAGAATTCCGTGCTAATCAAGCGGCCATGCGAGAGCTCATTGCCGAATTGGAAAGCCGGCGCGCCACCGCGGCTGAAGGCGGCCCGGCTCGCGCACGCGAACGGCATTTGGCGAGGGGCAAACTGTTGCCGCGCCAACGCGTCATGACGCTGGTCGATATCGGAACACCGTTCCTGGAATTGTCGCCGCTCGCGGCGAATGAAATGTACGAAGACGCCATTCATGGCGCCGGCCTGATCACCGGGATCGGGCGGATCGCCGGACGCGAATGCGTCATCGTCTGCAACGATTCGACAATAAAGGGTGGCACCTACTATCCGATGACCGTGAAAAAGCATCTGCGCGCGCAGGCGATCGCGCGCGAGAACTGTTTGCCGTGCATCTATCTGGTCGATTCGGGCGGTGCCAATCTGCCACATCAGACCGAAGTGTTTCCGGACCGCGATCATTTCGGACGCATTTTCTATAACCAAGCGACCATGTCGGCGGCCGGCATTCCCCAGATCGCGGTGGTGATGGGTTCATGCACCGCGGGTGGCGCCTATGTGCCGGCGATGTCGGACGAGACCGTCATCGTGCGCAATCAGGGCACGATTTTTCTGGGCGGCCCGCCGCTCGTCAAAGCCGCCACCGGCGAAGTCGTGAGCGCCGAAGAGCTTGGCGGCGCCGATGTGCATGCCAGGAAATCCGGGGTGGCCGATTATTATGCGGAAAATGATCGCCATGCGCTCGCTTTGTGCCGTCAAATCGTCGGCACGCTGAATACGACCAAGAAAGCCGAAGTGGCAATGCGCAAGCCGAGCGAACCGCAATACGACGCGGCCGAGCTCGATGGCATCGTTCCGGTCGACTTAAGGAAGCAGTATGACGTGCGCGAGGTGATTGCTCGGCTGGTCGATGATTCCGAATTCGATGAGTTCAAGGCGCTCTACGGCACCACGCTCGTGACCGGCTTTGCCCATCTTCACGGCATTCCGATCGGCATTCTCGGCAATAACGGCATTCTATTCTCCGAAAGCGCGCTCAAGGCGGCACATTTCATCGAGCTATGCTGCCAGCGGCGCATGCCGCTTCTGTTTCTGCAAAATATTTCCGGATTCATGGTCGGTCGCGACTACGAAGCCGGCGGTATCGCCAAGGACGGCGCCAAGATGGTCATGGCGGTCGCCTGCGCGCAGGTGCCGAAGATCACGGTCATTATCGGCGGCTCCTATGGCGCCGGCAATTACGGCATGTGCGGTCGCGCCTACGGTCCGCGCTTTTTATTCACCTGGCCGAACGCTCGGATTTCAGTCATGGGCGGCGAGCAGGCGGCATCTGTGCTCGCAACGGTGCGCCGCGACAATATCGAAGGCGAAGGTAAGAAGTGGTCGGAGGTCGAAGAGGAGGAATTCAAACAGCCGATCCGCGAGCAGTACGACGAGGAAGGCAATCCCTATTACGCCACTGCGCGGCTATGGGACGATGGCATCATAACGCCGGCGGAAACGCGCCGCGTCCTTGCTCTATGCTTCTCGGCGGCTCTCAACGCGCCGATTCCGGAGACGAAGTTCGGCGTGTTTCGGATGTGATGCCTCTCGCCTGGATGCTTCAGCTTCTCATCTGCCGCATGCGTGCCAGCAACAAATGCGGGCATGACGGCCAAGCCGGACCCTTCTACACTTGATCGTAGCAAGCGGACCGGGAGCTTGAATAAATGCCGAAAACCATCGAACACGTGCATTGGCCGGATGCACCTGACCTATGGATGCCTTATGCGCCGGCAATCAAGGTGAGGGGCGGCACGACTGTTTATCTCGCCGGCGTCACCGCCGCGCCTGTCTATCATCATCATCCGCATCGGCCGCAAGAGTTCGACGCGATGCCGCGCGACATGGCGGGGCAGGCGAGGGCGGCGCTGGAGAATCTCAAGCGCGGCCTAAGCGCGGTAGGCGCGACATTCGACGATGTCGTGACAGCCGACCGGTTCGTGACGGATCTCTCCGATCAGGATGCGCTTAATCGGGTCTGGGGGGAATATTTCCGCGATGCCAAGCCGGCGACCACGACGGTTCAGGTGGTGCGCCTGGCCACCGACCCGCGTTGTCTGGTGGAGATCAATGCGATCGCCGTGATCGATTGACTGTCAACGATTAAGCAGCCACATCAGGGCGCTCAGGACGATGCTGATAACGATGCAAGTGACGAGAGGGAAATAAAAACTGGTGCTGCCGCGCTGAATCACAATATCGCCGGGCAATCGGCCAAGCCCACTCCGCGATAATAGTGGCCAGGCAATGCCGGCAAGCAGCAGCGTAAGCCCAATGACAATCAATAGACGCTGCATTGTGCGTTAACCCCCAGGCTTGGCAGGTGGGAAGCATCGCGGCGGCAATCAAGAGGAACCTATGGCGGAGAATGATTATCGGACGGCATTGATCGTGGGTGTCGGATCGGGTCTGTCGGCCTCCCTGGCGCGACTCTTGACCAAACACGCAATAAAGGTCGCGCTCGCCGCGCGACGCGCCGGCAATCTGACAGCTTTGGCGCAGGAAACCGGCGCGAAGGTGCTGGCCTGCGACGCCACCGATCGCGGCCAAGTCACCAAACTTTTTTCCGAACTTGAGAACGGGTTCGGTGCGCCAGATGTGGTCATCTACAATGCCAGCTATCGTACCCGCGGTCCCCTCATCGCGCTCGACCCGGCTGACGTGGAAAGGGCGCTCGCGGTTACCGCGTTTGGCGGTTTTCTCGTCGCCCAGGAGGCAGCCAAGCGCATGCTCCCGCGCGGCCACGGCGCGATCTTTTTCACCGGTGCGTCGGCGAGCGTGAAGGGCTATGCGCAATCGGCGCCCTTTGCCATGGGCAAGTTCGCCTTGCGTGGGCTCGCGCAAAGCGTGGCGCGTGAATTGTCGCCACAAGGCATTCATGTCGGTCATATCGTTGTGGACGGGGGCATTCGCAGTCAAAGCCGGCCAGTTCCGGCGGACAAGCCCGACAGTTTGCTCGATCCCGACGCTATCGCGCAGGCCTATCTCGATCTTTTGCGACAGCCACGCAGCGCATGGGCATGGGAGATCGAATTGCGACCCTGGGTCGAGAAGTTCTGATGCAAACTCCGAATATCCGATGCTAGAAGGGCATCGGGAAATGCTCAGATGACAAACAAAACAGCTGCAAAAGTTGCCTTGACGATTGTTGCCGTGCTTGCTGCGGCCACGGCAAACGCGCAGAGCCGGCACAGACGCGAGCGCGAGCCTAAAGAGACCGAACGTCCGGCGCCGGCCGTTTCGGTCGACAAACGCGATACGTTGGTGAATCTGCAAGGCGCGTATAACGGCAAGCCATATTGGTTGGCGCTGGCGCAATGTGGGGGCGCCTATTTCAAGCTCAACGTGCTCTACACCGCGCTCGCTGTGCAAGCGCGCGCGGTTAAGCCCGATCCGAAGCTCAATACTGAATACACCAAGAAGCTCAATGACGCGATCAAGACGGCGACGGCCTTCTATAGTGGTGCAGAACGTTTTTTGATGAGCGACCGGGGTATCGAACGTATCGACGCAGTATTGATCTATAACGAGCAGTCGCGGCTGGTATCGGACCGAATTAAAACCATCGACGCGGCCCTCGGTGCAGCAAAAACGTGCCCCGTTTTGTATCAGGCCTGCCAGGAAGCGCATGGCAAGGCGTGCAGCGAAACGCTCCCTCCGGTGAGCTAGATTGTGACGCTGGTTATCAACATTTCAACGAAGCCGGTCGTCGTCGCTGTCATTGCGGCCGCGCTCGCGGTCGTCGGAGCGACTGCGCAGCAAGCAGTGAAGTCGCCGGAAGCGCCTGCCGAGGAGGCGCCTGAGATGCACCTCTCCAGCATGATGGCACAGCAGCAGATGCGGCACATCAAGCTCTGGTTCGCCGGCGACGCCGGCAATTGGCCGCTGGCCGAATACCAGCTGGGCGCGCTCAAAGACGGGTTTGAGGATATCGGCAAACTGGTCGGTGACGATATCGTTACTCAGCATGTCGGCGGCGCGATGTCCGCGTTGGAAAAGTCGCTCGACGCCAAAGATCATGCGGCTTTCGTCATCACCTTCGATCGGCTGAGTGCCGGCTGCAATGAATGCCATCGCACGCTCGACCATGCATTCATCGCGATCCAGCGGCCGACTCTCCTGCCTTACAGCAATCAGAATTTCTCACCGCAGAAGTAAGGCGACGCGGCGCGGCCAGATTCGCTCCTTGTTCGCCGCCGGGAAGGGGCCTGCCGCCAGCCGCGGTGGAACTTGGTCGCTCATTTCGGCAAACCGGCGTAAGGCTATGTGCGTGCAGCGCTTCTCGGCCGGCGCACAGAGCTGGCTTTGTTCTTGAATTATCGGCCAATACGGCCATACTGCGCCCATTGTGCCGTGCAGCACGGGGTGGGGTCCTCTTGGAACAGCAGCGCAGCGATATCGCGACTTTGCGGGCGACGACAACCTGCAATGTGCTCATGATCTATCCGCGCTTCATGACGGATTCGTTCTGGAATTTTTCCGAAGCCTGCGAACTCGTCGGGGCGCGATACCCCGCTATTCCGCTCGGCTTGATCACGGTTGCGGCTCTATTGCCGAAATCCTGGAAGATCAGGCTGGTCAATTGCAATACCGAAGATCTCAGCGAGAGCGATCTCGCCTGGGCCGACATGGTGATGACCGGCGGCATGCTGTTTCAGCAAGCCGATACGCTTGATCTGATCGAAATGTGCCGTGCCCGCAGCTTACCCGTGGTGGTCGGCGGGCCCGATGTGAGTTCCAGTCCCCATCGCTATGCTTCGGCGAATTTCCGCGTCGTCGGCGAGGCCGAGGGCATTATCGACAAATTCATCGCCGCGTGGGAGGAAGGCCAGCGCGAGGGCACTTTCGAGGCGCCGAAATTCCAGGTCGACGTGACCAAGACGCCGGTACCGCGCTTCGACCTGCTCAAGTTCGATCAATACCTTTACATCGGCGTGCAGTTCTCGCGCGGCTGCCCGTTCACCTGCGAGTTCTGCGACATCATCGAACTGTATGGCCGGGCGCCGCGAACCAAGACGCATGCGCAAATGCTCGCGGAGCTCGATGCGCTCTACGACCTTGGTTATCGCGGCCACGTCGATTTCGTCGACGACAATCTGATCGGCAACAAAAAAGCTATCAAGGCTTTTCTGCCCGTGCTGGAGAATTGGATTAAAGAGCGCGATTATCCGTTCGAATTCACGACCGAAGCTTCACTTAATCTCGCCGACGATCACGAGCTGTTGCAGATGCTGCGACGGAGCAATTTCTTCGCGATTTTCGTCGGCATCGAAAGCCCGGACGAGGAGACGCTCACCGCGATGCGCAAAAAGCAGAATACGCGGCGCAGCATCCCCGAGAGCGTTCATAAGATCTATCGCGCCGGCATGTCGGTCACCGCAGGCTTCATCGTCGGTTTCGATAGCGAAAAGGGGTCGGTCGCCCAACCCATGATCGATCTGATCGAGGAAGCCAACATTCCGATCGCCATGGTGGGTCTGCTTTATGCGCTGCCGAATACGCAACTAACCCGGCGCTTAGCGCGCGAAGGCCGCCTGCACGTCGATCACGATGCGGCGCCCGCCGGCAAGGGAGATCAGTGCACAGCCGGCGTGAATTACGAGACCAAGCGCGCGCGCCTCGATATCTTGCGCGACTATCGCAGGGTGCTGGAAAAAATCTACGATCCCGATGCCTTTTGCGGCCGCCTCGAGCGACTCGCCGCGATGCTCGATTGCTCAGACCGTCGCAAGGAATTGCCGAAGGGCGACATTCGCGGCAGGGTGAGCACCATCAAGCTGGTGCACGATCTAATGTCGCGCCTGCCGGAAGGTCGCGAACGATTCTGGAAGGCGTTTACGACTTGCATGTCGAACAATCCGAATTCGGTGCGCGGTATCGTTACGCTGATGGCATTTTACCTTCATGTCGGGCCCTATTCCCGCTACGTCATGAAACAGATCGATCGCCAGATCGAAGACATCGAGCAGGGACGGTTTGTAGCGCCGAAATTGCTGCCGGCCGTCGAAGCGGAGCCGATTGCCGTAAACGCGTGATCCGGGACTGCCCGCTGGTGGGGTCGGCAACCGCAAATCAATAATTGGTCTGCTCGATTCCCGGCACGGTCAGCAGTGAAGAAACCGCGCGGCCGCGCAGATCATAGAGCCTGGCATAGACGATGCCCTCGCGCATGATGTCGAACACGACCGGGGCATCGAGCTTGGCGCAGTAGAACTCGCCGACGACCAGGGCAAAGTCGGCGCCTTTCGGATTCCAGGTCGTCGTGAATTTGGGACCAAGCACGACGGCCACTGGCGGATGCGGCCCGCAGACCGCCACTGTCCATTGGCCATCGCGCGGCTTTTCTCCGCGCTTGTCGATCTCCGCGAGCAAGCGGCGCGAGCCTTGCGTGAGTGATAAGCCCCAATAATCGAGCATGTAGTTTTCCCGCGCGCGCGGCACGCCTCCGGCAACGTGGTTGTAGTCGGTGTATTCATACGGATGCAGTCGCACCATATCGAGGATTGGCGAAGCAATGCCGGCAAGCATGACCAGCGCAAACGCGCCGCGCGCCAGGCGGCCGTACGACCAGAGCCGCTCAACTATTTGCGCGCCGGCAAGTCCCGCCAATACGGCGAACGGCGGCAGCACGAACACGAAATGGCGAATGCCGTTATACATCGCCGGCCGGGTCGCGACCGTAATCAGCACGGGCAAGAGCACGGCAAGCACGGTCGCGAGCAGCGCCGCGCGTTGGCCGGCGCTCTCCGGGCCGCGGTCGACCTTGGTCGCGATCGCGACGATGGCGATGACGAGACCGCCAAGCCCGAGCACCAACATCAACTCCGGCACCTGGACCGCAAAAAGCGTCGGCACGTAGCTGCGCGGCATGTCAATCACCGGGATCAGTTGCCCGCCAAAAAGCTCCCGCCAGGGTTTTTCGAAAAAATTAGAAAAATATTCGACGGCGTGAAATGGATTGAGCGGCGAAACAACGCTCCATGGCCAGACCAGGCCCATCACCAGATAAGCGAGGATGGTCGCCGGAATGAACGGTACGAGGAACGAACCGCATTCACTGAAAGCGGCTTTCACGCCCATTCCGCGCCCCCGCAGCGCAACGATGAAGAGAAGCGGCAATAGTGCGTTAGCCACGGCGAAACCGCCCAGCACGCGTGCACCGACCGCGAGTCCGACGCCAATTCCGCACAAAGCTATGGTTGGCGCGGTGGCGCGCGGGTACTCCTGGAAAGCGCGCACGAGCCCAAGCAGCGCGATCGCCATGACCGCAGCGAACGGACCATCCTTGGCGTTAATGAACATGTTTCCGTAGTACAGCGGACAGGTGGCGAGCAGCAGGAGCGCCAACAGCCCGGCGATCGGGCCGCCGAGCCGGCGGCCAAGGCGCCACGTCGCAAACAGTCCCACAAAGCCCACAGCAGCGCCGACGAGCCGCCGGGTTTCGAACAAACCGAACGGCAGGACTTTCGCAGCAAGCGTCGCCAGTATGTCGAAACCGCCGCCGTACATGTAGAGGTTGACAAAGGAAAGCGCGCGCTGATCGGCAAATCCGGATTTGTAGAGGGCGACAAGCAGGGCGCCGTACTGTGAGTGAGTGAAGTCATCCCAACCGAGCCCATAGTCCCGAAAAGTCGCAATAGCCAGGATGGCAACGGCCACAAGCACAGCGACTGCCAACCTGTCGAACAGGGATGCGGGCGCCATCAGCTTCGATCGAATGGCAGGTGAAGTTAGCGCAAATTGATGCACGATCAGCCCAATCCAGAAACGCCGGTCAAAGTATGTAGCTCAAGTGATGAAGCTCATTGCGAGTCATGACAATGCGTCAATGCGCAGCGCGCTGAATGAAATTCATCTTTCATCGGCGAAGACACGACCCGGATGCGAAAAGCGGGGCTTTTCGGCCCCGCTTCAAAGCGACTTCCGGTCTCGGCTTTATTTCATCGCGGCCTCGAACATCTCGGCGACATATTCCCAGTTCACCAAATGATCGAAAAACGCTTTCAGATAATCCGGGCGGCGATTGCGATAGTCGATGTAGTAGGAGTGTTCCCAGACGTCGCAGCCCAGAATTGGTTTACCGCCGTGGACGAGCGGGTTCTCGCCGTTCGGCGTTTTCATGATGGTGATTTTGCCGTCCTTAACCGCGAGCCAACACCAGCCCGAACCGAACTGCGTAACGCCGGCCTGAATGAGATCTTCCTTGACCTTCGCCAATGGCCCGATGTCGGACGCAAGTTGTTTCTCCAGTCTTCCTGGAAGTTTGTCGCCGCCTCCGCCTTTCTTCATCCATTGCCAGAAATGAATGTGGTTGAAGTGCTGGGCGGCATTGTTGAAGAGGCCCGGATTTTTGCCGAAGGTGCCCTTGACGACCTCTTCTACTGATTTGTTTTCCCACTCGGTGCCTTTGGCCAGATTGTTGCCGGTGTTCACGTAAGCTAAATGATGCCTGTCGTGGTGGAATTCGAGCGTCTCGCGCGACATGTGCGGCGCAAGCGCGTCATAGGGGTAAGGAAGGTCGGGCAGCGTGAATGCCATAGGTGTGCTCCTCAATGTGAACTTTGGGCTGGATTTGCCGGTGCAACGGCGTTGGAACCTGAAAGTTCCTCACCCTAGCTTTTTTGTTAGTCCGGTCAAAGACATTGACACTTCACCCGGCTCGGGTTTGACACCTTGGTTGCCCATCCGTTCCATGGCCGCCCGGGCGAGCCGGGCCTGATCTTCGCCGAGCGTCTTGTGCCCGCTGATGGCGGCAAACTCATGGACGACATCCGGCATCGGCGAGCCAGGTCAACGCGGCCTTGCGCGGCCCATGAAAGACACAATGCCGCGGCAGCCCGGCGGCATCCCACCATGACCGGAATTGGTCAGTAAAGTCGTTCGCCCCGTAGGTCTTGCCGGTATTGGTTGTCAGAAGCGTGAGAAGGCCGATGGGTGTGGCGGCGATGATTGCTGCGAGTTCGGGATGGACGGGAATGGCAAGCATCACGCCGGTCTTTTGCTGGCGAACGGTGAGTACGCCGTCGCGGATATGCTGTCGCCGGATGTGTACGACGGCGCCGCGCCTTTGCGCCGTAATGACCCCGAGCGCCAACGCCAATCGCGCAGCCGATCGGGCTTTGCCGACGGAATCTCCGGGATCTCGAACTTAGGCGGCAAGCATTTCGTGGCTCGGTTCTTTGACCCTGAACCAGGCAACGTAAAGCGCCGGCAGAACGATTAGGGTGAGGATGGTAGCAACGAACAGGCCGCCCATGATGGCGAAAGCCATTGGTCCCCAGAACACGGTTGGCGCGATTGGAATAAATCCGAGCACCGTGGAAATCGCTGTGAGCATGATCGGGCGAAAGCGCGACAACGTCGCCTCAACGACGGCATCCCAGATCTGTGGCCTTTGCGCTCGTTCCGTTTCGATTTGTTCGATCAGAATAACCGCATTCCGCGCGATCATGCCGAATAGCGCCAATATGCCGAGGATGGCCACAAACCCAAGTGGTTGCCCGAAGACGAGCAGGGCGATGACAATACCGATCAATCCCATCGGCACCACGCTCAGGACGAGAGCAAGGCGACTAAAGCTATGTAGCTGCGCCATGAGAAAGACCACCATCAGCAGCAGCATCAGCGGGACTTTGTCGAACACCGAGGCCTGCGACTGAGCACTTTCCTCAACCGTTCCGCCGACATCGATGCGATAGCCTTTCGGCAGATCCTTGCTCAACGTCGCAATCTCCGGTGCCAGCGCCTGCACGGCGGCTTCGGGCGTTGTGCCAGACGCGACGTCGGCTTGCACCGTGAGGGTCGGAACTCGCTGACGTCGCCACACCAGTGGATATTCCTGCACGAAATCGAAGCTTGCGACCTGGCTCAGCGGCACCGTGCGTCCGTTCGGGAGCGGAAGCTGCAAACCTTGCAGCGTCGACAGTGAGATGCGCTGCTCGTCCTGCGCCCGGGCAATGACATCGACGAGATATATGTTGTCACGCACCTGAGTGATCGGGGTGCCGGTCATCACCGCATTCAAAACCTCGGCAAGCGCTCGCGAGCTGAGCCCCAAGAGCCGCGCCTGATCCTGATCGATACTGATGCGAACTTTGCGCGATGGCTCGATCCAGTCGAAATTGACGTCTTTTACCTGCCCGTTCCCACCGAGAACTTGAGCGACGCGTAGTGCGATCGAACGCACCTGCGCGATATCCGGGCCTTGCACCCGGTATTGCACCGGCCATCCGACCGGGGGGCCGAGCTCGAGCGGTGATATCCGGGCAACGACGCCGGGCATTTGCTCGGCGAGAGATTGCTCGAGCTTCGACTGTAGCCGTTTGCGCGCGGCGACGTCCTTGGCGACTACGACAGCTTGGGCCAAGGAGTCCCTTGGAAGCTGAACGTCGAGCGGAAGATAGAAGCGGATCGCTCCGCGACCGACATAAGTGCTCCATCGCGCGACGTCGGGGTCGCCCTTGAGCAGCGCATCGAGGCGGCTGGCAGCCTGATCCGTGGCGTAGATCGAGGCGTTCTGCGGCAGCGCCAGATCGACAACGAGCTCGGGGCGATCGGACGCTGGAAAGAACTGCCGCGGCACATAGGGTAGCGCCAACAGCGCGATGACAAAGCAGGCGACGGTCGCCACGATGGTCAACCATCGCATCCGCATCGCGCCGACGAGGAGGCTGCGGAAAATCCGGACGACCACGCCGGGCTCCGCGGTTCCGCCCGGCTTGGCCAAGAGGACAACACCGAGCAGGGGTGCAAACAGCACGGCGACGAACCAGGACACGATCAGCGCGATGGTCACCACAGCGAAGATCGAAAACGTATATTCGCCGGCAGCGCTGCGCGCGAAACCGATCGGCACGAAGCCCGCCGCAGTGACGAACGAGCCCGTCAGCATCGGGAAGGCGAGGGTCTGATAAGCAAACGTCGCCGCATGCTCCTTGCTGTCGCCTTGAGCAAGCCGCGAGGTCATGACGTCAATCGTGGTCATTGCATCGTCGACAAGCAGGCCGAGGGCAATGATCAGGGCGCCGAGCGAAATACGCTGCAGATCGATTCCAAGCCACTCCATGATGGGAAAGATGATCGCCATGGTGAGCGGGATAGACAGCGCGACGATAGCGCCGGCGCGAATGCCGAGGGTCACGAAACTCACCGCCATGATGATCGCGATCGCCTGCCACAGCGAGGTCATGAACTCGCCGATGGCGGTGCGCACGACAGCAGGCTGATCGGACACCAACGTCGGCTCGATTCCGAGCGGAAGATCGGCGATCGCGTCGTGGATCTCCGCCTTAATGTTGCGGCCCAGCGCCAGAATATCGCCGCCCTCGCTCATCGCGATGGCGAGACCGATGGCGGGCTGCCCATTGACCCGAAACATCGGCTGCGGCGGGTCGGCATAGGAGCGACGCACTTGCGCAATGTCGCGCAGCCGGATCAGCCGTCCGTTCGACAGGAAATTGACAGCAAGAATGTCCTGTTCGGAGCGGAAAGCCCCAGAAACCTGGAGGAGGAGCTTCTCGTCGCCGGTCTGTAGCGAGCCGGACGGGCTGACCGCGTTCTGTGCCTGGAGCGCGGCGATCAACGCGGCGCGATCGATGCCGAGGCCCGCGAGTTGTTGCGTCGAGAATTCGGCGAAGATCTGCTCGTCCTGTGCGCCGAGGATCTCGATACTGGAAACGTCGGGAACGTGCAGCAACCGCGAGCGGATGTCCTCGACGTAGTCGCGCAGCTCGCGATGAGTGAATCCCTGCGCGGTGAAGCCATAGATCAGCCCGTAGGTGTCGCCGAACTCGTCGTTGAACCCCGGTCCGACGACGCCGGCCGGAAGCGTGTGACGGATATCGCCGATGCTCTTGCGAACCTGATACCAGATGTCGGGAACCGCGGAAGGTTTTGTTGATCCTTTCAGATTGACGAAAATCGTGGTGCGGCCGGGGCTGGTATAGCTGCGCAGGAAATCGAGGCTCTTGATCTCTTGTAGTCTCCGCTCGAGCCGTTCAGTCACCTGTGACAGCGTATCGTCCAGGGTGGCGCCTGGCCAGGCCGCCTGCACCACCATGATCCTGAACGTGAAAGCCGGGTCCTCATTGCGGCCGAGCTGGAAGTACGACGCAAGACCGCCGACGGTCACCACGATCATGAGAAAGATCGTGAACGAGCGATGCTTGAGGGCCCATTCGGATAGATTAGGGCCTGTCACGAAGGCGATCCCAACAGGCGGACTTTGCGCCCCGGGTAGAGCACTTGAATGCCGGCGGTCACCACAACCTCACCGCCGTCCAGACCCTGCGAAACAACAACCGTACCGGGATCGAAACGCTGAACCTCGATGTTGCGCATGGACACGGTCATGGTCGATGGATCGACGATCCACACGGCGGGATGGTTGTTGTAGCTGGTGAGCGCACTGGCGGGGATCGAAATCCCCGGCGTCGCCTCGAGTTGCATGCGTCCGGTGACCGTCGCGCCAAGCAGCATCGCAGCGGGAGGATCGATCAAACTCACGCGGACCCGAAATGTGCGTGTGATCGGATCGGCCTGCGGGTCGACCTGCCGAACGCGACCCATGGCGGTGACGGAGGGGTCATCTGTCAGGGTGACGGTGATCTTCGCATCGGGAGGGGCGGAGCGTAACACCTGGGCCGGGACGTCGAACACAGCGTCGCGCCCCTCCTGCCGGGCAACCTGGAAAATCATCTGTCCGGGCTGCACTACTTCGCCCGCCTCGGCACCGCGCGCGGTAACTGATCCGCTCACATTCGCCTTGAGCTGGGTGTAGCTCACGCGATCTTCGGCGAGCTGTAATTGAGCTTGTGCGTCATCGACGCGCGACTGCGCCGTTCGCAATCCCTGCTGGGCCTGGTCAAACAAAACCTTGGTCGTGAATCCCCGCTCCAACAAATGCTTCTGGCGATCAAAGTTGTTGCTGGCCTCGACCAACTGTCCCTGGGCGGCTGCAAGCGCCGCCTGCGCGGAACGCAGGGTATTGAGCTCATCCTGCGGGTCGAGCTTTGCTAACACCTGATCCGGTTCGACCCGATCCCCCACATTGGCCAAGCGTTCGACGATGCGGCCGCCGATGCGAAATGCCAGCGCACTTTCCTTTTCAGCGTTGATTTGTCCGGTCAGAACGACCTGTTCGCCTGTGTGTCCCCTTTCGGCCGTGACGGTTCGGACGGGACGGATCGGCGAAGGATCGACGTCGGCATTCGGCTCGCAACCGGCGAGTATGATTGCGAGCGCTGGGCAAAGCGACAGCGCCCAAAGTCGTTGGCGGGAGACTATAAACAACGCCATGCCACCCTCATCCCGAGCCGGTGTTTTTCTAATACGGCACCCGGGAACGCTGGCCGTCAAGCGCCGCTCGGGCCCTTCTGCGACAATGGCCTGTGGCGGGCGCTTGCCTTCTCATCGTTCTCATCGTCTTTGGAATGACGCTCGAAGTCGTTCGCTAACCACGCCGGTATAAAATAAAATGCGACGATGTCCGGTTCGAGTCAGACTTGGCCCTTCGAGCAGATTCCCGCGATGTCCGGTTATCCTCCGAAAGATTCCGAATACGACTCGTACTGGAGCCACCGAAACGCAGGCCGCCCACAGGTCCGATTCGCCTTCCTAGTGCCGCCAAGCCGTTGCGAGCAGCTTCTGGTCAGAGCTTTCGGTTTTTTGGGGGAAATTCCTCAAGCGGTGCGGCGCGATTTCTCTCGCCCGGACCCAGAGACGTTGCCGGATGGTCGAGGGTCGGGGTGGTTTTTGGCGTCGGCCGTGGCGTCAAGTTCGCAATTTCACGTTCGGATTTTTGACGCGGATCAAATTCAAGATTGTCACGCACGAATTATCGTCCGTTGATTTAGACTTTCGGCACGTTCCGCATGAGCGGATAGGCATTATTCGGGACAAATGCCGATTCATCGGGTCAAAGGCGACTCGCCGTGGCCGAGGCGCTCTTAAGGAGGAACCTGACCCCAACGGAGCGCAGGCATGAGCGTAGCAACGAACGCGGACGCGGGCAGCAGTGCTGCGACGTGGCACGCGATATCTGCCGACGAAGTTGTGACGCGGCTCGCTACCAGCGGCCAGAAAGGGCTCGATGCGGCCGAAGCCTCCGCTCGGCTCCGGAAGCATGGGCCAAACCGCCTCCCGGAGGGCAAGAGGCGCGGGCCGTTCATGCGGTTTCTTGCCCAGTTCAACAACATCCTGGTTTACGTCCTTCTCGGCGCTGGCTTCACCAAACTGATGCTAAGCCTGTGGGTCGATGCGGGAATCATCTTCGGTGTGGTTGTTCTCAATGCGCTCCTCGGCTTTATCCAGGAGGGTAAAGCAGAGAAGGCGCTGGATTCGATCCGCAACATGTTATCTGCCGAGGCCCGGACAGTGCGCGGCGGCGAGACGCGCATGATTCCAGCTGAGCAACTCGTTCCGGGGGACGTTGTGGTGCTCGAGTCCGGCGACAAAATTCCGGCAGACCTGCGACTCATCGACGCCAAGAACCTCCGAACCGAAGAGGCGGCGCTCACCGGAGAGTCGGTGCCGGCGGATAAGGGGGCCGATGTGGCGCCCGCAAATGCCACGGTCGGCGACCGGGAAAACATGGCGTTCTCCGGAACGATGGTCGTGTCAGGTCGCGCCACTGGCGTCGTTGTTGCGACCGGTAGTGAGACCGAGCTCGGCCGTATCAATCAGCTCCTCGCCAGTGTCAGCCCGCTCGAGACTCCGCTCCTCCGTCAGATCAAGACGTTCGGCTACACCATCTCCGCCGCAATCGGGGTGATCAGCGTTCTGATCTTCGCTTACGGAAAATGGGTGAAGGGCATGGACTTCGTTGAGTTGTTTCAGGCAGTCGTTGGCATCGCCGTGTCGCTCATTCCGGAAGGACTGCCTGCGCTCATCACGATCACACTAGCCATCGGTGTCCAACGCATGGCCCAGCGCAACGCAATAATTCGGCGTCTGCCTGCGGTCGAGACGCTCGGATCAGTGTCGCGGATCTGCTCGGACAAGACCGGCACGCTTACTTTGATGGAGATGATGGTGGTGTCTGCTGTCACCGCCGAATCTGCGTATCAGATCACCGGCAACGGCTATGCGCCCGAGGGCGAGGTCGAGAAGGACGGACAGCCCGCAGGCAAGGACTCGGTGCTCACGCTCATGGGCCGCGTCTCCACGCTTTGCAACGATGCCGAGCTCTTCGAGCAAGAAGGGGCTTGGAAAGTGGAAGGCGATCCTACCGAGGGAGCACTCTATCCGTTCGCGAGCAAGCTCGGCATGGATCGCGCTACTGAGCAGTTGGCGGCGCCGCGGATCGACGCCATCCCATTCGAATCGGAGCACAAATTCATGGCGACGCTCCACAAGTCTACCGCGGGCATAGACGTTCTATTCGTCAAGGGCGCCCCTGAAGTCATTCTCGAGCACTGCGATCGCCAGCAGACCGCCAACGGCCAGGCAGCATCGCTCGACCGCGCGCATTTCATGCAGGCGTCGGACCAGCTCGCTGCCCAAGGCGAGCGCGTGCTGGCGCTAGCATGGTTAGAGAATCCGAGTGTCAAGGTCGGCAGTCTTGCTCCGGCCGACCTGCCCAAGACCCTTGTCCTACTCGGCCTGATTGGCCTTCTCGACCCGCCGCGGAAGGAAGCGATTGAGGCCGTCAAGGAATGCCACGGCGGCGGCATTCGCGTCACGATGATCACGGGCGATCACAAGATCACCGCCGCAGCCATCGCCAAGATGCTCGGTATCGGCGACGGCAAGACGGCAATCACCGGCGCCGAGGTCGAGGATATGGACACCGCCACTCTGCAAGAGCGCGTTCGCGATGTCGATGTGTTCGCGCGCGCGAGCCCCGAGCACAAGCTTCGCCTGGTGAAGGCAATTCAAGCCAACAAGCAGATCGTCGCGATGACCGGCGACGGCGTGAACGACGCGCCCTCACTCAAGAAGGCCGACATCGGCGTCGCCATGGGCATCAAGGGCACCGAGGTGACCAAGGAAGCCGCGGGAATGATACTGGCCGACGACAACTTCGCCTCGATCACTGCAGCGGTGAAGGAGGGGCGCACAGTCTACAACAACATCGAAAAGGCCATGCTCTTTTTGCTGCCCACCAACGTCGCTCAGGCGTTGGTCATTGCTGTCGCCATCTTCTTCGGCTTCACCATGCCGATCACTGCGCCACAGGTCCTTTGGGTCAATATGGTCACATCTGTCGCGCTTGGACTCGTGATCTCGTTTGAGCCGCACGAGATCGACGTGATGGGTCGCCCCCCGCGCGCAATCGGCCGCCCGATCGTGACTGGCTTTGGCATTTGGCGCATCATCTTCGTCGGCCTAGCGCTTCTCACGTATACCCTGTTGGCGTTCTTCTGGATGAAATCCCAGGGCGCGTCTGATGCGCTCGCCCGGACAATCGCGGTCAACGCCATTACGATCGGCCAGGTGTTCTATCTGCTGAACAGCCGCTATCTTTTGGACTCGTCTTTTTCCCTGACGGCGCACACGGGAAACAAGTACCTGCCGCTCGGCATCGGTGCAGTCGTGATCCTGCAGCTGCTGTTCACCTATGCGCCGCCGTTCCAAGCGATGTTCGATAACGAAGGGATTCCGTTCTGGGTCTGGCCGTGGCTGATTGCTGGCGGTCTACTGTTCTTTGTGGTCGTTGAGGCGGAGAAGCTTGTCATCCGGTCGTCCGATGCACTGCGGAAGACCGTGACCGCGGTGGAGGCCGGAACGTGATGCTATGCGGCGCGATCGATAAGATACGCTGCGGAGCGCCACGCGTGATGTGCCAAAGCTTCGAGGCTTCTCAGTGTGTCGACACGAACGATCGCAGCGTCGGTACTCAACGTTCCGTTCGCGACCGCGCCTAGCGTCGTGCTGCGGTAGCTGCGCTGCATTTCCTGTAGCTCTGTTGCACAGCGCTCGAGCTGAACGAGAGCCTCCTCGGTCGATACCTCGGCTGCGCCGGACGTGGCGTCGGCGCCTAGCGAGGTCACCCGCCGCGATTGAATGATATCGTGTGGCGCCGCGACTTCGCCTGCAACCAAGGCGGCGCTTCGCATTGCGTTCGCACATAGCTGTGCGGCGCGCACATCGTCCGGCCCGCCGCGCACCGTCCCGAAATCGATTGCCCCGCTTGCTGTTTCCGCCAGCCGCGAGGCGTGGTCGAGCGCGTGCAATGTGCTCGTGAGTCGCCGTTGCTCGTCGTCGGAGTCGGGCGGCCCGGCCACATCCGACAGGAAGACTTGTGCTTGGCGCAACGCATTGGCAGCCTGTGATATGAAATCCTTTCCCGGACGAATAGGCTCGCCGCGGCTCGCGGCCGCCAGCGTCGGCTCGACCGAACTGCACACCGCTACCAGCGCTCGTGCGATCGTCCGCCGCACTGCCTCCGCCGCCACGATAGGGGTTGCGAGCGCCGAGGGATCGAGGCAGCGCGTCAGCGGCGAGCCCCGCTCGGGCAGAATACGCTCGACAAGCCGCGTGAACCGGTCGATCACCGGCAGCAGGACCATAACGCCGACGACATTGTACGCAGTGTGATAGCCGGCCAGCAGCGTCGCGCCATCAATCGTGCTCGAGGCACGGACGAGTAGAGGAGTGACAATGGGAAAAAGTACCAACGCAATCACGGCGGCGATCAGTTTGAACAGTACATACGCGATCGCCAGCCGCTTGGCGGTAGTGCTCGCGCCGATAGCCGCTAACGCGGAGCTGGTCGCCGTTCCGATGTTCTGCCCGATGATCAACGCGCAAGCCTGGTCCAGCCCGACCGCACCGGCGAAGTAGGCGGACAGCGTCACCGCAACGGCCGCCGTTGACGACTGCATCAGTGCTGTCATCACGAGCCCGACTAGGACCAGCGTCAACACGCCGAGCATCCCCCACCACCATCCGGCATCGGGACCTGCGAGAACCGCCGGCAGGTCCGCGGGATGTAATCGCTCGGCCAGCCCGCCCATGCCCTGCTGTAGGGTCGTCAGTCCAAAAAGTACAAGCCCAAATCCGGCAAGCGCCGCACCCGCCCCTGATACCCTACCGCGGCCCAAAAGCTTGGTCAGGGCGCCGACGAAGATCATCGGCAATGCGGCGGATGTAAGCGAGACGCGAACGCCGATAAGTGCGACCAGCCAAGCAGTACCCGTCGTGCCGACGTTCGCACCGAAGACGAGGCCCAATCCCTGCGGGAACGTCAACAAGCCAGCGCTGACGAGACCGATAGTCGTCATGGTCGTTGCACTGGACGATTGCACCAGGAGCGTGACGACGGCGCCCCAGAAGGAGCCGCGCAGCGGTGTCGCTGCCGCCTTGCCGAGCACCGTGCGCAGCGCAGAGCCAGCCAATGCCTTCAAGCCGGTGGTCATCACGGTCATGCCGAGCAGAAAGAGGCCTACGCCACCGAGGACCGCGATTGCCGTCGACATGCGTGCTCCCGAGGTGAATGTCGATTAGGTCATCTTTTGCGTTGTAGGCAGCTCCAATGTGAAGCAGCTGAAGTGGCGAGCTAGATGTTTGGCGCGCACTTTTTACTTTTCTCGACTAAGCGCTGCACGCGCAGTTTGCAATTCCTTGTTCTTCGTCGCGTCGACCGTCGGGTAGGCGAGATCGAGTTTCTCAATCGCCTCCACGATGGCTGCAGCGACAATGAGTCGAGTAAACCATTTGTTGTCAGCCGGCACCACGTACCACGGTGCGCGTTTTGATGCCGTAGTCCGAATTGCTTCCTGGAACGCGTGCATGTAGTCGCCCCAGAACTTGCGCTCGTGCACGTCGGTTGCTGAAAACTTCCAATGTTTGTCCGGCCTGTCGAGGCGTTCCATGAAACGCTTCTTTTGCTCTTTGCGCGACAAATAAAGGAAGAACTTGAGAACGACCGTCCCCTGTCGAGTAAGGTAATCCTCGAAGTGCGCGATGTCGGAAAGCCGCTCGTCCCAGATATGCTTGCTTAGGAGCGGTGGAGGCAGCTTCTGTCGCTTCAAAATATGCTCATGCACGCGCACAACGAGCACCTCCTCATAGTACGATCGGTTGAAGATCCCGATCCGTCCCCGCTCGGGCAAGCACTTGGCGTAGCGCCAGAAAAAGTCGTGGTCGAGGTCCTCCGATGAGGGTTGCTTGAAGGAAAATACCTGGCAGCCCTGAGGATTTACTCCTGACATAACGTGCTTGATGGTGCCGTCCTTGCCAGCCGCGTCCATAGCCTGGAAGACGAGCAGCAGCGACCAGCGATTCTGGGCGTAGAGCATGTCCTGCTCCTCTGCGAGCCACTCAGTGCCGCGTTGCAGAAGCTCCGCCGCCTCGCCCTTGCCCATCGTAAGGCCACAGGTGTCACCGGGATCGAAGTCCTTCAATTTGAAACCCTTGCCTTTTGTAATGCGGAACGGATCGACGTATTTCTCGATGCGATCGAGGATTTCCTTTCTCGCCATGGCGCAAACTCCCTTTCGCGGTGCCGTTTAGCGGCAACTCAACAATATTGCGGACGTGCCCCCACGCGGGCATTTGATTTGGATCAAATTCAAGGTCTCGCCTAACAACTTATCTTCATTAAGCTACATTGCGATCGTCATCGTCGAAATTTCAGTTGAAGGTCTCAATGAACCAAACGGAGAATCACAATGTTCTTCTCTCAGGAAGGCTTCACCTATCGAAATTTCCTGATGGACGCCCTCGCGATATTTCGTTTTCATCGTGTGGTTCTGGCTACTTATTAGCGTTGCTGCTGATTTGTTCCGACGTTATGGCTGGATCAAGGCGATTGGTGTGCTTGCATATTTGATTTTTCAGGGGCGCGGCATGGCCGAACGCAATGTGCAACAAGCTCAGCAGGCGCGCGATGAACTCCGACGCGTG
>Ga0318503_10000034_pt1 | contig 16379 bp, 15 predicted proteins | sample GRESIP174b1f23_FD_203496 | JGI IMG/M metagenome (GOLD analysis project Ga0318503, IMG submission 203496) | Tropical soil microbial communities from Luquillo Experimental Forest, Puerto Rico - GRE.SIPMG.174b1f23 | ecosystem: Environmental > Terrestrial > Soil > Tropical forest > Bulk soil...
ATTGGTCGATTTGGAGGTGGACGTGAGGATAATCTGGCCCGGAGCGAAGGAGGGGAGGGGCCTCTTCGCCGTTATGGTGCGGACCCCGAGCGCCGCTTTGCTGCCAGCGCTGGCGCTTGTTGTCGTCCTCGCTGCGGTGGCAGCCGTTGTGGCCGCGCCTGCGACTTCCGGGACGAAAAACGAAGGCTTTCAGACCAGCGTCCCAGCGGCCATCCTCCTCGACGCCGATAGCGACAGTATCCTGTTCGACAAGAACGGCGACCAGCTTGTCGCGCCGGCAAGCCTGGCGAAGCTGATGACGCTGGAATTTCTTTTCAATGAAATCAAACAAGGCCGCGTCAAGCTCGATGACGAATACATCATCAGCGAGAATGCATGGCGCAAAGGCGGTGCGCCGTCGCATGGCTCGACGATGTTTGCGGCGATTCACAGCCGGGTCAAAGTTTCAGATCTGATCCAGGGCATCGTCGTCGATTCAGCGAATGATGCCTGTATGGCGGTGGCCGAGGCGCTAGCCGGAAACGAAGCAACATTCGGCCGAATGCTCACGCTGCGGGCCCGCGAGATTGGACTCGAACATTCCACATTCACGAATTCCACCGGCTATTCGGAACCGAATTTGCGCGTAACCGCACGGGAGATGGCGGAGCTGGCACGGCACATCATCCGCACTTATCCCGAGTTTTATCCGAATTTCAGCCAGCGCGACTTCGCCTGGAACAATATCCATCAAACAAATCGCAACCCGCTGTTCGGCATGGGTCTTGGCGCCGACGGCCTTAAGACCGGCGAAACAGGGGAAGCGGGTTTCAATCTGGTGGGTTCAGCGCTGCAAGAGAATTTCCGCCTGATCGTCGTCGTGACCGGTGCAAGATCGGAAAAAGAACGTGCCGATGAGGCAAAGAAGCTTCTGGATTTCGGCTTTCACGATTTTCAGGCGCGCGTGTTGTTTGCCGAAGGGCAGACCGTGGGCGAGGCCAAGGTGTTCGGTGGCGACCGGAGCTATGTACCGCTGACCGCAGCAGGCATCGTGCGAGTGATGGTGCCACGGAATAATAGCCAGCGCCTCTTGGCGCGGATCGTCTATACCGGCCCAGTGCCAGCGCCCATCAACAAGGGACAAATGATCGGGAAGCTAAAGGTCTGGCGGGGCGAAAATCTCGCCCTCGAAGTGCCGCTGCACGCCGCCGATGACGTCGGACGCGGGAGCATGTCGCAGCGTGCGATGGATGGCGCCACCGAATTGATGATCGGGGTGTTGCGGGCCGGTGTGAACAAGCTCTGAGCTTTGTGGATAGAAACCTCGCCCGGTGCGCGTTTGCTTGCAGAGCCCTATATTGCTGCAGAGGGCGCTATTCGCTTCGTTCGCCACTCTAGGATAGCCGTATAAACTATTGATCTTCCAATATACCTACCAAGGTACATCCGCGTGACAGAGGCCGGCGGCTCAAGCATCCGAGGCAAATTCATTACCTTTGAAGGCGGCGAGGGTACCGGCAAATCAACCCAGGCCGCCATGCTGGCCTCGCGCCTGGAAGCGCTCGGTCTCGTGGTCCAATTGACGCGTGAACCCGGCGGATCGCCTGGCGCGGAAATAATCCGCCACGTGCTTTTAAGCGGCGCGGCAAAGGCGCTCGGCCCTGAGGTCGAAGCCATGCTGTTTGCAGCGGCGCGCGACGACCACGTGCGATGCACGATCCTGCCCGCGCTTCAATCGGGCAAATGGGTGATCAGCGATCGCTTTGCTGATTCAACGCGGGTCTATCAGGGCGCTCTCGGTCAGGTCGATACCAAGCTTATCAACGTTCTAGAACGCGTTTCGATCGGCAGCCTTGCACCTGACCTTACTGTGATCCTCGACCTGCCGGTTCATCTTGGTCTCGAGCGCGCCAAGCTGCGGCGTGGGCAGGCCGAGGCTGACCGCTTTGAAGGGGAGGGTACTGACTTTCACGAAAAGCTCCGTGCGGCCTATCTCGGCATTGCGGCCAGCGAGCCCGGTCGCTGCGTGGTGATTGACGCAACGCGGGCCAAGGACGCGGTTGCAAAATCGGTCTGGCAGGCGGTGCTATCGCGGCTTGCGCCACCGACGGTTCAGCGCGTCGAGGAAGGCGCGGCAGCAAAAGTGTAGCCGCGCGCGGAACTGCTCGATGTCGCAAATGGACGACGATGAGGATAACGACGAGGCACCGCATCCGCGGGCCACGAGCCGTTTCTTCGGCCATGTTGCTGCGGAAGCGGCGCTGCTTGGTGCTTACCGCTCCCGCCGCATGCCGCACGGCGTGCTCATTAGCGGGCCAAAAGGCATCGGCAAGGCAACGTTGGCCTACCGTTTGGCGCGTTTCGTTCTTGCGCACCCCGACCCGGCCGCGGCGGCTGTGCTGGGCGCGGAATCACTCCAGGTCGCGCCCACCGATCCTGTCGCCCGGCGAATTGCCGCCCAGGCACAACCGGACCTCCTCGTGATCGAACGCACGGTTAACGAGAAAAACGTGCTGCGAAACCAGATCGCGGTCGAGGACATTCGGCGCGCAGTCCCATTTTTTGGCTCGACTGCGGGCGAAGGAGGTTGGCGGATCGCCATTATCGACTCGGTCGACGATCTCAACCGTTCCGGTGCCAATGCCTTGCTGAAGGTGCTCGAAGAGCCACCTAAACGCGCATTGCTGGTGCTCGTCGCCCATTCCGCTGCGCGCGTGCCGCCGACGCTACGATCGCGTTGCCGCGTGTTTTCGCTTCGCCCGCTGGCCGAAGCCGACGTGGCGGGCGCCGCGGCAGCGGCAATCGAAGCCGAACTTGACGATCCGGAGATCGCCGCCGCGGCCGGCGCTGCGGGCGGTTCAGTCGCCCGGGCGCTCGCTTTGCTGGACGAAGGCGCATTGGAACTTCGCCGGCAGGCACTCGACTTGCTGGCCGGGTTGCCGGCCCTCGACGCCCCGGCTTTACACGCACTCGGTGAGGCGCTTGCAGGAACGGATCCGCAGCCGCTTGCAGCGTTTCTTGATACCGTCAATGGCTGGCTCGCGGAGCGGCTGGATTCCGGCCACGGTGACTTGGCAAGATTGGCTCGCCTCGCCGAGGCGTCGGAGCGGATCAATGCTGCCGCGCGGGATGCCGAAATGTACAATCTCGAGCGCAAGCCTTTGGTATTCAGCATTTTTGGCCTGCTTGCCGAGGCCACACACGGTTGATACCAACCCTCATGATTGACCGAATGACTGATCGCTCGGCCGGCAAGCCCTATTACATCACCACTGCAATTGCCTACCCGAATGGGCCGCCGCATATCGGCCACGCCTATGAGGCGATCGCCACCGACGCCATTGCGCGATTCATGCGACTCGACGGTCGGGACGTGTTCTTCCTCACCGGCACCGACGAGCACGGCATCAAGATGTTGCAGACGGCTGCCAAGGAGAATCTGACGCCACGGCAATTAGTCGAACGCAATGTGCCGCGCTTCCAAGCCATGGTGAAGAAGTTCAACTGCTCGAACGACGATTTCATTCGCACCACGGAAGCGCGCCATTACCGCTCCTCCGAAGCCATCTGGGAGCGCATGGAGGCGGCAGGGGATATTTATCTCGACAAATATTCCGGCTGGTATTCCGTTCGCGACGAGGCCTATTACGACGAGAGCGAAATCCGGTTGGATGCCAACGGCCAGCGGCTGGGCCCGAACGGCACGCCAGTCGAATGGGTGGAGGAGGAGAGCTATTTCTTCAAGCTTTCCAAATATGCGGACAAGCTGCTTGATCTTTATCGCCGCATTCCGGATTTCGTTTTGCCGAAAGAACGGCTCAACGAAGTCGCAAGCTTTGTGCGTGGCGGCCTGCAGGACCTTTCGCTTTCGCGCAGCACCTTTGACTGGGGCATAAAGGTCCCGGGCAGTCCGAAGCACATCATGTATGTGTGGGTCGACGCGCTGACGAATTACATCACGGCCGTTGGTTTTCCGGATACCGAAAGCGCGAAATTTAAGCGGTATTGGCCCGCCGACCTACATGTGATCGGCAAGGACATCGTGCGCTTTCATGCTGTGTATTGGCCGGCTTTTTTGATGTCGGCGGGCGTCGACGTGCCCCGCCGCATTTTCTCGCACGGTTTTCTATTCAACCGCGGCGAGAAAATGTCGAAGTCGGTCGGCAATGTCATCGATCCGTTTGCGTTGGCCGAGGCTTACGGCGTCGACCAGTTGCGCTATTTCTTGCTGCGCGAAGTGCCGTTCGGGCAGGATGGCAATTACAGTCACGAAGCAATCGTCGCGCGGATCAATGCCGATCTCGCCAACGACCTCGGCAATCTAGCGCAGCGTTCGCTGTCCATGATGGCGCGTGGACTGGGCGGCGTGTTGCCCAAGCCCGCAAGCTTGCAGCCTGGCGACCAGGCGATGCTCGTTGCCGCCGATGCGCTGATCGGCAAGGCGCGCGAGGCGATGGCCACACAGCAATTGCACCAAGTACTCAACACAGTCTGGGCGGTGGTGGCGGACGCCAACCGCTATTTTGCCGGCGCGGCGCCCTGGGCGCTCGCCAAGACCGATCCGGCGCGGCAGGGAACGGTGCTTTACGTGACGGCAGAAGTGTTGCGTCAGGTCGGAATTCTGGTTTTGCCGTTCATGCCGGCTTCGGCGGGAAAATTGCTCGGTCTATTGGCGATTCCGCAGCACGAACGGCGTTTTGCCTATCTCGGCGGCGACCACCGCATTGCCGTTGGCGCAAACCTTCCGACGCCGGTTGCGGTTTTCCCGCGCTATGTCGAGCCACCGGGTGCGGCGGCAAGCAGCGTACGCACTTGGGGTTAGTCTATAATCTGACTTTCACTTAGGCTTCTAAAGGTGGAGCAACCAAGGGGTGTCGGGGGATGGGGATGGCCGCCCGACCTTTGGCCTAATGGAGTAATGATGCGCTGATAGCAGCGAACTAACAACAATACGCTGCAAAAATGCGCCGATAGTGGCGAACTTATAACACTCCAAGAAATTCAACTTGCCGTATCTGATTGGCCCTTGCGTACCACAATTCTCGGTAGGATTTCCGATACCCCGCGAGGATGGGGATAAAGGGGACGGGGGACCAAATATTGGTGAGGCCGCCACACAAAGGCGGCCTCTTTTTTGTGCTCCTCAACAAACAAGCGCACGTGACTAGCCGCCGGTGCCGTGCTGGTGATTGACCCCAATCACATGAACGTTCAACAGCACTTCGCTATTGACAACAGTCAATGCGCCGGACCGCAAGGACTGGCGATTGGCCCAAATCCGCAGATTATGCTGGGCTGCACCGGCACAGGCCCTGCTCCCTACCAAATCCCCAAGGAGTCGGTAGTCATTAGCGCAATCGACGGCAGCACCATATTCGACATACCTGTGAATGGTGTTGATGAGGTCTGGTATAACCCACTGACAATAGTTACTTCCTTGCCGCCAATAACAACACTGACCCGCGTTCGGGAACATTGTGCCGATCATCGGCGTGGTCGATGCCGTCGCGGACGAAACTGTGGGGCGCCCCCACGTGGACCAAAGCGTTGCGACGGCCATACCGGGTTCTAGCCCTGCGACAGTTAACACCTCCGCTCATTCAATTGCCGTCGACCCAAGCCAAAATATCGCCTATGTCATGTCAGCCCACGTGTCAGGCGGGCCTGACGGCCTTTGCCCCTTCTCCTGTATGGGCTTTTTTCAGCCCGTCGGGACCGATGACCCGCCAGCCGTTGTTGGAAAGAAGAAATAGTTAGCTCCACGTCAAACTAAAGAGCGCGTCGCGGCTGCAGAGTTCTGCCGCGACGTGACCAAATCGGGGTTTGGAATTATCTAACGCGCACCATCTCCGGCAGCCTGGCGATATTGGCCGCGATCCGCCGCGCCTCATTGCGTGTTCGCTCCATTTTGATCTACGTCAAGCCAACCTCGTTGATTTGGATCAAGCCAGACCCGTTCAATCCATGCTCACCTTATTTTATGATCTCGTTCACATACCGTTGCCCTCGAACGGGGCAAAATGTTCACGGTCACACTGCCGATGACCTAATCGGCACAGCAACGCCTATGAGCCTGTGGTTTCTACGGCCTGCGGGGCCACTCACCTCGTCAATGCCAAGACTGGGAAACTTTTAGAGGAAGCTGAACGTGTTTGAAGTTGGAGGCGCGCCAGGACAGCAAGCGCAAGGTGGAAGTATTCAGCGCGGGATGCGCGCTCTGCGAAGAGGTAATCGACGTAGTTAGGCGTGAGGCAGGTTCTTCGTCCGAAGTCATCGTGCACAACATGAAGGACGCTCGGGCCCTCGCACGGGCTGAGGAGCTAGGCATTCGATCCGTTCCGGCAGTCGTGGTTGACGGTAGATTGGCGTCCAGGGCGGGCGGAGGCGTCGACATTCAGGCTTTGAAACGCGAATTGGGAAAAACCCCCAAAGGTCTAATCCTTTCGACCTAACAACTCCGGCAGCTTGGCGATATTGGCCGCGATCAGTTCTATTTAGCCCTTCGCAATCATGACCTGACCGGACGGTAGCCAGAACGGCTCTAGGTTCATCTTGGCGAATGCTCGGGAATATTCTCTCGTCGCGGCGGACGTAGAGCTAAAGGCGTCGAAGATGACGATGCCTCCCGGCGAAAGCAGAGGATAGATAATCGGCAATGATGCGGCCTCCACGGCTGGTTTCGAGGTATCGAAATGAGCGAAGGCAAGCGGAACATCGGGAATGCCCTCTGGCGCGAAGGCGCGATGAATGATGATCTTGGCGTCGTCCGGATATTGACGGCGAACTAAATCCGCATCGCCATTGAAGCGCCCCGAGATCGCAGGATCGAACGGGTCTAGGAGATGATAGGTCTTTCCTGTTCCGGCGAAATCCAGAAATTCGAAGGCAACCCGAGGCGCAACTCCGAATGATACCCCGGCGCAGAGGAAATCGCCGCGAACTGCCAGCGCCCATCTAGCGGCTTGGCAGATATTATAGACTCTATAGCGCGTCAGTTCGGGGTCGAAATTTGGATCGTTCAAAGCAATACGCTCGAAAATCTCCGCATAGCGGCCGACATGCAGCGGAACGGCGGAAAAATCCGTCTGCATAGGACCATAGCGCCGATTAGCGTATTGGACCTGTTCGCCGCGTCTTTTGCGGCGGACCCAATTCCAGAGGATAGGCGGAGTGAGATCGCGAAGGATTGTCGGCATTGGTTTCCGCTCAAGCGGATGTCATGAACAACCTTGTAGATAGCATTAGTAGGACTAAAGAAAACGGCCTATCTTCGCAGGCTCGCCATCACAGAGTAGAGCGAATGAATACGAACCTAATCGAGGACCCCGCTTCCTCCCATCGGCTGATCGCCTGACCACCTCATCCTCGAAATAAATATAAGCAAGCGCCTGCCCGCCGTGATCGCACACGGCAAAGCAGAAGCGCGGGCGGGCATTCCGAAATTAACCAATCATTAAGCTTCTAGATGCGCTCGCAAGTGAACATAGTAAGGTGCCGTTGCTAGCGGCGGCGGTTACACCAGGCCCCAAGCCGCTCGCGAGAACTCCCTTTGCCCCAACGAGCAGCTCGCTCGGTCGGCGAGCTGTTCGACCATTCGTCAAAAGTGGAATGACCTGTGGCCTTCATCATCAGAAATGCTCCCGAATTTCTGTTCTTAACAGTTTGCAGTATTTTTCTCGCTGGCGTCGTTTATTTGTTTCTGATCTAGTCACGCGCGATATGATCGGCCCCAATCCTCACTCGCGTGAAGGCTCGGGCGAGCATCGACCTGTCGACATCAATGCTCTCGTTGAGGAAAGTCTCAATCTCGCCTGGCACGGGGTGCGGGCAGAAAAGCAGGGCTTTGAGGTCACCCTCAAGCAATCCTTTGATTCTTCTGCTGGCGAAGTTGACGTCTTCCCGCAAGACATCACACGCGTTTTTCTCAATCTGATTTCAAACGGCTTCTATGCGACGAGCGAGCGTGGTGCGGCAACAACCGCCAGCGACTATGAGCCGACCATTGTGGCTTCGACCAAAAACCTTGGTGATCGTGTGGAAATCAGGATCCGTGACAACGGCACCGGTATGCCGCCCGACGTGAAAGAAAAGATGTTCAACCCGTTTTTCACGACCAAGCCGACCGGCGAAGGCACCGGCCTTGGGCTCTCGATGTACCACGACATCATCGTCAAGCAACATGCGGGCTCAATCGACGTCGACACTCAGCCTGGCGAGTTTACTGAAATCATCGTTACGCTACCGCGCGCGGCTGTGTTTGTCTCGCGCGGCTGCCGCTTTTCTCGCCCAAGGCCTGGCGCTGTTCTTTGGTTGTGGCCGCGACACGCACTCTCGCCCCAAGACGGCCGATCTTTTTGAAAACTGCGCACCGGCATGATCCCGCCGCCGCCTTTCAGAGGTGGAAACTCATGACCTGGGAAGGCGGTAGAAGTTTTCAACGCTAAATTATATTCGTGCCATTTTCTCAATTGCGGGACGGGCGAAATCGCGCAACTATCGATAGCTTCAAGTTAAGTGCGGGGCTCGGGGGGTCGGCATTGTCGCGTGATGGTAATGCGTTGCAGTCGGAAGCGGCCTCCTCAATTGGTTCGGGCATTTCGATCGTCGGCAAGATTATCGGCAATGGCGCCCTGACTATTTATGGTCACGTCGAGGGCGAGGTACGCGCCTCGACCATCGTGATTGCCGAAGGGGCACAGATAGAGGGCGAGGTCAGCGCAGAGGAACTGACGGTCGGCGGCTACGTCAAGGGCATCCTCCATGCCAACCGCGTCACGGTAAATAGCACCGCTGTCGTTGAGGGCGATATTGTCCATCGAACACTGGTAATCGAGGGGAGTGATGCCAGCATGAAATCGGCTCGCGCAATCGTGCGCTGGAACGTATAGACCTGAATTCTACGCAAAATGAAGGGCGGACCCCATTTCGCCCGTGGCAAATCCTGCTGTAATTGCGGCGTTCCAAAGCATGGTCCGCACAGGCCCTGAGCCTTGGGGGCGGCAATGCGACGACGCGATTTCATTAAAGGAGTTGTTGGTTCGACTGCCCGGCCGCTCGCGGCGCGTGCGCAGCAGACGGGTAAGCTGCCGACCATCGGGATTCTGGGTCCGGGCTCTTCGGTCTGGGGTCCCTCGACCGCTGCTTTCATAGGGCGATTACGCGAACTCAACTGGGTAGAGGTTCGAGTACCGCTGGGATGAGGCCACCCCCGAACGGGTTAAAGCGAACGCCGCCGAATTGACCAACTTGACGCTTAAACCCGGGCTCTTACTCGCCGCGATCAATGCGTGTCACACCTTTGTGACCATTGCTGGCGTGAGATATTTGAGCGACGGCGCGCCGACCTGCTGCATTGCTACCTTCAGTTCCGTGCGCAGGAGTTCGAGCACGCGGTCGACACCCGCCTGACCAAAGGCGCCAAGACCCCACAAGTATGGTCGGCCGACAGCGATGCCTTTGGCGCCCATACAGAGCGCCTTTACCAAGTCGGTACCGCGGCGAAAGCCGGAGTCAATCAGCACCGGCATGTTGCCGGATGCCTGGATGATCTCGGGCAAAGACTCGATGGTGGAGCGTCCCGCCTCGTCGGCGCGACCGCCATGATTTGAGACGATGATGGCGTCGATGCCAGCATCGGCTGCTATTTTGGCGTCTTCCCAAGCCAATATCCCTTTGATGACCATTTTCATCTTGGTGAGGTCGCGCAATCGCCGGACGTCGTCCCAGGTCAGGGCGGAGGACTGTATATTTTTAAGCCCGGCGAGGTCGGCGCCTTCATACATCGGCTTGTCCCTGTTGGCAGCGGTGAGGTTACTTCGGTCGTGACAGCCGGAGCATTGTCGTGAGTCCAACGCCCGCATGCGCAGCGCGGTCTCCTGATTGCGCTCGCCAACGCGATCTACCGTTACCGCGACAGCAATCGAGCCCTGCCGCTCCATGCTTTGTATGTGGTGTTTGGCAACTTCGAATTTATTAGTCGCGTAAAGCTGCGACCAGATCGGCCGACCTCGAGCCGCAATCACGTCACTGACCGAAGCGGTTGCTTGAGTCGAGAGAATCATCAGGTGATCGCCGGCCTTCGCCGCGCGCGCTACACCTTCCTCACCGTCGGGATGGTAACCCCGATGGCCGCCAGTCGGGGCGATTATTATCGGCGTATTGTATTTCTGACCCAGAATCTCGGTGCTCATGTCGATCTTGCTGACGTCAATCAACCGGCGCGGCCGAAGTTGGAATTTCAAAAAGCCTTCGCGGTTGGCACGCAGCGTCACATCATCATCGACACCAGAAGCCATGTACCCGAAATGTGCAGGCGGTACGTTCTTATGCATGACCGGCTCAAAATCGAATACATCCAGAGCTTCCTGCGGGCTCGATATCAGATGTTGATAATCGCGTGGTGCCCACACATAAGGGTCAGGCCGCAATTCTGGGACCGCTCCGGTCTGCGCGAAGGACGAGAAACTCGTACCGACGAACAACGGGCTCCCCGCGAGCCATTTAATAAAGCAGCGACGGTTGGTAGCTTTGTCGATGATCTGCGTCATGACAGATTGCCTCCCCAACGATAGCTCACCAAGTTGCTTATTGGCATCCTATCGGGCGAATGCATCATTGCAATCTGGTCGATTATGGGAATGCGCTGCAAAGGCCGGTGAATGAACCGCTGGTCTCGAAAAGTGGTGATATCAAAATGCAAAACGACGAGATGCTATAGATTGGCCAATCGCCACAAAAGCCAAAGCATTTAGGGAGAAAGACTGTCGTAGTTTTGATGAATCCGGATACGCCGTTCTCGGCGCTGGCATTGCTGTTCGAAGCAAGAAGCGCAGATCAGGTCCTGGCCGGCGTCGAAGCCGCCGCGAAGGCTGGAGCAGCTGGTGTCCTCACGTGAGCGAACGCGCAAGGGTCAAGCTTTTCGTAGACGGTAAGATGCAACGATTATTTTGACATAGATCAAAGGATTCACTGAGGTCCTTGCTCAATTTCGGGTGGACTTTTTCTAATGTTGCAACATGGGGAGCGTTCCGATGGCCATCGCAGTCATCATTGAATTTCCTGGCGCGAGACGGGCCAACTATGAAAAAAGTGTCCAACTGATTTTAAAGAGGCGAAGAAACAAGCTCGCGGACTGGCCGGTAAAGGGTGTGCTTGCGCATATAGCGGGACCGATGCCTGGCGGCTTTCGAGTGATCGATGTTTGGCGATCGCGAGCGGCCTTCACTCGTTTCGGCAAGACGCTCAAGCCGGTTTTGCGAAGGGTCGGGATTCAAAAGGTGAGAATGAAGATTTTCCCTCTTACCAGATTCATCAAATCCTAAAGCTCAAGCTGAGACAAATCCGGGGCCTGACGCATGTCCGTGGGGGTAAAGCGGACATTGATAGGATGCCGCAAAATGTCCGGTTTTAAGCTCGGCCTATGGGCAAGGGGCTTCGGTCAGAATGCTCCATCAAGCGGTAGGCAAGTTTCTCCATCAGCTCTGCCCGTACACTCCGATGGGCCGAGTCCTCGAACAGATTTTCCATTTCATCGGGATCGTTCTGCAAGTCGTACAACTCTCCGTAGGGATCATCTTGGGCGATCGTCATTCGCCAGTGTTGCGTGACCAGCGTGCGCAAGCGCGATCCCGAAGTCAGCCCAAATATGGCGCGCTGTTGGTCATCCTCGATCACCATCGAGTCACGCGTGATTGTGGTATTTGAGCCATCCAGGACCGGCAGCAGGCTCAGGCCTTGGATGCCATTGTATGGCTGCACATTCGCGCGATCGAGGATAGTTGGGGCAATGTCAAGCGTGCCGACGAGGATCTCGGTACGCCGGGCAGCGCGCTTCCCTGGCTCGGCCCAGATGAATGGTACATGTGTGATGCTTTCGTAATGCGCCGGTCCTTTCAGAAGTAACCCGTGGTCCCCGAGAAAATCGCCGTGATCGGTGGTGAATATGACGACAGTGTTATCAGCTAATCCGCATGCGGTAAGCCGTCCGAGCACACGCCCGATAGCATCGTCAATCATCGCGATCATGCCACAGCTCAGCGCCATGGCCTCACGAGCTTCGCGCTCATTGACGGCGAATGCGGCTTGGCCAGCAGTATCAGCCGTACCGCTCTCGCGTTGTTCCTTTGCCCAGATCACCGGCCGAGCGAGGATTCGATTGCCAGACCAAAAACTGGCCGGCAGCGCCATTTCCTCGGGAGCGTACATCGACCAATAGCGGCCAGGCGGCGTAAACGGGTGATGCGGATCAGGAAACGAGGTCATCAGGAAGAACGGCTTGTCGCGCTTGCCAGCAGCATAGTGGTCGAGCCATTCGCAGCTTTTCTCAGCAACGTAGGTCGTTGGATAAAGCTCCTCCGGAATAGGTGTTCGGAACGCTTGCGGACAAATGTAATTGTGCGGCAATTGCTTGTGGTGATCACGAAGCTCGTCAGCATCGGGTCGCCACGATTTTAGCCACACATAATAATGCCCGCCCACCTGATCGCCGTGCGCGGTGCAGAGATCAACGTGCTCAAAGCCGTAAAACGGAAGCTGCATCGAAAAATCGTGGCCTGCATCCCAATGCTTCGGATGCTCCTGGTCATAGGCTCCTTCAAATGCTGACTTGTAGGCCTCGGCAAAACTTGGATCGAGCACTTGGTGACCCGGATGCGCCGGTGGGCGCTTGAGAATGGCCGGCTGACCAGTGAAATTCTGCAAGTGGCTCTTGCCGACAAGCGCGGTCGTATAGCCGGAGGCGCGCAGCGAATCGACGAAGGTGTTCGCGTGCAGTGATAGCGGCAATCCGTTGCTGCGCGCTCCGTGTACCGAAGGCATGCGCCCCGTCATCAAAGTTGCACGGTTCGGCATGCAGACCGGTGTCGCCACGTAAAACCGCTTAAACCGTGTACCCCGCCCCGCGATTGAGTCGATGTGCGGCGTCTTGAGCGTGGGATGGCCGGAACAGCCCAGATAGTCCGCCCGATGCTGGTCAGTGATGAATAGGAGAAAACTGGGTCGCGTCACGTCTTATATTTCCTGAACGTCACTCTGCGTGAATATTGGCTGCCGCAATAAAATCTCGCCACTTGGCTGTATCGCTCGCGATTTTCTGGGTCAGCTCGGAGCCCGATACCCATTCACGTGTCAACCCAAGAGCCAATAGCGTAGACTGCAATTCCGGGTCTGCAAAAATCTTCTTGAACTCGTCATGCAGTGTGTTGGTCACCGAGGCTGGCGTGCCGGACGGTGCGAACAGTCCGTACCAAGCGGAAATGACGAGGCCCGGATAGGTGGCGGCAAGCGGAGTTACTCCGGGTAGCAGCGCTGACGCTTCCGGTCCCGTCACGCTAAGAGCATAGACGGTTCCGGCCTTGACGTGCGGCAGTGCTACGCCGATCGGGCCGCAGAACATGTTCACATTGCCAGCCAAAACCGCGTTCATAGCCGCGGTGGCGCTCGTGTAGGGAACGTGGATCATGTCGATGCCGGCCTGACGCTTAATCATTTCACCGCACATGTGAGCGGGGGATGCATGACCGGCCGAAGAGAACGTCAGCGCTGCAGGTTTGGCTTTTGCCGCGGCGACCAGTTCCGCTAGCGACCGGACCCCCGTTGCTGGATGCACGACAAGGACGTTGTCGCTTTTAACCACCGCGGCGATCGGGATCAGGTCATGTTGCACATCGTAGTTGAGCTTGAGCAATGCCGGCGCCATGGTGATTGGCAGATCGACCGTAAACAGAAGGGTGTAGCCGTCTGGAAGCGCTCGCACGACTGCCTCAGCTCCGATACTTCCAGTTGCGCCAGGGCGCGTCTCGACCACGACGGGCTGCTTCAAATCCTCCGTGAGTTTGTGTCCGGCTAGCCGCGCCAATGCGTCATTTGGGCCGGCAGGAAATGGGACCACGAAATGGATGGGTCGCTCCGGATAGGTTTGCGCCTGTGCGTTCCGTGAGATCGGCGACAGTATCGCAGCGCTAGATGTGAGATGCAGGAAATATCGACGGTCAAGCTTCATGCCATTACCCGGATCATACTAGGACGATACCGACTGTGGAATGTAGCCTTAGCGCTGGTAGCGCGATGTCCGCTTTTGGCACAAAGCGGACATGCCGGTCGTGCCCCGCAATGTCCGCTTTTGGGGGTAAAGCGGACACAGTCCGCAGTGGCTGAGCATACCTTCAAAATCTCACACAAAATTAGCGAGGGTGGTTGCGCGCCCTGGCCGGGCAGTCGAATTTTGGCGCCCGCCCCAGGTTTCGTACGGCCCATTTAAAACTTTCAAATCCAACTTTGTGAGCAATAGCGAAGGTGGTTTCTTATTCCTCCATTTTCCATTCAAGGATCTGACTCAGAACCAGGAGTGTTACTGGCCAAACAGCGACCCAAAGTCCCAGCCGCTCTCCGTGAGCCTCTTGCAAAGCCGCCCTTAGAGCCGGATCGCTAATACTCGCCAGCACTGGCCTTACCACTTCCATCTGAGGCCCCAGGTACCACACCAGCCATGAGAACGGGATAGAAATGAGTCCTAACCAAAACAGCACTTGAGGTAACATTTTCATTTTTTCCTCCTTCCGCCTGAGTACGTTTGAGCATCTTAAATCGTTCAAGTCTGGTCGGCATTGATGCTGATCAAAATGTGGCTTGCCCGCAGTGGCTGAGCATCCTTCGAAAGTTCAGTACGAATTTGCGAAGCGGGTTTTTGCACCAGCCCGGCGAACGAATTTTGGAGGCCCCACACCTATTGGAGATAAAAGCAGACGTCGGCCCGACTCTGGTTGCAGGTTTTGATTTCAGATCAATTGCGGTCGAATTGTTGCAACCTTTACTGAAAGAGCGAGTTAAGTGGGAAGCCATCATTCCTGGGGGTAGGCCGCAAAGCTCAACCAGGAGATACCGAAAATGTTCAGCAAGACCCAAATTGCGCTTTCCGCCGCAATGGTTCTCAGCATCGGCTTTCCGGCATCGACCGCGACCAAGCATCATCGCGTTTACAATATGGTCCCCGCAGCGCGATCCGATGACATCCCAACTCTCGATGTGAATCCAGTCTGTCGCGGAATTGCCACTCAGGGGGAGTTAGAAGCAGGTCTTCAGCTGTCCAGTTTTCAGCAATGTGTGCAAAGTGAGCAAGAAGTTCGTGAGCAGATAAAGAAAGAATGGTCCACTTTTTACCGATCCGGCGATCCGCGATAGCCTGTCGTGGTATCTAGAGGTCGCTGCAAACCGACGGCCGGCCAAATGCCGGATTGCTTCGACGCTTGCCACACATATTGACCCTGCAGCATCCAGCGAGGCGGCACTCTGGGCCGAGCTTGACCGCCTGACACCGATATTCGTCAGACGCTGGCAGGCGATCCGGGCAGGCGCCTCGTTGCCGGCAACAGCGGATGGGTCGAGCCTGCTGGAACTATGCCGCGAGCTTGCCTATCGCATGCTCGCCCACTGCAATTTCTGCCCGTGGAATTGCCGCGTCGACCGCGTGGCGGGTGCCAAATTCGGCGCCTGCAAACTCGCCTCGGCTTCGCGGGTCAGCTCGTATTTCCACCACACTGGCGAGGAGCTGTTCTACCGCGGCACGGAAGCCTCGGGCACAATCTTCTTCACCTCCTGCAACATGCGGTGTGCATTTTGCCAGAATGGCGACATCTCGACTGACAAGGACAACGGCGAGGAGACAGACCCGCGCACGCTCGCGGCGATGGGCGTGGACACTGCGCCGCGAAGGTTGTCACAACATCAATTGGGTAGGCGGCGAAGTGGTTATCCACTTGCATGCCATCGTCGATGCGATCGCCCTGTTGGGCCGCGACTTCACGCCCACGCAGGCAGAGCTTAAGCGGGTGCGTAGAACCAAAGCCGACCGTTTGTTCTGGTTCGACGAAGTGCCTGGCAAGGCTCTCTATGAGGGCAAGTTCAATGCGCCGATGCTGTGGAATAGCAACTTCTTTATAACGCTCGAAAGTATGAAGATTCTCCGCGTCCTTACCGACGTCTGGCTGCCCGACTTCAAATTCGGGCCCGGCCGGTGCGCAATGGCGCTAACGAAGACGCCCTGGTACTGGGAGACGGTAACCAGAAACCTCGCACTCATCGCCGAATGGAGCGAGGATTTTTCGATCCGGCATTTGGTGATGCCCAATCATGTCGAGTGCTGTACCTACCCGGTGTTGGAATGGATTGCCGAGCACATGCCTGCAGTGCCAGTGTTCCATCCCGATAATTTCTGCGATTCAGCGAGCGCCAAGTATCGAGACAGATACGCCGAAATCGCCCGTCGCCCGTCACGCACCGAACTGAATATGTCTTGGCGTCGCGCGCGCGAATTGGGCCTGAAATTCGAATCTACGACTTTCGAGCGCGCCACAACGCACTGGGCATGATTGCGCTGCTCCAAATGTGATGAAAATGCCTAGGAT
>Ga0318503_10000048_pt1 | contig 15091 bp, 12 predicted proteins | sample GRESIP174b1f23_FD_203496 | JGI IMG/M metagenome (GOLD analysis project Ga0318503, IMG submission 203496) | Tropical soil microbial communities from Luquillo Experimental Forest, Puerto Rico - GRE.SIPMG.174b1f23 | ecosystem: Environmental > Terrestrial > Soil > Tropical forest > Bulk soil...
GGCCGTAGCAGGCGGGCCCGGGTTCGGAGCCGGCCGACTGCGGCCCAACCCGCAGGCCCCGAGTGGCGTCGAGCCACGCAATCGAACCGCCGCCCGCCCCGATCGAGTTGACGTCGAGCATGCTCACGCGCACCGGATAGCCACCGATGCGGCCCTCCGAGCGCAACGCCGGCGCGCCATCTTCTATCAGCGCGATATCGCACGACGTGCCACCGATATCGACGGTGATCAGGTCGTGCAAGCCGGCGGCCCCGCCCACCATCCTCGCCCCGATCACGCCGGCAGCCGGACCGGAGAGGAAAAGCCGAACCGACCGCAGCCGCGCCGTGGCCGAAGAGCAAATTCCGCCGCGCGATTGCATGATCTGAAGGGGTGCGCGGACCGCCGCGGCGAGCAGACCGGCATCCAGATTGGCGAGATAGCGGTCGACCACGGGTTTAACATAGGCATCAAACGCCGTGACGACAGTGCGCTCGTATTCGCGGAAGGCCGGATCGACCTCGGACGAGAGAGAGACGAATACGTGCGGATGACGCGCCGCGATGATCTCGCGAGCGCGGCGCTCGTGCGAATTATTGAGAAATGAGAACAGAAACACGACGGCAATTGCTTGCGCGCCCGCCGAGACAAGTTCATCGGCGGCGGCAGTGACCGCCGCTTCGTCGAGTGCCTCAAGCACTTCGCCTGTCGCGCTGATGCGCTCGCGGATCTCGCGGCGCAAGCGGCCGGGCGCAAGGAACGTCGGCGTCTCTGGGTCGAGCGCCAGATCGTACATCTGGTGACGCATCTGGCGGCCGATCTCGAGCACATCGCGGAATCCTTGCGTTGTGATCAATCCGATGCAGGCGCCCTTGCGCTCAAGCACCGCGTTGGTCGCAACCGTCGTACCGTGCACGAAGCGGGCGACCTCCTGCGGTGGCAAAGCCCATTCCGCCTCCATCTGTTTGAGTGCCTCGAGCACCGCGACGCTGGGGTCCTTGCGGGTGCTCGGGATTTTCATGATCCGCGTCCGCGCGCCGGGACGGCGCACGACCACGTCGGTGAACGTGCCACCGATATCAACGCCAATGCTGACATCGCCGCTCGTGCTCATTGCCCGGCACACGCCATCCCCGCGGTCAGACGGTAACATCCATGACGATGGCATGGTGCTGGCGACAAGTCATCTCCCCGACTCACGAGGTTCGAGTGGTATGCATGAGCCGTGGCGGCCGAAGAGCGGGCGTGCCACGGCGTAAATGAGACTTGTCGCTGCGTGTCGAAAAGCGCGAGAATGTGCCAGGCCAAACGGGGCCGATCCCAATTGATCCAGCGGAGGCTACCATGCCCAACCGCAATCGCGGTAAATTCCTGGAAGTCTCACGGCGCGAGCTGATGGCCTATGGCGGCACGACGGCACTTGCCATAGCGGCCGGGCTCGATGCCACGACATTTGCGGCGGCAGCGAAGACGCGCTTCGTTTTTGCCAACGAAAGCGACTACGATACAGTCGATCCGCACGCGGCCTTCGACGTTGGTCGCGTCGCGGTGCGCCTCAACATTTATGACGGCTTGATGCGGTGGCAGAGGAACCCCGCCGTGCTCGAGCCGTGGGTGGCCGAGAATTACACAATCTCACCGGATGGTCTCACCTACACCTTCAAGATGCGCCGGGGCGTCAAGTTCCACGACGGCACCGAGGTGAAGGCCCAAGACGTGGTGTACTCGCTCGACCGCATCCTAGCGGTCGGCAAGGGCGCAGCCTCCCTATTCAAGACGATGGTCGAGCCGGGTGCCGCCAAGGCGGTGGACGATCATACGGTCGAGTTCAAGTTGAAGAAGCCGTCGGCTATCTTCCTTTCGGTCATCCCTGAAATCCATATTGTCAACGCGACGCTCGTGAAGAAAAGCGAGAGCGGCGGCGACTGGGGCCAGGCCTGGTTGTCGAAAAATTCGGCGGGTTCAGGAGCCTACAAGCTCACGCAGTTCGATCCGGCGATCGGCTTCGTCGCCGAACGCTTTCCCGACCACTTCAAGGGTTGGGGTCCGAAATGGATCGATGAGATCGAGTTCCGCGCCGTGAAAGATACCAACACGCGGGTGCTCGGCCTCTTGCGCAACGACTTCCAGGGCATTGGGGGCTATCTGCAGACCGACCAGCTCAACCGGATCAAGGCGAGTGGCAATGCGCAGGTTCTGGAAGCAGAATCAATGCGCGTCATGATGGCCCAGTTCAATGTAACGCGCGCGCCCCTCAATGACGTGCACGTGCGCCGCGCCATCAACTACGCGTTCGATTACGACGGCTTCAATAAGGACATCCTGGGTGGGCTGGTCGAGCGGAATCCGACGCCGCTGCCCAACACGATCTGGGGCGTGCCGAAGGATGTAAAAGGCTACAGTCTGGATATCGACAAGGCTAAGGCGGAGTTGGCGCAAGCCAAAGTCAAGATCGACAAGCCGATCGAACTCGCCTTCCTGACCGGTTTCCAGCAAACCGAACAAGCCGCGCAGCTGCTGCAGAATGGGCTCACCAAGGCCGGCGTGCCGTCCAAGGTTGTCGGCTATCCGTGGCCGACGATCGTCGAGAAATTCAAGGACCCGAGCACGACGCCGGACGTTTCGGTCTACTGGATCTCGACCTACTACGCGGATCCGCACAACTGGATCGGCGAGATGTTCTCATCGTCGACGGCAGGCACGTTCAAGAATGCAGCACACTACAAGAATCCCAAGGTGGACGAGTTGCTTGACAAAGCGCTGCGTTCGACCAATCAGGCCGAGCGGGCGAAGCTCTACGAAGAGGTAACGCGGACCGTGGTAGACGATGCAGCAGGCCTTTGGATTTACAATACCAAGTGGTACGGCCCCTACTCGAACAAGATTAAGGGAATCGTCTTCTGCCCGATCGGATCGGCGCAAGAGATGCGGACCGCTTATTACGAGAGCGAGAGCTGAGACAAGATTGGAACGTAGGGGAGGCTGAATCTACGCAGACCCAATCACTTGAATTGGCGCATTTGCATGAGATCGCTCTGCCCTCCTGGGAGAGGTAGATGCGAATTGTCGCGCTCATTCTCAAACGCCTAGCGTGGCTTGTTCCAACGCTTGCTGGCCTCGTCGCCATCGTCTTCTTTATATCCCGTGTCATTCCCTCCGATCCCGCCGCTCTGCTCGCGGGCGAGACCGCCTCGCTCGCGCAGATCGACCTCTTGCGACAAAAGCTGGGGTTGGACCGGCCGCTGATTGTTCAGCTTCTCGACTATTATCGGCAGCTCCTATCCGGCGATCTTGGGACCAGCCTGTTCACGACGCGACCGGTGTGGGATGACCTATCCGCGCGACTTCCGGCAACCATCGAGCTAACGATCGCTGCGATGATCGTGGCGGTTGCGCTCGGCATCCCGCTCGGCGTCCTCGCCGCGCTCTATCGCAACCGATTCGTCGATCATTTTCTCCGCGTCTTCACGGTCGCGGGCTTGGCAGTCGCCAGCTTCTGGCTCGCGCTGCTGCTGCAGCTCTTCTTTGCCATGGATCTGCGCTGGTTTCCATTGCAAGCCCGCATCACCGGCTTTCCTCCGCCCTCGCTCAGCGGTTTCTACGTTGTCGATGCCCTTCTGGAAGGCAATGTCGGGCGGCTGGGCAACGTGCTGGCCCACCTGACGCTTCCCGCCCTCACGCTCGCCTTACCGGCGCTAGCGACGGTCGTCCGCTTTACCCGCGCTGGAATGCTTGAGACCTTGCAGCGCAGCTTCGTCATGTATCAGCGCGCGATGGGCATTCCGGTGGGGCTGATCGTGTGGAAATACGTCCTCCGAAACTCGCTCATTTCCACGGTAACCCAGATCGGCCTGTTGTTCGGGATCCTGCTCGCCGGCACGGTCGTCATCGAGACCGTGTTCCAATGGCCCGGCATCGGCGGCTACGCGTTCGAGGCGATCCTGCATTCCGACTATGCGGCCGTCATGGGCTTCACCATCTATGCCGGCGTCGTGTTCGGGATCGTGAACCTGATCGTGGACATCGGCCACGCCGTACTTGATCCGCGCGAGGCGGCCACATGAAAGCCGCGCTCGATATCCTGCGCAAATTGCTGCGCGATCCCGCCGCGGCAGCCGGCCTCGCGATCGTCCTCCTGCTCGTTGCTGTCGCGGTCCTGGCACCGCTCATTGCCACGCATCCTGAAGCGGTGTGGGACATGAACCCGCGCCAGCGGCTGCTGCCGCCATCGGAAGCCTATTTCTTCGGCACCGACCGGATGGGCGCCGATATCTACAGCCGCATCCTCTTCGGTGCTCGCATCACACTCACGATCGCCATCACGGCGGTCGGGGCCGCGCTTCTGATCGGTGTTCCGATCGGCCTCGTCTCCGGATGGCGGCAGAGCTGGCTTGGCGAGGCGCTGATGCGCATCTCCGACATATTCCTCGCGGTTCCCCAGATCGTCCTCGCCATCGCCATATCGCAGACGCTCGGCCCTTCCATTGAGAACGTCATCCTCGCGCTGTCCGTCACCTATTGGCCGTGGTTCACCCGCCTCGTCCACGCCGAGGTACACTCGCTCAGGAACGAGACCTTCATCGAGGCCGCGATCGCGCTCGGCGTGCCGGCGTGGCGGATTATTCTGCTGCACGTGCTGCCGAACGTGACGTCACCGATCATCGTGCGTACGTCGATCGGCATGGGCTTCACCATCCTCACCGCCAGCGCGCTCGGCTTCCTCGGTCTCGGCGCGCCACCGCCGGCGCCGGAATGGGGGCGCATGATCTCCGAATCGCGCGAATTCCTCCCCGAGGCCTGGTGGTATGCGCTGGCACCGGGACTTGCCATCTTTCTCGTAGTGATGGGCTTCAACCTCCTGGGCGATGGGTTGCGCGATGTCCTCGATCCACGGATTCGCCGTGCAAGCACCGGGCGATAATCTCCTCGAGGTCGAGAACCTCCGCGTCTCGTTCGCGACGGAGCACGGCGTCGCCAAAGTGCTCGATGGCGTCAACTTGACGATCCGCCCGGGCGAAATCATGGGGCTGGTCGGCGAATCCGGCTGCGGCAAGACCACGCTTGCCAATGCGATTCTCGGCATTTTGGCCAACAATGCCCGACGCGAGGCTGGATCGATCCGCTTTGCTGGCGAGGACCTGCTCACGATGCCGCGCTGGCAAGCCGAGAGCGAGATTCGCGGACGAAGTATCACCTTCATCCCGCAAGATCCCTTCGGGTCCTTCAATCCGCTGTTCCCGATTCGGACCCAGACCATGGAAGTAATGAAGTGGAAGTCGCCGCGACGCGCCGCACGAGAAGGGCGCGGCATTGCCGGCTTCTTCAGTCGCTATCCCCGCGCGCGCCGCAGCGCCGATGCCGCGGCCGTGTTGCAGATGCTGCGCACCGTGCAGATCTCCAAGCCGGAAGAGGCGTTCGGCAAGCTGCCGCACGAGTTCTCGGGCGGTCAGCGTCAGCGGCTGATGATTGCGCTGGCGTTGCTGCCGCAGCCGGAGCTCGTCATCGCCGACGAGCCGACGACCGCACTCGACGCGACGATCCAGGCGCAAATCCTCAAGCTGTTGAAACGACTTGCCAAGGAACGCGGCGTCTCGGTCCTGTTCACCACGCATGACTTGGGGACCGCCTACGAGATTTGCGACCGGATCACCGTGCTGTACGCGGGCCAGGAGGTGGAGACCGCGCCGGTCGACGACTTCTTCCAGCGGCCGCACCATCCCTATACAGTGCGCTTGCTCGAAAGCTTGCCGCATCCAGGCCGCGAGTTGCGGGAAATTGGCGGCGAGATTCCGGCACTCGTCCATCCACCCGCCGGATGCCGTTTCCACCCCCGCTGCTTTCGAGCGACCGAGGAATGCCTCTCGGACCGGCCCGCTGTCACACCGCTCGGTGGCGGGCATCAGGTGCGCTGCTATCATCCTATCACCGAGGCGAGCCGCCTATGAGCGAAGCGCCAATCCTTCGCGTCGACCAACTGTCGCGTGACTTCCCGGTCCGCAACATGTTCGGATGGACGACCGGTGCCGTGCGCGCGCTCGATGACGTGTCGTTTGAGGTACGGCCGGGCGAGACGCTTGGCATCGTCGGCGAATCGGGCTGCGGCAAGTCCACGCTTGGCAAGACGCTCGTGGGCATCCACCGGCCGGGGGGCGGCCGGATCGTGTTCGAGGGCAAGGACATCACCGGCCAGTCGGCCAGCGAGCGCGGTGCAGCGGCGCCGAAGCTGCAATATTGTTACCAGGACCCGGGCAATTCGCTCGACCCGCGCTGGACGGTTCGTCGCTCCCTGACCGAGCCGCTCATCGTGCACACGGCGCTCGAGCCACGCGACCGCAACGCGCGCATCCGCGAGATCCTGCAACAGGTCGGCTTGCCGCTGACCCACCTCGATCTCTATCCGCATGAGCTTTCGGGCGGACAGCAGCGGCGGGTCGGGCTCGCCCGTATCCTGACGCTGCACCCGCGTCTCGTCGTGCTCGATGAGGCGACCTCGGGTCTCGACGTGTCGGTACAGGCGGCAGTGCTGAAACTGCTCCGCAGGTTGCAGCACGCTTTCTCGCTCACCTACCTGTTCATGTCGCACGATCTGTCCGTCGTGCGCATGATGTGTGACCGGGTGGCCGTGATGTATCTCGGTCGGATCGTGGAAATCGCGTCGACCGAAGCATTGTTTGGCGCGGCGAAGCATCCGTATACGCAGTCGCTGCTCTCGGCGATCCCCGACATCGGCGGCCGTCGCGTCACCGATACGTTCGCACTCGAGGGCGAGCCTCCCGATCCGGCCCAGCCGCCAAGCGGCTGCCGGTTCCGGACGCGATGCCCGCGCGCCACCGCCGTATGCGCCGAAACCGACCCGACACTCCGGCCGATCGCTCCCGGACAATCGGCTGCGTGCCTGTTCGCCTGACACCTCCGGCGCGATCCTGCATTTCCTGCACACGAGATCGCCCTCCGCAATGGCTCGATGCACGGTGCCCGGGCCAATCTCAGGACAGCCCCGTTCGCTTTGATACCTCCTGACGGAGGCTCCCTAATTCGATATTCTGCAATCCGGTCCTAGCTGACAGCGGGGGACCGAATGCAATTCGATCAAATCAAAAGGCGCGAGTGTGGGTCGAGGGCCCGGCCGAGCGATATTCGGTATCGCGGGTGTCGGCCGCCACGACATCTGGGAGCATCGGCATCATGAGTGAACGGTATTTGCGGGGCCTTATCGCGCTGGTGAAGGCCGGAAAAATGTCCCGGCGCGGTTTCGTGCAAAAAATGATTCAGCTGGGGCTCACGGTCCCGCTCGCGAACGCGATGTTGGCGCATGCCGGTGTCGCACTGGCGCAGACCAAGTTCGAATACAAGCCGACCAAGCGCGGCGGCGGCGGCGCGCTCAAGGTGCTGTGGTGGCAGGGCCCGACCCTACTCAATCCGCACTTTGCCGTGGGCACGAAGGATCAAGACGGGTCGCGCGTCTTCTACGAGCCGCTCGCGGCCTGGGACATCGAAGGAAACTTGGTGCCGGTCTTGGCCGCAGAGATTCCGGACATCGAGAACGGCGGGCTGTCCCGGGATGGCAAGACCGCAACCTGGAAGCTCAAACCGAACGTGCAATGGCACGATGGGCAGCCGTTCACCGCCGAGGACGTGGTATTCAACTGGGAATACGCGTCCGATCCTGCGACGGCGGCCGTGAGCATCGGCAGCTACAAGGACATGACCGTCGAGAAGGTCGACCCGCTCACGGTGCGCATCCACTTTGCGAAGCCGACGCCGTTCTGGGCGAATGCTTTCGTCGGCTTGCGCGGAATGCTCATCCCCAAGCACCTGTTCGAGGCTTACAAAGGGGACAAGTCGCGCGATGCACCGGCCAACCTCAAGCCGGTCGGTACCGGTCCTTATCGGTTTGTCTCTTTTACGCCGGGCGACCTCGTGCGAGGCGAGCTCAATCCTAATTACCACCTGCCCAAACGGCCGTACTTCGACACGATCGAGATGAAGGGGGGCGGCGACGCCGTCTCGGCCGCGCGCGCCGTGCTGCAGACCGGCGAGTACGACTACGCGTGGAACCTGCAGGTTGAGGACGAGATCCTTCAGCGTCTGGAGAAAGGCGGGCGCGGGCGCGTCGAAATCACCCCGGGCGGCGACATCGAGCACATCCAGCTCAACAGCACCGATCCATGGACCGAGGTCGATGGCGAGCGCGCAAGCGCAAAGACCAAGCATCCGCTCTTATCCGATCCCGCGGTGCGTCAGGCGCTCGCTTTGTTGGTTGATCGCCAATCCGTGCAGGACCACATCTACGGGCGGACCGGCGTCGCGACCGGAAATTTCCTGAACAACCCTTCGCGCTATCGCTCGAAAAACACCAAGTGGGAATTCAACATCGAGAAGGCCAACCAGGTGCTGGAGGCGGGCGGCTGGAAGCGCGGGGCCGACGGCATCCGTGCGAAAGACGGAAAGAAGCTGAGCCTCGTCTATCAAACCTCGATCAACGCGCCGCGCCAGAAGACCCAGGCGATCGTCAAGCAGGCATGCCAGAAGGCCGGCATCGCGGTCGAGCTCAAGTCGGTCACCGCCTCGGTGTTCTTCTCGTCCGATGTGGCCAATACTGACACCTATACGAAGTTCTATTGCGACCTGCAGATGTATAACACCACGATGCCGTGGCCGGATCCCGAGCCGTTCATGAATCAGTTCGTGTCCTGGGAGATCGCAAACAAGGAGAACAAGTGGCAAGGCCGCAACGTCACGCGCTGGCGCAGCGACGACTACGACCAGGCGTTTCGCGCCGCCGAGATCGAGCTCGACCCGGTCAAGCGGGCCGCCTTGTTCATTCGCATGAACGATCTGGTATCCGACAATCCGGTGATCCCGGTGGTCAATCGGCCGAAGGTGCAGGCGCTCGCCAAAACGTTGCACGCGCAGATCACCAGCTGGGACAACGATATGGCGCACTTGAGCGATTGGTTCCGCGAAACGTGAGCGCGCCGTGCCCCGCAACGCCGGTTGCCTTCGGAGCTCCTCGCGCCCGGTAGATGAGGAATGGGCCGCTATCTTCTCAGGCGCCTCCTGATCGCGATCCCCAGCCTCATCGGGATCAGCATCGTGTTGTTCACGGTGCTCGCGCTCGCCCCCGGCGATCCGTTCAGCGAGCTTGCCACCAGTCCCGACGTTCCGCCCGAGGTGCGTGCCGCCTTGCGCGTGAAATTCGGGCTCGATGATCCCATCCCCATTCGCTATATACGCTGGTTAGCCGCCATGCTGCACGGCGAGTGGGGCTTCTCCTTCGTCAGTCGGGTCGACGTCGATACCCTGATCCTGCAACGGCTGCCGACGACGATCTTCGTCATCGGCTCCTCGCAGATCCTCGCCCTGTTGATCGCCCTGCCGGTCGGCGTCTACGCGGCGGTGCGGCCCTATTCGATCTTCGATCAGATCGCCAGCACGCTGACGTTTATCGGCTTCTCCCTGCCCACCTTCTTCATGGGCCTCCTGTTCATTCTGGTCTTCAGCATCTACCTCGATTGGCTGCCGTTCGTATATCGCACGGACATCAGCGCCGCCGGCTGGCAGTGGTACTGGGAACACGTCCGACAGGCGGCGATGCCGGTGGCCGTGCTCGGCCTGTTTCAGGGAGCCTCATGGACGCGCTACGTGCGCTCCGCCGTGCTCGACGTCATCCGCCTCGACTATGTCACCACCGCCCGTGCCAAGGGGTTACCCGAGCGCGCCGTGATCTTGAAACACGTCGTGCGCAACGCGTTGATGCCGGTCGTGACGCTCGTCGCCTTGCAAATGCCGGCGGTGTTCGGTGGCGCCATCGTCACCGAGCAGATCTTCCGCGTTCCCGGCATCGGCTCGTTGCTCATCAGCTCGATCCTCGCCAACGACACGCCGGTGATCATGGCGGTGACCTTCGTGTTCGCCTGCCTGGTCATTGCGTTCAATCTGCTCGCGGACCTCATTTATGGCTTGCTCGACCCACGCATTGCCTACCGCTGACGTCACGGCGCGCGCGCCGGCCGAGGGTAGGCGCGTCTCGCTTGGCCTTGAAGCTTGGCGACGGTTTCGCCGTCATCGTTTGGCGGTGGCAAGCGCCGCGCTCTTGGGCTTGATCATTTTGACAGTCGTCCTCGGGCCGCTCTGGTGGCAGGTGCCGATCAACGACATCGATTTCGCGACGCGCCTCGCCGGTCCGTCATGGCAGCATCCGTTCGGCACCGATGACCTCGGCCAGGATCTCTTCGCCCGCCTGCTCTACGGCGGGCGCATATCGCTCGCCGTAGGGCTCGCCGCCATGCTGGTCGCGGTCATTGTCGGCACGATCATCGGCGCGCTTGCCGGCATTTCACGCGGCAGCGTCGACGCAGCGCTGATGTGGCTGACCGATCTGTTCCTGTCGCTGCCGCAACTGCCACTGCTGCTGCTCATCATCTATTTGTTCCGCGATACGCTGAAAGCGCTGGCGGGGCTGGAAGCGGGCGTGTTCATCCTCATCGTCGCGGTGATCGGAGGCTTTCGCTGGATGCCGGTGGCGCGGCTGGTGCGCGCGCAATTCTTGTCGCTGCGCGAGAAGGAATTCGTGGAGGCGGCGCGCGCGCTCGGCGCATCGACGACGCGCCAGGTGGTGCGCCACATCCTGCCCAACGCGCTCGGCCCGGTAATCGTCGCCGGCACGATCGAGGTCGCCTCCGCGATCATCGCGGAGTCGACGCTGTCGTTCCTTGGCCTCGGCTTCCCGCCGGACATTCCCACTTGGGGACGGCTTCTCTACGACGCCAAGGACTACCTCGACATCGCGCCGCACTGGGCACTGCTTCCTGGCGCCGCGATCTTCCTCACCGTGCTGACTATCAACTTCATCGGCGACGGATTGCGCGACGCCCTCGACCCTCGAAAGGTGTTGTAGCCGTCAAGGTGTAGCGGTCATGGCCGAGCGCTTGCTCGAAATTCGCGGGTTGAAGACGCACTTCTCTTCCGACGAGGGAACGGTGCACGCGGTCGACGGCGTCGATCTTGCCGTCGAGCGTGGAGAGACGCTGGGCCTGGTGGGAGAATCCGGCTGCGGCAAGTCCGTCACTGCAATGTCCGTGCTCAAGCTCGTTCCCACGCCGCCCGGGCGCATCGTCGATGGCCGAATTCTCTGGCGCGGGCGGGACATCGTGCCGCTCAGGCCGCCGGACATGCAGAGGATCCGCAGCAAGGAGATCGCCATCGTCTTCCAGGAGCCGATGACGTCGCTCAATCCGGTTTACACCGTCGGCGATCAAATCGCCGAGGTCATCCGCCTGCACGACGGGCTGGGGAAACGCGCGGCGCTCGATCGCACCGTCGAGATGCTGCGGCTCGTTCACATTCCCAATCCGGAGCGTCGGGTCAGGGACTATCCACATCAGTTCTCCGGCGGCATGCGCCAGCGCGTCATGATCGCCATGGCGCTGTCGTGCAATCCGGCATTGCTGATCGCCGACGAGCCGACCACCGCCCTTGACGTGACGATCCAGGCGCAAATTCTCGACTTGCTGACGGAGATGAAGTCGCGGCTCGGCATGGCGGTGCTTCTGATCACCCACGCCATGGGGGTGGTCGCCGAGACGGCGCAGCGGGTCGCGGTGATGTATGCCGGCAAGGTGGTCGAGGAAGCGCCAGTCGGTGAGCTCTTCGCGCAACCGCGACACCCCTATACGCAGGGGCTGATTCGATCGATCCCGCGGATCGACCGGGCGGCAACCCGCAGATCCCGCCTCGAATCGATTGCTGGCGTTGTGCCGAGCCTAGTCGATCCCGTGCCGGGCTGCCGGTTTGCGCCGCGCTGCCCATTCGCCCGAGCAGCCTGCCGCGAGGCGGTGCCGCCGCTGCGCGAGATCGCGGCCGGCCACAAGGTTGCATGCGTCTTGTACGGACCGAACGCGCCATGACCGAACCGATGCTGCGCGTGAAAAATCTGGTGAAGCATTTCGTCATCGGCGGCGCCGTCTTTTCCCGCGCGGTGGAGCGGGTCCACGCGGTCAATGACGTGAGCTTTGATCTCGACGCCGGCGAAACCCTGGGGGTGGTGGGGGAATCCGGCTGCGGTAAGTCGACCACAGGGCGCTGCATCCTGCGACTCATCGAACCGACCTCGGGTGAGGTGTGGTTCAAGGGCGTAAACGTCACGGCGCTAAAAAAGGCGGATCTGCGCGTCTTGCGCCGAGAGATGCAGATCGTTTTTCAGGACCCTTACGCGTCGCTCAATCCACGCATGACAGTCGGCGCCATCATCGGCGAGTCTCTCATCATTCATGGTTTGGCGAAGAGCCGGCGGGAGTTTGAGGACCGGATCGTCGAGCTGCTCGAAACCGTGGGGCTGCGTGCCGATCACATGCGGCGATACCCGCATGAGTTCTCCGGCGGGCAGCGACAGCGGATCGGAATTGCGCGCGCGCTCGCGGTATCGCCTGAGCTGATCGTTTGCGATGAGCCGGTATCGGCGCTCGACGTGTCCATCCAGGCGCAGGTCATCAATCTGTTGGAGGAGCTGCAACAGCAGTTCCGCCTGACCTACATCTTCATCGCCCACGACCTCTCGGTCGTCGAGCACATCAGCACCCGCGTCGCGGTGATGTATTTCGGCAAGATCGTCGAGATCGCCACTGCGCGCGATCTTTATACCGCACCGCTGCATCCCTACACCGAGGCACTGATGGCGGCGGTGCCGATCCCCGACCCGGCCGTCAAGCGTCGGCGCACCGTGTTGCAGGGCGACGTGCCGAGCCCGATTCGGCCGCCGTCCGGCTGCCCGTTCCACACCAGGTGTCCAATCCGCCAGCTTCCGCTGTGCGCGGAGGAGACGCCAGTGCTCAAGCGAGGCAGCGACGGGCATTGGGTGGCGTGTCACTTGCGCGGCTAGACGAACTGCGGCGGCGGCGCGCCGAGGACATCGCGCCCGCCCTCGGGGCGCTCCAGGGCCGTGCGGATGCACTTTACGTCGGTGCGACCCGCTCCTAAATACGAACCGCATTCGCGTCAGCGCCTTGGCGCCCGGGGCGCGACTGCTGACGATGCGCGGCATTCGGGAGTATGTCGAAGCGGGTGGGCTGATGTCCTATGGACCAAACGTCGTGGACCAACATCGCCGCGCCGCTGAAAGCACCAATGTGACCGCCCGGACGCTTGGGCTGCACACTCATGTCATCCATGCAAGCACCGAACGTAACTTCGATGCAGCCTTTGCAACCTTGCTCCAAGTCCACTCGGGCGTGCTGCCCCCGATCCGTTCTTCCTCAGTCAGCGCGATCAGCTCGCCACACTGGCGGTCCAACATGGAGTTCCCGCGAGTTATAACCTGCGTGAGTTCGCGAAAGCCGGTGGTCTGATGAGCTATGGTACTAGCGTTACCGAGGCAAGTCGGCAGGCCGGCCTGTTCGCGCGGCTGGGTTCCGCTCACGAAAACGCTTGCGGCATCGTTCCGCGTCCCTCACTCCAACCGCTCCATCAAGCCCTGCAGCAGCCGGGTGCGCGGCTCGATCGAAGAGAAGAGCATGTATTCATGATTCGTGTGTGCGCCGGCGCCGTCGACGCCCAGTCCATCGAGCGTTGGGATGCCCATCGCGACCGTGAAATTGCCGTCCGATCCGCCGCCGACGAGCGGCGCCCTCTCTAGCTCGAAGCCAATCTCCTTTGCAATGGCCGCGGCTTTGTCGAACAGGAGATCGACGCCCCGTCCGCGCACGAACGGTGGGCGTGTGATCTTGCCCGTCACCGTCGTTTCGATGTCGGGTCGCGACGATTTCAGGGCCTTGATCTTTGCTTCCATCTCGCTTGCACTCGTGCGGTCGCAGAAACGCAGGTCCACCTCGATCATGCATTCTTCCGCGACCGTATTTCGAGCGGTGCCGCCAACGACCAATCCGACATTTGTCGTGACGCCGCGCGTATGGTCACCTAACCTAGCGATCGCAAGCACGATCTCCGCCATGGCGACGATGGCGCTGCGACCCTTGTCAGGGTCGTGGCCGGCGTGCGCGGACCTGCCCCTGGTGCGGATAACGAAGACGCCGACGCCCTTGCGCTCGGTTACGACCTTCCCGCCTTCGCGCGACGGCTCGGTGACGAGGACGTAACGTTGGCCGCGCGCCTCGCGTTCGATGACGCTACGTGAGACCGGGCTGCTCAGCTCTTCGTCCGGCGTGAACAGAAACGTGATCGGCAATTTCGTGCGCCGCCTCGCCAGGGCAATCCGGCGGAACGCCGCGACACCAAGCGCCAGCCCTCCCTTCATGTCGTAAATGCCTGGCCCGTAGACCCGGTCGCCCTCGCGACGATAGGTGAGCTTGCCGGTCAGTGTGCCGACCGGATGCACGGTATCCATGTGGCTCAGCACCAGAATGCCCGGCTCGTTGCGCGTCGGATCACAGCGCACGAGCAGAATGTCGCCAAACGAATCAGTGGTTAGCTCACGCTCCCACGCGGCGCCGGTTCCCTCGAACAACCTTGCGATCGTTTCGAGCACGCGGTTGACGCCCGGAGCGCTGCGCGAAGGGCTCTCGATTTCTACGATGCTGCGGATGTCCTCGAGGATTGCGTCGCTATCGACTCGGTCGTCGAGGAGGGAGGGCATGGTCGGTCCTTGCGGCTTACCAGCGGATTTTCGAATGAGAACAAAGCATCGACGGCATGAGAATAGTGTAGTGTTAGAATATTGTCAGAATAATAGATTCGTACCTTACACCCCCGCCCACGCTTCTCGCGACCGCCGATGAGGTGGTCGGCGCCGCGTGTCGGTCGACCGCGCTATCCGCGCCCGACAGAAATGCCGATCCCCAACCCATGATGGACCGGCCCCTCTCTAAACTGAGGCACTGCCAGCATTTTACTGTCACTACTCGCGCTTCGGGACACTACTGGGACACTGACGCCCTCTTTGTGTTGAAATCCTTACATTATTTCCGCAAGTACATCGCCGCGATAGGGCACGTGAAGCATGTCGACGCTCGTCATCATCTTGAACAACTCGCCGGAGACGTGGAGCGTGGTCCCAATCCCGCCCGACCCCATGTTGATCTTGCCGGGGTGGGCTTTGGCATAGGCGATGAACTCGGCAACCGTCTTCACCGGGACCGATGGATGAACCTCCATGATG
>Ga0318503_10000057_pt1 | contig 14301 bp, 21 predicted proteins | sample GRESIP174b1f23_FD_203496 | JGI IMG/M metagenome (GOLD analysis project Ga0318503, IMG submission 203496) | Tropical soil microbial communities from Luquillo Experimental Forest, Puerto Rico - GRE.SIPMG.174b1f23 | ecosystem: Environmental > Terrestrial > Soil > Tropical forest > Bulk soil...
TCACTCAACCGAGCAAGGCCGGGCCGGTGTGGACCGGCGAGATGCGGCTATGGGAGAAGGCCCTCGACCAGCCGCTGCGCTGGAAGAAGCCGCGCCGGATCTTCGTCAACAGCATGTCGGACCTGTTTCACGAGTCGCTGCCCGACGAATGGATCGATCGCATCGTCGCCGTCATGTCGCGGTGCCCGCAGCATCAGTTTCAGGTGCTGACCAAGCGGTCTGCGCGAATGCGGGATTATTACGATGGGGATGCGTTGAACCGGATTATCGCTCGCCTGGTGGACGAAACCGGAGAGGCGCGCCTTACGTCGCCGCTCCCCAACGTCCATCTCGGCGTCTCGGTCGAGGATCAGGAGCGCGTCGGGCGGATCCGCGAGCTGCTCGCCACCGCGGCCGCGGTGCGCTGGGTCAGCCTCGAGCCGTTGCTCGGACCGGTCGATCTTGCCGTCCCGCTTGGCGGTGTCGGCGGCGTGCGCCTCGATTGGGTGGTGCTCGGCGGTGAAAGCGGCCCGCACGCGCGGCCGATGGATTCGGCCTGGGCGCGCTCGGTGCGCGATCAATGCCGCGCCGCCGGCGCGCCGTTTTTCTTCAAGCAGTGGGGCGAGTGGTTGCCGCGCGATCAGCTCGGCTGGCGCGATCCGACCGAGCGCTACGACGGCTGCGAGCACACCGCGAGCCATGTGCGCGTCGGCAAGAAAGCCGCTGGCCGGCTGCTCGATGGCGTCACCTGGGACGAATACCCGACAGTCTGACCGAAAATGACAATATCAGCCATTTGCAGTCCTTTTTCGCCTCGGAGACTGTACGCTCCCGAGTTCCGCCATGGTGCGAGCGAGAACATTCCGCGCGCCGACGATATCGGCATCGCTGCTGTGATCGCAGTGAATGCAGCGAAAGTTCTCTCCCTGACGGTTGCGCCGATCCTCCGTACCACATTCGGGGCAGGTACGGGATGTGCCTCGCGGATCGACGGCGACAAGCCGAACACGGTTCTCTTGCGCCAAACACTCGATACGCTGTCGCACACGCCGATATGTCCACGGAGCGGCGGCTTTCCGAAAACTTTTTCCTCTGCCTTTCTGCTTGCCGCGCTTCAAGCCAATCAGATCTTCGATGCCGATTGCCTGCAGGCTATCCCAGCGCAGCTGCTTGACGATGCGATTGATGAAGTGATCACGTTGGATACGAGCGCGCCGCTTGGCCTTGGAGCCGGGGCGTCGACGGCGCACCCGATCACGAAGGTTGCGGAAGTCGTCGCCAAGAATCTCGCCCTCGCTGGTGGCGAGCAGCTTGGCAATGCCGACATCGACGCCGAGTATGTCACCGTCTTCGCGCAGCGTCCCTTCGGGAACTTCGATCCAGACGATGAGGGCGTTCTCACTGATCGCGCAGCCCTGGACGATCCGTGCGCCGGCAACCGCCAGCCATTTGTTGAAAACCGCAGTGCGCTTGGTCGGAATGGTGATGCGCTCGCCTTTGCGCAGCGTCGACAGACGCACGACGAGATCGAAAGCGCCGCGTCCGAATTCGATATCCACTCCATGGCAGAGGATGGCTGCGCCTTTGAACACCGGCCGGCTTGCGGCAATGTCAGTGACCGCCGCGGCTTTCTTGGTGCTACTGACAATCGTCAGGGCTTGCTTGAGCGCTTGATCCTTGTGGAAGGCTTGCAGACGAGTGTGCTCTTTGGGAAGTCGGTTCAGCGTTTCGCCATCAAGCTTGCCGCCATCGCGCCACAGCGTGCGGATGTAAAAGTTGACGGCACCGCGATAGGCTTCGAGCAGGCGCGCGATTTCGTGCCGCTTCTTTGCGGTGGCAAAATCCAGAGTGACCTTGCAGGCCCGGCGGAGCACGGCTCGACGCATAGCGGGAACCATAGCACAGGTTCCCACTTCGTTCAATTTTCGGTCAGCTTCTCATGGATGTGTGTTGCCGCGCGATGTTGCGGCGGCTCAAATTGTGCATCGGCGGGCGTTCGGTATCGGGTCGGGACACGACCTTCGGGAGCGAAGCGAGCCGGTTGCGGCCTAGCTTTCCCGAGAAGCCGCCTGCTTTAGCTGGCGGAGTTGTCACTTTCGGCGGCAAAATAGCCGGGGTTGGCTGATCGAGATCGAGAAGCAAAGCGGCCCGAGCCGACGCCGGCGGCCTTGGTGCGCGCCTCGGCGGTCGTCGGGCGGGTGGTGCCGGGCTCGCTGTCACCGGCCGCCGCCCAGCAACGCAACGCGCTGATCCGCGGCATCGCCTGGGAGCTCGACAAGCTGGCCCTACCGCTGCGGACGCTGACCGAGGCCTGCCATCCCCTAGCGCAAATGGAGGGCCCGGCCGTGCCTGGCGGCGAGATCTTCCGCACGGCGCTGACCCGCGCGACGGACGCGCTGACGCGGTTTCAGGGCCAGCCAGGCACAGGAGCTGTGATGACCGAGGACGCGCGGCGGCCGTGAAGATCACGATCGAGAGCACCCCGTTGGTCCTCGAGATCGACGACGGCGTGCGCGCGCGGCGCTGGGAGGGCACGACCGAGAGCGGGATCCCGGTCGTCGCGCTGGTCGCGGCGGTCTCGCCGCAGAGCCAGGACGAGGAGAGCTTGGCGCGCTTTGCCGCCGAGCTCGAGGAGGTCACCGTCGCCGAGGTCGAGCCGGAAGAGGACGAGACGCCCGACTTCGGCGCGTGCTGCGTGTGCGAGACGACCGAGGGTATCCGCAACATGATCATGCTCGACAAGCGCGCCCAGGTGTCCGGGCACGGCTGGGGTTGCGTTGTCTGCGGCCTGCCGTCCGACGGCGCCAACGCGGTGTTGTGCGATCCCTGCTTCGACCGCTTCCGGCAAGATCCCTCGGTGCTGACCATAGCCTGTCGCGGCTACCCGGCCACCGACGGCCGCGTGGCGATCGCCGAGCTGGAGCCGTTCCAGCATAACGAATGGCTGCACCGTGAGGAGCAGCGGCTCGTCGAGACACCGTGCGAGGACGACGACGCTGAGCCACCAGGCGGCTGGAAGGCGACGCTGTTTTCCGGCCTCGGCGACAACCGGCCGATCGTTGGTGCGCTGCGCACCACCCAGCGATTGCATTGGACAAAAGAGGCGGCACGCGCCGAGGCGGCACAGTGGCTTGCCGAGATGCGTCTCGATCCTATCACCACCTGGGACGAGGTCGACGACCGGTGGACGATCGGCCGCAACCAGACCCATTACGTCATCGTGCGCCGCATCCTGTTGCCTGAGGGGCCCGCGCCGCGATGACCTCGCGCGCTGAACTGCGGGCGAACTTGCCGCCTCCCGACCTGGCGCGCTGGACAGCCAAGCAAAAAGCAGCGGTGGTCGGGGCGGTGATCGGCGGGGCGATAAGCAAGCGTGCGGCCTCCGAGCGATACGCGCTCAGCTCTGAGGAGTTTGAATTTTGGCGGCGCTCGTTCGAGCGTGGGGGCTTAGCGGCGTTGCGCGCGACCCGGACACAGGATCACCCGAGAGATGACGGCACCGCAGGACAAGGAAACCCGGATTTGGGCGGCGATGATCTTCCCCGCGCAAGGCGAGGTCCAGGGCGCGGTGCAGGCGAGCAAGCGCGTGCACTGGACGAAAGAGAGCGCGCGCGCCGAGGCCGAGCGGTGGATCGCCGAGATGAAGCTCGGGCCGATCACGTGGTACGCCATCGATGAGCAGGTCATGATTGGGCGAAACCACAAGCATTACGTCGTGCTGCGCAGCGCCCTGTTGCCGGACGGGGAGCCCCCGGAATGATGAACCTTAATCCCGAGTGGGCCGTGCGCATCCTCGATGCCGTCGGCACCTGGATCACCCTGGTCGCGTTGTTCGCGCTTGCCTGGTTTTTGCTGCGCAACCAACAGCGGGGTTTTGCGCACCTCAACCGGCTGCACAAGGCGGTGCTGCACCTAGAGAGCGAGCTTAAGAAACCGCAACCCCGCTACCTCCTTGAGCCGACGGAACAGGAGCGTGAAAACGCGCAACGCCACGCCTGAAGAGATCGAGGCCTGGGCCGCGGCGCACGAGCGGATGCTGGGGCGGCTCGCGAGCCCGGTGATGCTGCGGCTGGTCGCCGGCAATGCCCGGCGGATGGCCGTCTTTTGCGCTGACAGAATGAACCGCTGGGACCTGGCATTGGCTTGGCGCGCCGCGGCGACCGCGCTCAACAGCCGTGCCGATGCGATCGAGAGGAAGCAATGACTGAACTCGAACTGCGCACGGTGTTGGAAGGCATCAAAAAATTCGGGGACATCGGCCGCATGCACCCTGAGGAGCGGATCGAAACCCCCGCCTGCGGCCCGCTGCTGATCGCGTTGGGCACAATCGCCGGGTTGGCGACCCTCGCCCTCGAAGGGGAAATGCTGCCGCCGCAGCAGCTCGTGCTCAGCGAGGAGGAGTTCGATCAATTGAATGCCGGCGGCGAGGTCATCCGGCGGACCGAAGTCGGCTACCGCGTCAAACTGGTCCTGGCCCAATGAGACTCGTCGACATCATCGCGTTAACCGGCAACGTCGCGCAGGCGCTGTACGGTGTCGAAGATCACCTCGAGCACGTCGAAATCGGCCGCCAAACGCGGACCCTCGACGATGCCGTCGCCGAGATCCGCGGGTTGGCAGCAGCACTCGCAAAGGTGCTTCCCGCGGGGGAGCCGTGCGTGCTGATGGGCTCGATCGAGGTGATCCGCAAGCAGCTCGCCGGGCTGCCACGGATCGAGCGGGAGGCCTGTGAGCTGCGCATCCTCGTCGCCCTGACGACCGCGGTGAAAGGCTTCGCCGACCTCGTCGAGGAGCTGCACGATCTCACGGCCGAGCACGAGTTCGACGAGAAGGTCAGTGCCTAACCCGGACAACCTCTCGCCCTCGCGATCGACCTGCGCGAGTATGCGAGCCATGACCAAGCTCATCGGCCAGCTCGAAGGCTCAAAACATATCTGCTGCCCCGGTTGCGGCGCAGATATGATGGGTGGCTACACGCCGGCCGATCTCGATCGGAAACCGCCGGAAGCGGGCGATCTCGCGGTCTGCTGGTGGTGCGCGGCGGTTTTGCAATACCACGGCGAACCGCTGAGTCTGCGCCCATTGCCGCCCGGACACGAGGGACACGAGGACCCTGTGGTGCAGCAGATCCAACGGGAGGTTCGCGGGCGGCCGCCAAAACTGCGGCGTGTCGTCTGATATCGGCTAAAACGGCCCAACTGACACTGCAGGTTGACCTTGCAACGTCAGTTGAGCCATCAATGACGCTTGCCCACGTCGATTTCCGATTAACTCTACGGAGGCAGAAATGCAATCGACAACGATGGGCACGGTGACGGAGGCCACATATTACAACGACTGCTTTGTCTCGGTCGGCGAGTGGGCCAACAGCTATCCGAACCTGATTGCGAACACGCAGCTCGCGACAGAGGCGCAAACGATCTACAGCCGGCTATACAACATCTATCTGGCAACGAGGGGTGCTGCCGGCGCCGTGTCGGTGCGCGCGGCGCAGCCGGCGACCGGCGCACGGACCACCCAGCAGCCGCGGCAGCGCCCGGCAAGGTCGCGGCAGCGCACCGGCGCCGCGGCCACTCGCAGAACCCGCACCGGCGCCGCGGCCACTCCGCGGGTCAGGACACCGGCAGGCCAGCTCGGAGAACAGGATTTGAGGGTCCTCAACCAGATCGTCTCGAACCCGAACATCACCACCGAGACGCTGCGCAAACGCCCCAGCTTGCGCACCATGAGGCCGAACATTGTCGGCACCTGTCTCGCCCGTCTGATCAAGGCCTCAATGATCGCCGGCACGCCCAAGATGGGGCCGTTTAGCGCGACGCCGCAGGGGATCACCGCGGCCAGAAAAGTGCCGACCTCGATCGGTGCAGCGCGCGCCCGCCGAACCCCGGCGAGCACGCCCACGACAGAACAGGTCGCCGCTGCCGGCTGATCGCAGGCAAAAAAAAAGACCGGCTCGACTCCATTGCGGGAGCCGAGCCGGTTTGTGCGCGGGGGAGGAGACCGCGCTATTAAGACGGTTTTTCGATAACCTCGATTGCTGTCTTCAGCGCGTTGTCGAGTTGTGGCGTCGCGGGCAGCTGGCCCGTCTCTTTGGCGCGGCCAAACAGCAGTGCCGCAATCTCAATCCAGCGGTAAATCCGCGCGAGTTTGCTGCCCGGTGCCGGTGTTGGCGTCAGCGAGGTGATGAGCGAGGCGGCGATCACCACGGAACCCAGTACCGACAGCGCGGTCTTGGTCTGCTCGAGGCTCGGTAGCGCGATCATTTGGCAAACGTGTGGTAGAGCAGGGTGATCACACCGATCGCGATCGGCCAGCCCGCCCAGCTGATCCGGCTCACCACTTTGCCGATCTCGTCGAGCTTGAGCTTGATGTGGTCAAACTGCAGCGCGTCGGTCGCGGTGTGCGCCCGCAGCTCGGCTTTTAGATCGTAGAAATCGCCGAGCGAGACCGGGTCGTGTGAGTTCCCCGCCGGTGGCTGTTTCTGCTCGCTGGTGCTGGGCATCATCGGCCCCTCCCGACAATGCGGATCCCGCCGGGCCCAAAACTCAGCGCCTTGGTCTCGCCGCCGACATGAACGGCGCACTCCCCGGTCAGTTCGTCAGCGCTGACGATCTGGCCCTCGACATCGGTGTAATTGTCGGTGCGCACGATCTTCCAGCGGCGCTTGTCTTCGTCGCTTTGATACGATTCGAGTTTCATCGTCTTGGTCTCATGTTTGGGAGATCGCGGCGCAGCGGGGTGTGCTTTTCGCCGACGCAGAGGACGACGGTGACACCGCGGTTAACGATGCGCTCGATCCAGGCTTTGACGTCGCGCCGCTGCCAGGCGTTTGGCCGGTGCCGATCGACGTGCACATGGATGCACTTGTCGGGGTTCACGCGGTCGACCGGGGCAAAGACCACACCGCAGCGGTCGGGCCGCATCTCGGCCGGCATGCGGTCCCAGGCCTCGCCGTTGGGGCCGCGGCCGCTCTGCGAGCTCAGCCAGGTGCAGGCGAAAGTGCGGCAGGCGGCCGGGCGGTCGGCGTAGATCGCGCAGCCCTTGCCCAGCATGGTGTGTGGGCAGCGCTGCAGCGCCGGCTTGTCGAAACCCTCGACGTCGAGGATGTCACAGCATTTGTGGCAGGAGCCGCAGCCCTCGCTCACGTTCCGAGCACGGCCAGCAGCTCGCCCGCGCGTTTGCTGATCGCGCGCTCGCGCTCCGCAACCGCAGCCTCGCGCTGGGTCAGCTCGCGCTGCTGGCGGGTGATCTCGCCGTCGGCGACCTCGTGCATGCGCCGGATGTTGGCGGCGTGGGTCGCCTCCTCTTCCTGCGCTGCCATCTTCGCCTGCTGGCGGTCCCTGGCGATCTGGTCGGCGGCCGCCTGGCGCTCGGCCGCGATCTTGCCGCGCTCGCTCTCACAAGCGGTGGCAAACTCGCCCTCGGCCTTAGCCAGCTCCTCGGTGCGGTTGACCAAAGCGGCTCTACGCTCGTCAAGCACCCGGCCTTGGGCGTCGAAACTCGCCTGCCGGCGTGCGGTCTCCTCAGCGCTCGCCGCACACGCGGCTTCGCGATCGGCAACCGCATTAGCAGCCGCGTCGACCGCGGCTTTGCGCTGCTCGAGCTGGACGACGCGCGCCTGGTTCTCGGCATCGGCGACCTGGAGCGCGGCGCGCTGTTCAGCGATACGGCGTTCCTCGGCCTGCAGCTCCTCGAGGCGTCCGACCAGAGTCGGGTCGATGTTCTTTAACAGCTCGGCGAGAACCCCGAGCCCGGCGACGACATCCGGCGGCGTCACGCCACGCGATCCAATCATCGTCGCCCTCCTTACGTGTTCTTGATGACGGAGAGGCTGAGACCGCCGCCAGCCTTTAGCCCAAAGAACCGGGTCTCGCTCGTCGCCATCCGGCGATTGAGGATCGAGGCTTGCGGGCTGGCGCCGACGACGTAGGAGCAGATACCGTCGGTGTGGATCATCACGTAGCGCGTCTTGGAGTTGAACTCCGCACTCGGATGCGGCAGGCCATCAGTAAAATCGATTGGCGTTTGGTCGATCAGCGCCGGCTCCTCCGGCGCCAATACCGGCTCACCACGCGCGTCAAAAACGACGTTCTCGTATTCAGTGATGTAAAACAAACTCATTGGGCGGCCCCCTTGTGGGCAAAAAAAAAGCCCGCCAGTGGCGGGCTTCCGGGATGGTTGGGACTTTTACGGGCTAAGTATTGATCGAGATGTACGTGCGCAGCCGTTTTGGGAACGGCACTTTGGCGACCTGGCGTCTATGGCGGACGAGTGCCAATGCTTCAAAATCCGGGTCGTTTTCCGGTTCTTCGAGCCACGCCATCCGTCGCGCCCAGCGTGGCACCAGCACCCAGAGGTCCGGCTGGTCCACCAACAGGACCTCGCGGACGACACCGCCAACAATGGCTTTGTCGGCCGCGTCCTTGACGAGGACCTCGCGGACGACGCCGCCGACAATGGCTTGATCGGTCGAGTCCTCGACGAGGACCTCGCGCACCAACCCGCCAACAATCGCACTGGTCGCCATTGCACCGCTCCTTACGGTCGGTTCATCATGCGGCCCATGTTGGCGATGAAATACCGCTCGGTGGGTTCGACCGCCGGCGGCGGCACTGGCGGCACAACGACGCCGGGCGGCCGGTGTGGTAGCCAGTCGCTGAGCGCATCGGCGCTGTCGTCGTCCCGACCAAGGATGAGCGGCGCGCGCCACGGCACGATGACCACAGGCGGCGGCGGTGGCGGCGGTGTGAACGGCCGCCGCGGCACTGGATCGGGCTCGTCCTCCCCGAAGACAACGGCCAGGCGTGCGGCAGAGACCGCGAGTGCGGCGGGTGCCGGCGCCGGTGCAAAGCCGACGACAAAGCGCCAGCGAAATTCGGCGTCGTCTTCCTCGCGAGCAAAGAGCGGCGGATGCCACGGCACGACCACCGACGTCGGCGCCGGTGAAAAAGCTGTGAAACGCCCGTGAAATTCGGCGTCGTCTTCGTCGCGCGCAAAGGCCAGGCGTGCGGCAGAGACGGCGGGGGCGGCGGGTGCCGGCGCCGGTGCGAAGCCGACGGTGAAACGCCAGTGAAATTCGGCGTCGTCCTCGTCGCGGGCAAAGGCCAGGCGCGCAGCAGTGACAGCGGGTGCCGCGGGTGCCGGCGCCGGTGCGAAGCCAACGTTAAAGCGCCAGCGAAATTCGGTGTCGTCCTCGTCGCGCGGAAAGAGCGGCGCATGCCACGACAGAACGGTCGGAGGCGGCGGTGGCGGCGCTGGTGGTGTGCCGGGCCGCGCCGGCACCGGATCAGGATCGGGCAGCTCCTCGTGCGTCGTCCCGTGCCACCAGGGACGGTAGCGCGCTGGTGCCGGTAGCGGTGCCACCGTCTGCGGCCGGCGCAGTGGCGCCGCCTCGAGCTCGATGTCCTCAAGAAAGACCGCATGGTGCCAGGTCTTCAGCCGCGGCGGTGCCGGCAATGGCCCTTGCGCGGCGCCGCGGATCAGTGGCGCCCATTCGGGCTCCGGCTCGTCCCAGCGCGCCACATGGTGGTAGGGCTTGATGTGCGGGACCGCCAGCGCTCGCGGCGCAAATTTGCGCTGGGCGTAGACGACGAAAAAGTCGGCCTCTTCGTTGTGCGCCTGCTCCTCGTCGGCGAGGACGACCTCGTGGTGCTTTTTCTTTTTCTTCTCGTCCGACGGCGGCTGAAAGACGTAGCCGCGGCGCGGCGGCCGCCACTCGGGCTCCTCCTCCTCAAACCGCGCCATGTGGTGCCACGGCCGCTGCAACTGCGGCGGCGGCGGCAGCGGTGGCGGCGTCGGCGGCGGGATCGTCTCTTCGACGATATACGTGCCCGGCAGGATCGCGTCGCGCGCCGCCGTCGCGACGACAAAATTCGGCGACGGAAAGCCGACGGTGATCGCCTGGCGCGCTAAGCCGACAAAATTGAAATTGGTCTTGTTGCCGGCGGGTGCCGTGTAGGTAGCGCCGCTGAACGCGAACCAGACATCGTTGCCCGGCGGCGGGACATACCCGCCGGGGGAACCGGTGATTGGGGCAACCCTCGCTGGAACCCGGGCGAAGCGGCGCCTGACCGGGAGGAAGAATTCCTCGTCCGGCTCCTCAAAGAGGACCTGCCACTGCGGCGAATAAGCCATCGCCTATCGCCCAATCAGCTCAGCACGGGCAGCGGGTCGATGTAGAACGTGCTCGACGCCTTGGCGGCTTTGACATAGACGCGCAGATAGCCGGTGAGCTGCGGTGTGAACGTCACCGCCATCTTGAACTTGGTCGTGCTGCCGCCCCAGGTGCTGCTGTCCGAAGCCAGCGCCGTGCCGGTGGCGAGATTGTTCGACTTGGTGGTGTTGGCGAATGACGCCAGCGGCGCGCCGGTCGAGCCGAGGTACTCGACCTCAAACCAGATGTCGTCATTGTTGGGCACCGCACCACCGCCCCAGATCCCATAGACGGTGACCGTCAGACTGGCGCTGGTGCGGCTGTTCCAGATCGAGATCGGAAACGACTCAAACGGAGCCAGCCATTTTGAGTTGGCGGTTGTCGTGATATTCCATGAAATCGGTGTCGTACCATCGGTCGCACCACCGGTTCTGACAATCGTGGTTTCTTCTTGCAATGTTCCTTGGTACCAATAGCGGCGCTGCACATAGTTGGTAGCAGATGACGAACAGCGGATTGCATCGGTAACGGGTCCGGCCAGACTAGTAGGGGTGCCGGCGATTGTCACACTGGCACCGAGCTTGCAGTCGATAAATAAAAATGTAGCACTTATGGCCCCGGTGCCGACCAGTGTGCCGCCCGAACCAATCGCCGACAGATCGATCCCTTCATGAACTATCAGACCAGTGTTCTGTGTGCTGGTATACAATGTCGTCGGTGCAGTGCCGGCAATCGCACTGGCGGTATTACGCCAGATCACCCTATTTCCCTCACAGACAACAGACTGACCAGCCGCGCCAAATTGCATCGTCGTGTTGACCAATTCGACGAAAGGACCAACACCACCGAGGAAAATGCTTGAACTGGAAGAGGTATTGTTTAGCTTGAGAAGACAGGAGTCGAGTTTGATCCACAGGCTTTGACTCGTCAGTGCGATTAGGACACTGGCGAAGTTACTACTGTTGCCCGCTGAAAAAGTGAACCCGTACCAATATGAAGACCCGGTATTGCCCGTGGCGAGGTTGTTACTAGCCCCTTGGGTCGAAATCGTTGCCCCGGTCTTAAGACCGCTGCCGGACACCGGTAAGGATAGCGTGTGATCGATCGAATAAAGAAAATTGGGCGACGCACTCGTGCCAACGGGGTTGATGTTGTTTTGAGCCGCCTGTATTTCGGCGTGATCGTCGCCGAAATAGATGACATCGCCGGCTGCCGCCCAATTCGTGCCAAACACATTGTGGACACGGGCATGCGGCGCCGCCCAGTTCGAGAACGACGTGCCGAGATAAGTCCAGGTGGCACCGCTGTCGGTCGTCGTGTTGCCGACCGCCGCTGTGTTGTAAGTGGGCTCGCCCGCGCCGCAGGTCCCGGCCGTCGAGCAGATGAAGATATGCGTCCCGGCGTTGTCGGTGATGATCTTGCCGAGCCCGGGGTTGGTCGAGCGCACGCTCGACGACAGCGGCGTGTTGGTCAGATCGCCATTGACCGCCGGCTGCCCGGTGCATTCCTGCCAGGTGACCGTGTTGTCGGTGGTCTTGGCACCTTTGGTCAGCGTCCAGTTGGGTTCGGTCGCGCCGGTCGTGCCGCCGACAATCGCGACAAACGCGCGCTCATTGCCGGCCGTCAATCCGCCGTTCCAGGTCGTGCTCCCTTGCGTCTGCGAGCTTTGCAGGGTGTAAGTGCCGGTGCCACCCGAGCCGCTGCCGAATGCCGTAATAACGTTGTTCGTGCCGCCGACCTGGGTGTGCATACCGAGATAAATCGTGCCGCTGGCAACCGCCGTGACGGTCAGCGTCGTAGTGCTGCTGCTGGCGGTAAACTGCGCGGTGCCGGCGCTCTGCCGCCCCAACGCCCCGGCTGCGATCGTGGCACTGGCCGACCAGGCGGTCATCGCCGACCAGCCGACCGAGCCGGTGACGATGGACAGCGTGTCGGTGGCGACCGTCGAATTGTCGCGGGTGTACCAGACGGCCATCGCACTACTCCCTGCCGCTGGTGTGTCGAAAGCCGGGCTTTAGACGGGCGTTACCTGGTCCCAGCAGATGGCGTTAAAGGTCGTCGGGTCGAACGCGATGGCGACGACATTGGTGCGGCCGAGCCCCGGGATCGAGTAGGAGCCATCGGCGGCACTGGTCGTCTCGCCGAGAAAGGTCCCGTCGGTGTGGTCGTAGAGCCGCACGATCTTTTTGACCGGCAGGCCATTCTCATAGACAAAGCCGGAGACATGCGTCGCGGCGGCGGCGGGCGACCAGATTTTGACTGCGGTGTTGGGGGTGTTGTTGCTGATCCCGTACCACGCGCCCGCGGCCACCGGCAGCGTCATCTTTTTTTGATAGGTGCCGCTGAACGGGTCTTGCCGCGCCGGCCCGCTGTAGGGTGCCGTGCTCGACGGCAGATCGACTGCAAAGCCTGACGCGCCGCAAGTATCGGGCGAAGCGAACCCGCTCGGTGCCGAGAAGCCCCAGCCACTCGATGAAAACGCCGCGGTCACCGCGTTCGTGTTACCGGCCGCGCCGGCCGAGCTCATCGCCGGCAAGAGGTTGAACGCCGCCATTGTCGCATACGAGATCCCGCCCACTGCGACGGCAGGATTGTCCGAAGGGACATTGGAGGCGTTGTTGTTCCAGTTGCCGTTGCCGACGTTGAACCAGACCTGCTGCAATCTCAGCGAAACCGCCATCCGCACCACATTGGTGGCCGCGAACGTCTGGATCGTCGAGAGCGTCGAGTTGTTGACCCTGACCACACCCGAGGACTGGTAGGAGAGACCCTGGGTATCAGCGCCCAATGCCGTTGTGCTGAAACCCCAACCATAGGTGCACATGCCGACAAAGAGCGTGCCGCCGGTCAACGACCCGATCGTGTACTCGAGGTAGGTTGGGCCCGTGAGCACGCGAGTCGCGCGCACGCCAGCCTGGCTGGAGGTGTTGCTGGCGGTCGCCGTCAGGTTGCCGCCGGAAAGCGCGATCGCCGAATTCTTGTTGTTCGGGTCCCAGGTCGTCGCGGTCACGCATCAGCTCCACGTCGAGCTGGTCTCGATATGAACCTGGCCGATACTGGCGGGGACCATTCCGTTGACAGCCGTGACATAAATCCATTGGACGAGAAAACTCTTGCCCGCCAGATTGCCGGTGCCCGAATAGGTGTCATTGTGATTGAGCGGCCGGTCCTGCACCGGGCACCAGGCGCCCTTCAGATAGCCGCGCCGCGCTGATGAATGATTGATCCAGAGCGGCGACAAATAAAGCCCGCCATCGGGACCGTTCGGATAAGGTATGCTGGTGCCCGCGCCGTAGGCCCCGACGCATGCGCCGTTCGCGAAATTGCTGGTGCCCGAGTTGCCGGTTGTGCCGCAGTTATAGCTAGTGGTGCCGGTCATGTAATAATCGATGCTTTTGCCGACCGTGATCGACGTGCCAAGCGCAGTCCAGGATCGCGGCATAAAATGGCCAATTATCGAAGCGCTTCCGGTTGCGCCGGGGGCGAGGAGACCGCCAAAAGCTTCGTTGCCCGACGAAGCGGAGTTGCCCGCGTTGCGGCCAATGATGATGCAGCGATAGGCGTCGGAGGATTTGTACGAGAAGATGTCGCCGAACGCGAAGGTCATAGCGGCGGTCGGCTGGGCTTGGTCGCCAGTCTCGGTGAAGAGGTAGAAGCAAGTGTCGTCGGCGACGCACGTCCAGGCGCGCGCCGTGCTATCGGCGGTCGTCGACTTGCGGCACACGACCCCGCCGGTGACACTGCCGGCGAATGGGTTGAGCTGCGCCGAGGTCGGAAACTGCCCGGTCCCGGTGTCGATCGCGGTCATCACCTCAAAGCCCGTCATCAGGGCTTCTTTGGCGGTGTTGTTGGTCCCGGTGTCGTCGATGTGCAGGTAGAAGCCGGTGCCATCGACCGCGCTGTTGCGGTAGGCGGCCTTGTTGGTGCCCGAGAACGACTTGGTCCAACCAGCATTGGCCTGCGAGCCGTAGCCATTGACCAGGCAAGCGTCGAGCACGGTGATCAAGCCGCCAGCCTGCCCCGTCAGAGACGGGGCGCTGGCGTCGCTCGAGCGGTAGACGGTGACCGTCGTCATAGCGTTTTAAAACAACTCTCGGATCTTCATGCTTCCGCTGCAGGTGCGCGCCGCAGCCGGTGCACCATCGAGCGAGAAGGACAGAGCCTCGGAG
>Ga0318503_10000058_pt1 | contig 14254 bp, 12 predicted proteins | sample GRESIP174b1f23_FD_203496 | JGI IMG/M metagenome (GOLD analysis project Ga0318503, IMG submission 203496) | Tropical soil microbial communities from Luquillo Experimental Forest, Puerto Rico - GRE.SIPMG.174b1f23 | ecosystem: Environmental > Terrestrial > Soil > Tropical forest > Bulk soil...
AAGGCGCGGCCGAACAAATCGGCGGCGCCGCCGGCCGCGAACGGAACGATCAGCCTGATCGGCCGATTGGGAAAGGCTTGCGCCCGCGCCGCGGCCGGCGACAGCGCCGCGACGGCGAGGGCGGATATGAGCGCGCGTCGAGAAGTGGCCATGGCTCGAGCCATCTCATGCATTGCGCGATCTTGACCCGGCCGCCGGCAAAAACAACCGCGATTCTTGCTGCGAGGCGGCGATTTCAGAAACTGAGCGCCGAACGAACTGCAATCACCCACGCGTTCGGCCGCAAGCTTCCATCGCTATTGAGAACGCCAGCGCCCGGACGGATGATGTATTGCACCTCTGGCTGCAGCATCCACCACGGCGCCAACTGCGCCTGGTACATCATCTCGATCATGGCTTCCCCGCTCCGCACCGGAAAGAAGAAGTTTCCGAAGAATCCGGTGTCGGCATCGAGGCCGCGCGCATTGTCGCCGACGCGGGCATAGGCGGCCGCAACGCCGACCTTGTCGTTCGGGCGCAGGGGTATGAGGCCTTTGTAGACGAGGCCGCCGTCGGCATAGAAATTGATGAGATTGCGGTCTTGTGGAACGCCGCCGGCGCGCACGAATCCCGACAGGCCTTGGTCATCGCTGCCGGGGACGCGATAGAGCATCTGATCGATGACGCCGTAGACGCCGGAATCCCCGGTGTGATTGAGCGGAATGCCGGTCGACTGCGGATCCGCAAGCGAGAGGCCGTTATTGTCGAAACGCTGATCGCCGAAGCGCGAGCTGGTGTGGTACCAGGCTCCGATCCGGTACGCGCCGGGAAGGCCTTTGGCGTCCTTGCCCTGGTTGGGCAAGTAGCTCGCCTCCGCGATGAAGAAGGCGCCGCCGCGAAAGCTGAAAACGGTGCCGGTCGGAAGCGCCGACGGCTGATTGGAGCCGTTGCCTCCGCTGGGATCGCCGCTGAACACGGCCGCCTGAAATGCCCACTCGTCGACGGGCTTGATGCGGACGCGAACGCCGGGGGCGGGCAGCGGATAGGCCGGGCCTCCGGCCGGAAGATTGGCGGCGAGAAACGTGGGCCAGCTGATGGCGTTGTTGATGAAGTTCGCAGCCGTCTGGCTCTGGAGAAACTGGCTGTCCGCCGACATCAGGCCGGCGCGAACGGACAAGCGGTCATTGAAGGCGTTCTGCTCGTACCAGAAGGAATAGAGCCGAGCGACCGGTCCAGCTTCGAGATTCGAAACGGCGAGGATATTGTTGAGATATGTCGGACTGAAAAAAGGTCCGTGGGTGATGAGGCCGTGGGTGTGAAATTTACCACCCTCCCATCCCACGAGCTTGTTTAGGTCGAGGTCGAGCTGCGGCTGAAAAACCCCGATGGCGACGGCGCCCGGTCCGATTCCGCCGCGGACATTGGCCAGAAAATCGTTGGTATAGTTGAAGGTGAAGGTGACGCCGTTGCTGTCGAGATAGGACCGCAGTCCACCCCAATCGCCGGTCAACGTGTTGGAGGGCGGGGACGCTGGGGGCGGTTCCGAGCGGTGGCCCTGCGCCCAGGCGGGCGACCCGCAATGCGCGGCCACGCCCAAGTAAAGCGCGGCAACGGCGAACGTCCACGCCCAACGACGTCCGGCGATCGCGCCCATATCCCCCGCCCCCGGAGCGATTTGGAGGCGAGTTTCCGCTGCGATTCAGGCAAAATGTTGTGGCCGGATGGCGGACTCCGTCACCGCCGCGTGACAGACGGCGGGTATGGCAGTGGGTGCTCGAGCGCAGCCGTCATCGTTCGGAGCAACGGCGCGTCGCAATAGGAGGGAGGGCTCGATGTTGGATGGCGTGATGCTGCTGTGGTTCGTGCTGACCGCGGCGGCGCTCCTGTTCGTGGCGGTGGACATCCGCACCACGCCGGAATCCGTGGTGCTCAAATGGGGGTTCGTGCTGGTGACAGCGTATACCGGCGTGGTCGGTGCGTTTCTCTACGTGCTCGGCTGCCGCGAGCCGCTGCCCGGGCTGCACGAACGCTACGTTGCCGCGCGCTGGCGGCAGACGCTGGGATCGACCATGCATTGCGTGGCCGGCGACGGCGTCGGCATCCTCGCCGGCGCGGTGCTCTCGAGCGTCGTCGGTCTTACCGGCTTGGTCGAGGTGGTCGTCGAATACATTCTGGGTTTCGCCTTCGGCTGGACGATTTTCCAGGCGCTGTTCATGCGCGACACGGCCGGCGGCTCCTATCTGCGCGCGCTGAGAAGCACGTTCGTACCGGAACTGCTGTCGATGAATCTGCTGATGACCGGAATGGTGCCGACGGTGATGGCGCTCAAGTCGCGCATCCCGGCCGCGGCCGATCCCGCGACCCCGAGCTTCTGGTTCGTGATGTCCATGGGGCTGCTGGTCGGCTTCACCCTCAGCTACCCGATGAACTGGTGGCTGGTGGCCTACCATCTCAAGCACGGCATGATGACGGTGCGCCCGGCAGCTGCCGCGGCTGGCGCGCACGCCGGCATGGATGCCGCGCCGGATGCCGCGATGTCCATGGGTACCGGCCAGCCGCCGTGGCCACCAATCCCAGTGATGACGCTATTATCGTTCCTGGCCTTGGCGCTAGGCGTTGCGATCGCTTTCGTGTTGCGGGCGACGTGAGCGGAGAGACTCAGCCAACTTCACGGCCGCGCGTCCAAGTTGTAAGCTTCCGACATCCGTCGCCGCGACGCGGCGGTGCGCGAAAGGGCTGACCCATGCTTTCACGCCGAGCGTTCCTGCTTTCCGCCCTTGCGGCTTCGACTGCCAGCACGCTTGCGCGCGCGCAGCCTACGCCCCAGACGGGCGCGGGCGGGACGAGCGCCGCGCCGACGCTGCTGCGGATCGAGCGCCGCAGCATCGAGGTGAACGGCAAGCCCGCGTCGGTGTTGGGCATCCGGCAGCCCGACGGTACCTTCGGCATCAGGACGCAGGTGGGCAATCGGTTCCGCGTCCGCGTGGAAAACACGCTCAACGAGCCGAGCCTGATCCACTGGCATGGTCTCACCCCGCCGTGGCAGCAGGACGGCGTTCCCGGCGTCTCCGGTCCGCCGATTCCCCCGGGCGGCAGCGCCGACTACGATTTCCCGCTGCGCTTCGGCGGCACCTTCTGGATGCATTCCCACCAGGGATTGCAGGAGCAGCTCTTGCTGGCGGCGCCGCTGATCATCCGCGATGAGCGCGACCGGCCGGACCAGCAAGAAGTGATCGTGATGCTCGCCGACTTCAGCTTTACGCCGCCCGACCAGATTTTCGCGGCGCTCAAGAAGGGCGGCAGCATGTCGCCGGGCGCGATGACGGGCGCCTCGCCGTCCGCGCTTGCGCCTGCGAACGCGAAGGGAAAGTCCGAGGGGACGATGGCCCCCGGCATGATCATGGGCGGCGCGGCCGCCAAGCCGGATTTGAACGACGTGACATACGACGCGTTCCTCGCCAACGACCGCACGCTCGGCGATCCCGAAGTGGTCAAGGTCGAGCCCGGCGGACGCGTGCTGCTGCGCATCATCAATAGCTCTTCGATGAGCGCGTTTCACGTCGATCTCGGCGCCCTCGATGGCGAGCTGACCGCGGTGGATGGCTTCGCTGTCGCGCCCGTGGTGGCCCGCCGCTTCCTGATCGCGGTGGCGCAGCGGCTCGATATCCGGCTCACTATTCCCCGCGCCGCGGCCGCCCATCCCGTGCTCGCGGTGCTCGAAGGCGAAGCCAAGCAAACGGGCATTATTCTGCGTGCCGGAAATGCGCCGGTCGCGCGCATCCCCGATACCGCCAGCACGGCTTCGCCCCCGCTCACGCTCGATCTCGAGCGCCGGCTGCGTGCCGTCAAACCGCTCAAGCCGCGCAAGGCCGACCGCGTCCACACGCTGAACTTGACCGGCGAGATGGCGGGCTACGTCTGGTCGATTAACAATGTGGCTTGGACCAAGGACGTTCCCCCGTTACCGGTCGCCAAGGGCGAGCGCGTCGAGCTCATCTTCGTCAACCAGACGCCGATGCAGCATCCGATGCATTTGCACGGACACGAATTTCAGGTGGTCGAAATCGACGGCAAGCGCTTTGCCGGCGCGGTGCGCGACACCGTGCTGGTGCCGCCGCGGCGCCGGGTCGTGGTCGCCTTCGACGCTAATAATCCCGGGCTTTGGGCAATCCATTGCCATCTGCTCTACCACCTCGACGCCGGGATGTTCACGACCTTGGGCTACGTCTGAGAAGGCAAGCGCGAGCCGGGTGAGGGGCAGGCACTAGGGCGTGTACTCATTAAGACGCGCAGATCGGATGTCCGCTTTCGGGGGTAAAGCGGACGTGATGTGCTCGTTTTGAGCTTTTCCGCTTTTGACCCATAGCGGACTAAATGGGTCCCGGCGCCGCGCTACCACCTGTAGTGAAGCGTACCAGCACAGCGTGCATACCGGTTCCAAACGTCTTACTCCCGGCACTCTCAGGTCATATTTCCGCCCGTCGCCGAAGGTATTGAGAGATGGTGCGCCTGGGGATCGTCGGCGCGAGAGTCGGGGGACCCTTCGCTTTGTTGATCCGTCGCCAGACCCGCTTGAGCCGCGGCGTCAAAGACATCCTCGTGACCGGCATCACGGCCACGACGCTTCTCACCTCTGTCGCTTCGGCCTCTGCCCAAAACATTTTCGAGGCGCTGTTCGGCCGCCTGTGGAATTCTCCTGTCACCAGTTATGCGGATCCGAACGCCTCGTCGCGCAGCCCGGAAGCGACCCATTCCGAGGGAGGCCTCGCCTATTGTGTGCGCCTATGCGACGGACGTTACTTCCCAATTCAACGTCATAGCGGGGCAACTTCGGCGCAGACCTGCAGCTCCATGTGTCCGGCGAGCGCAACCAAGATCTACAACGGCAACGCCATCGACCACGCGGTCGCGCCCGACGGCAAGCGCTACTCGGAGCTTGCCACCGCGTTCACGTACCGCAAGAAGATCGTCCCCGACTGCACCTGCAACGGCAGGGACGCCTTCGGCCTCGTCAACACAGCCGTTGCTGATGATCCGACATTGCGTCCCGGCGACATCGTCGCGACCAATGCTGGTCTGATGGCCTATAACGGCGGGCCAAACGGCTCAACCTTCACTCCCATCAGCGCCTCTGCGGGAATCTCCGCAGACCTACGGCGCCAGCTCACTGAAACCAAGATCGAGCCGGCTGCGGAGGGACCTGAACTGCTACCGCCCCTCCGGCAGGCGGAGGCGCCGCCGGCCCGCAGTAGCACGAATAAGCGGGCTCAGGTCGACAGGTAGGCATTCAGATGCTTTTCCTTGCCGGGTAGCCAGGTATGGCCACGCTGCTACCAAAAGTGCAAGAGATTGAGCGACGCCAACTCGCTGATTACGCCCGCGTTGATTACGCGATCACGCAGGGCGAAGACGAAATTGCCGCACTAGAAGAGCTGTGCCCTGGGCCCAACGAGTTGCAGAGGAAAGCCTCGGTTGTTCGTGACCGGACCGTTCTCGCTGTCCGCGAGGTTCGCAACAACATGGCGAAGCGCGCCATCACAGCCAAGAACATGCAGGGGTCATTGATCGAATCTCTACGGCAGCGTTCACGTTTTGCTGCAGTGGACACTGTCGACGCGAGTTTACGCGCGCGCTGCTTCGCGAGTTTGGAGTGCATACCGACCCTTACGCTTCTTTGTCACTTCATCGACGCGATCAAGGCCGGCGACTTCGCTCGCGCCGAAAGTGTTCGGTTTGAATTTCAGACCCGCGAAGATCGGCACGAATATGCCGTCACCTCCAGAGCTATATTTGCGCAGTTCGCGCCCTCTGAATCAGCGGACATTCTGAAACGCATTGCCAAAATATGTCGCGCGGCTGAAATGGCGGACGCGAGAGTCATAGGCTTGTTTCGCCGCTGCGACCCGATTTTTGTCTTTCATCGGATTGAGCCGGTGGATCATGGACCAGATCGATCTCGCGCTTTTGACACTTCGCTTCTGGGCGCGCGTCCAATTCCCCCGCGAGAGCGCGCAATTGTTTCGGTTCGCTCCGCATTTGCTGCGTGATACGAGGGTGACGGTCGGCTTGCCAAGGCGAGTTTGAGGATCAGTTGGGACAGCCGGAGATGCCTTTCAGTCGTTCCAGGGCATCCAGCGCAACGTCCGCCCGATCAGGCCGCCGAAGATGATCGCGCCGTCGCGAAGCGGGTGGCTGAGAGTCCTTGATCGAGGCGGTCAATCTCGTTCCAGATTTCCTTGAAGATCTCGTTTCGAACAATCTTCTCGATGCCTTGTCCTGGGGCGTAATCAGGGTGGAACCGCTTTGCCAGATAGCGCTTAAGCGAAGCATACCTGACGTCACTGACATTCTGACGGCCACCATTGTTGCTGGTTTTGGCAGTGGCTTCGAGCAACTGCGTCTCTGCCATCAAGGCACGAACCTTCCAGCTATCCCGCTGCTGGACGATCGTGGTCGATAGCACGCGCAATCGTTCGATCTCCTTCGCCATTTGCCGATTATGGATGAAATCCAATTGATGAAGGTCGTCGAGGTCATGCAAGAAGAGCTTCATGTCCCCTGCCTTCTTGGTCAGAACCAAGCGGGCATTCTCTTCTGCGACGGCATAGTGATGCATCAGCTCGTTGAGGGCGCGGTTCGCAATCGGATCGCACTCAACATCGCGTAAGCTAAGTGCCATGCGCGCCCCCCGTTTACCACCACAATTCCCGATCGATTTACGTGGTCTGACATGAAAATGTGACCGCTTGGCGGCTAGATGGAACTCGCGTGTGGCGCTTGCGCAGCCAACAATTTCGTGTGTTGGTGCGGCTCGCGATCGGAGCGCTGGTCACTCGGCGCGGCGCGCCTCGATGCGGCGACGAAGCTTGAACAGTAAGGTAGCTCGGATGGGCGAAGCGAATGCCGCGTGGCGTCACGCTAGAGTTAAGTGAAGGTAGGTAGAGTTAAGTGAAGATAGGTTGCGCCGCGAACGCGTTCGTGAGGAGTTGACATTGCAGCGCGCGACATCCCGGATTTCGCCGTCGCGCCTCATTAAGGGCGTGTACGCCCGTCCATAGCCCGCGAAGACGGGCGTAAACGCCCTTTATGCCGGGCTATGGACGCGCGTGGATGCGCTTAAAGCTCAATCCGAGCTACTTGCTGCTCAGGCCCAGTGCAGCCCGCGGTCGGTTGGTTTTCGCCACGCCTTGAACGCGTCAACACAGCTCCACCAGAATAGCGACCAGGGCGGCACTTGCGTGATTAACGCGTTGAGGCGTTCTGCTTCTTGTCGCCAGTGATCTCGGCTCTCTATGAGTCGGTTGACGGAGGCCGAGAGGAATTGCTCTGTGTTGCGCGCTTCCCGTTCCATTGCACGCAGTTGTTCAACCTCCACGCGCAATACGTTCATCTCGATGAGCAACAGCTTCAGTTCCCGCCGCATGACTGGAACCGGATCGGGCGCCTCCCACGGCTGGGATCCATGAAATGGGGTCGCAAGCTGATGAGCGTTCGCAGCAGCGGATTGATTCGGCATGGGCAACAGCGTGTCCAAGCATAGTTTAAAGGCAGTTAATTCCTACCCGGCTGCAAGTCACAACTTACTGCTTTGTCAATTCGACGAGGTTCGGAACCTGCGTCAACGATTCCCCGTCTCGAAGCTGGCATTTGGCGCAGGCATCGATGCGCTTACAGTTAACCATCTGTGAACCATGCTTTGGCACAAGGGCCATGTTCCAAGAGGACGAGGACATGGCAGATCAGAACGAAGCCAAGACAAAGACGATTGGCTTTCTACCCATAGAGAAGGTTCAGACGCTCAAGGGTTGGGAAGAGTACGTAGACAAATCCACTAAGCTTTCAGCTCTGAGAACCGAAGCTCAAAAGGTCAAAAACTCCGTAAGAGACGCCTTGAAAGAACGGCTTGGTGAAAGTGGCGACATGGATTTTGCCGTCGAGGGCGACAGGATTAGAGTTTTCAGGGTCTTTCGCAAGCAGCAGCAAGGGAGGCGGACCAGGGCATTGGATCTGTCCTCGTCCTTTCGTGAGCAACGGTTAGAGCGAGAGGCGGAAGCGAAGGGCCAATGCGACGATCGGGGAGGATGTGACGAGACCGAAGACGTTGCGCCCGACCTAAACCCGATAACGGAAGAGGCTGCGGCCAGCCTAGACCCCGTAACGGAGCGTCTCATGGTCCTCATGAGAGAGAAAGGGCAAAGGTAGCAGCACAGGTCGGAGTCGGTCTCGGCACAGGGCAGCGCATCAGCTGCCTTTCGAGGCCCGGCCGCTGGGGCGCGCAGGCGCGCCTATGATCCGCATCACGGCGGGAAGCAAACGAGCGCATGGTGCAGAAGCGCTTCGAGTTGGATGGGTCGCCCCGAGGGTAGGGCAGCGAGCGCGCGGCGCTTCATCAGTCAGAAATGGACTGCGCTAAAGCGTGCACGAGCGCGTGTGCTTCATGTGCTCGAGCGTTCTCGGCACGATGACGCAGTCGTGGTGACCGCCGTTGCTCGGCCAGATGCCGACCAGCTCGTCGGTCTCGGTATCGATGAAGGCAATGCCGCTCGATAGCCGCTGGAAGCCGCTGAACACGCCGACCACGTATTTGCCGTCATACGTCACCGCCAGCGTTTGCATGTCCGGGCCGATGCCCTGGATCTCCTTCTTGATCTTCCAGGTCTTGGTGTCGACCACCATCACGCCGCTGGCGGCCGGGGAGGGGTGCAGGATCGAAAGATAGAGCTTGGAGCCGTCCATGGAGAACACCATGTGGAACGGGTTCGGATATTTGCCCACCCACAGCGGATCCTCGATATGCGCGATTTTCTTCCAGTTGCGCGGGTCGGGATCGCTCGAATCGAAGACCGAGCAATTGTTCTCGCGCAGATTGTTCATCATGCAGAGAAAGCGCCCGTCGGGGGAGAAGCCGATCTCGTGGCCGGGCGAGAAGATTTTATCGAACGTCACCTCCCAATGGTCGTTGTCGATCTTCTTGACGGGATATTGGTTCGGCGCGTTCTTGTTGAATTGAAGGAAGGTCACGGGCTCGAAGTTCTTCTCGGCATCGAGGATGAGCTGGCCGCCGCATAGCCTGACAATCGTAGACGCCCAGCGGCCGCTCGGGTGCCAGATGGTGCCGTCGGCGCCGCAGAGACTGAGAACGTCGTCGCCGGGAAGCGTTCCCTCCTCGACGAACAGTTCGCCCATGGGCACCATCTCCCATTCGATCTTCTGGCCCTTGGTGCCGAGATAGTCGTACTTGCCGGTCGCCGGGTCGGGATAGATCTTGGAGATCTTGAGCACGCCGCCCTTTTGCCAGGCCTCGGCGAGGTTGCGCACGTTGGGCACCCAGTCGTATTTGAGCGCCGCGATCACGCGCGAGGTCCGGCGGTCGAAGCACGCCGCGATGTCCTTCTGCCCGTCGGTGACGAAATAGCGCTCCGCGGTCTTGGGATCGATGTTCACGTGCACGCCGAGACCGAGGCCCGTGGTTTCCGCGACGTTCTCCATCACCTCCATTTGCGAGCCGTCGTAGCGCACGCGATAGATGTTGAAGCCTTCCCCCGGCGTCTCGATATGGGCGGGGATGCCGTAGATGAGCGAATTCTTGCCGCCCTGGGTGCTGTTGATCCATTCGAAGCCCTTCGCCGGATCCGCGCTCGGGAAGGCGCACAAGTGATGCGAGATCGGGTTGTAGTCGCCGTAGTTCCAGTACGAGATCCAGGCGAGCGCGCGGCCGGTATTAAGGTTCACCGCATAGGTGCCGCCGCCCATCTTGGTCGGCATCAGAAGCACCCAGTCGCCGAAGCGCCGCCCGCCCACATCCGCCTGCGGATTGACCAATTCCCGATCGATGGGGTGGCGCTGGGGTTCGGTATTGGTTGAGCCGGCGTGCCGCGCCCCGTGATCGGGGATGCTCTGCCCGGTGAGCATGGGATAGCCGAGCGTGACCGCCTCGCCCACCACCGCGGTGCCCGCGGCCCACGTCAGGAGGCTGCGCCGATTGAGCTTCCTCGGCGCGGTTTGCGGCGCAGCCGCTGGTGGCGGCACCGGCGCCGGCTGCAACTTTTCCTGTTCATCGCGGGAGGCTTTTTCCCGCAGATAGTTCGAAAAATCCGCGTTGTCCTGCTGCGCCACCTCGGCCTTGCGCTTGAGGTAGATCTGTTCAGCGGTGAGCGGCGTCTCGGGCTTGGCCTCGCTTTCGACCTCGAGCTTCATTTTCGGAAGATCGACGTTTTGCATCGGCTCTTTGAATTTCGGGTTGCGCCCGTCGGACATGACCCAGCTCCTCCGCTTCCCGGGTTACCGCTGACATTGATTGCACAATAATGTCGCGCAGCGATCAAGATCGTCTGCCGCGCTACGACGAATCCATCGGTACCTCAATGCGGCGGCATGGGGATCCATACCGGCGGTTTTCCAGAAAACCGCATGCGCCTCAACACGACCTCGTCGGCGACGTCGAACGGCTTTAGGTAGACGTAGTAATTATCCTTGCGCTCGAACACATCGCCGTTCGGCGTGCTGCTCGGACTGACCAGCATCGTGCCGGAGAAGCGCACGTGCATGTAGTTGGGCAGCAGTTGCGCGAAATCGCGCACGCGCGCATCGAAGCGATAGCGATAGGTCTGCTTGCCCTCGATTTTCGCGACGCCGGTTGCGCTGTCGTCGGCCGGCGTCATCGGCACTTCCTGCCACACCGTTCCGACCTGGACATAGGCGCGCATATCCGGCGCCATGACATAGATCGGCTCCCCGCCGCCGACGTTCTGGAGATACGTCGTCAATTCGTAGCGCCCGTCGCCGAGGTCGATCACCGACTGGACGTCGCCGCGAAGGCGATTGAGCGCCAGGTGCTGCAGCGCCGCGGTGCGAGCGGACCGCTCGCGCACCCGCATCGCCTGATATTTCTCGACTCCGACGTCGGCCGCCAGGATGGCGGCGAAGATCACGGCCGCGGCGATGAGGAAGGTCTTGACCCCGCGCCACAGGTTGGCGCCCAGGCGGATGGGCGCACGCACCGCGGCCGGCGCCGCCCGCTCGGGGCGGATCCTGGCGGGGCCGAAGCGCCGTTGCGGCTCGGCCGCGACCTGCGGCAGACCGGTCGCCGCGAGCGTGCCTTGGCGCATCTCATAGCTGCGCTGCGCGCGCTTGGCGAGTTCGAGATCGTGGGTGACGAGGACGAGGCTGAACGCCTCCGTGCGCTGCAACTGTTCCAGCAGGTCGATGATGTCGGTTTCGGTGTCCTCATCGAGGTCGCTCGTCGGTTCGTCGGCGAGCAACAGCGGCGGCGCATTGATGAGCGCGCGGGCGACGGCGACGCGGCGCTGCTCACCGCCGGACATGCTGCCGGGATAGGCCTCGGCGCGGTCCGCGAGCCCGACGCGCGCGAGGAGATCATGCGCCCGCGCGTACGCCTCCTCGGCCTCCATGGTGCGGCCGAGCAGCGCCGGAACGGCGACGTTGTCGCCCGCGGTCAGGTTCGACAACAGGCTCGGAAACTGGAACACGAAGCCGACGTGGCGGGAGCGGAAGGTCGCGCGCTCGGCTTCCGGCAGCGTCCACACGTCGGTGCCGTTGAGCAACAGCTTGCCTTCCGTCGGCCTGGTCAAGGCGCCAAGCATGGCCATCAGCGTCGACTTGCCTGAACCCGATCGGCCGACGATCGAGACAAACTCGCCGCCGCGCAGCTCGAGGCTCGCGCCCCGCACCGCCGCGTAGCCAGGAGCGGCGCCATATCGCTTGGTCAGCAACTGCGCCGAGAGCGTCACGTCACCGTCCTTCCGCCTGGATCAGCGCATAAGGCGCCATCCGCCGCACCCGCCATGCCGGCAGAAACGCGCCGATGAGACCGAGCAGGGCCGAGAACACGATCGCAAGAAGCGCGCTGGCCTGGAGGACCGCAGCCGGCGGCCAGGCGAACGGGACGCCGAGCAGCGCGAAATAGAAGCCGAGCGAGCGCGCGAAGGTCAGCAGCACGGCGGCGCCGAAGGTAAGACCGGCGAGGCCGCCGAGGGCGGTGATGACGGCCGCTTCCGCGAGAATGATCGTCATCACTTGATTGGGCTTGGCGCCCATCGCCCGCAACAGGCCGACTTCGCGGTAGCGTTCTTGCACGATCGCCGAGAACAAGAGCGAGACCAGGATCAGCAATGCGGTGAGCTCCAACGCCGTGAATGCGGCCATGCCGAGGAGGAGCGTGCTGAGCGCCTGCCGCGAGGAGGTCAGCACGCCGTTGCCCTCGACGATTTTGACGTCGGCAAGTTGCGCAAGGCCGAACTTAACGTCCTCCATCTTGGCTCCGGGCGAAAGCTGCAGCAGGAAGGCCGAAACCCGATCGAGCGGCAGGTCTCCCGAGCAGATGTTGGCGTCGGCATGGCGCATGCCGTCGATCGGCGGCACGTCGTCGGCCTTCGCCGGCGCCGCCGGCTTGGCGGCGGCGCGCGCGTCCGAGGTGCGGCAGAACGAAACGATGTCAGCGAGCCCGGCGAAGCTCACAAAATAGGACTCGTCGAACGGCCCGACGCCGGTCTTGCCGAGCCGGGCGGACACGCGCATGGGCATCCCGCAGACGCTGAGCGTTTCGCCGAGTCGGGTGGATAACGCCCCGCCCGCGATCAGGCCTTCGAGCGGTCCAGCCTGGCGCGCCTCGACCCAGCTTTGCACCGAAAAATCCTGCGCCGGGTCGAACGCGATCAGATTGACGCTATGCCCTTCGACCAGCGCCGGGACGATGCGCTGCGGCGCCACTTGGGCGATGCCGGCAACCGCGGCAATGCGCTGAGCCAGATCGGCGGGGAGCGTCTCGTCGGTGGGCTGCACGGTGAGCAGGCTCGCGGTGATGTTCACGAGCGTCGCGCGCGGGACGACGACCAAATCCGCGCCCATGCGCGAGAAGCTGCGCGCCATGCCTTCCCGTAGCGCCCAGCCGGCGACGAAGCTCGCGAAGCCGATGCCTACGCCGAGCATCACGGCGACGCCGAGGAAGATCGCGCGCAGCCGGCGGCGGCCGACGTTCTGTGCGGCCAAGCGGATCAGCAGCCAACGATCGTGCCGGCGTCGCGACATCGCGTTCTCCGGGCGAATGGACCCTATTCTCCCAGGAGAACGTCCCTGGCCTCGTCGATCTTCATGCTCAGGTAATGGGTCCCCCCGACTTGCGGATCGACTCGCTCGCCGAGGCGGCGGTGCGCGTCGGCGATCTCCGGCGCGCTCGCGGTCGGCTCGAGCCCGAGAACGTCGAGCGCCTCCTCCCTCGACATGCGCAGCCGCCCGTTGCCGCTCCCATTCGCCGCGCTCGCGAGCCGCCGCTCGGCGGGCTTGTGCTCGAGCTGCGCTCCCGCTTGCTCGAGATAGGCTCGCAACACGGCGATTGCCTGCCGCACCAGTTCCGGATCCGTCGTCGCGCGCGCGCTCGAGAAGCCGCCGGCTGCACTGCCGAAAATCCTCGGGTTGGGCGGAAAGTCGCTCCGCGCGGCGTTGAGCGGACCGAACAGCACGCGCCAGCGCGGCGCCGCCTGCACGAACACCGGCAGCATGAAGGCCGCGAGCATCATCGCCGACGTCCACCGGCCGCTCGCGATGAGCCACGCCAAGACACCCAGCGCGAGCGCCGCAAGCGCGACCAACGCCCAGCGTCCCGAATTGATGATCGCGCGGGGATCGGCGTTGAGGATCCAGCCGCCCATTTTGACCGCGGACACGAACAAGGAGAGCGCAAGCGTCGCGTACGCCACCACCGTCAAATCCATGGCAGATCATCCTCCCGGGCCATCAGGGCATCCGCGTCGCCGCTTCGGTTTCGCGCCGACATCGAACCGCTTTTTTCGCAGGATGCCAGCAGAACTCGCGTTCGTCTATTCCTTGACCGCGCCCGTCATCGCCGAGACGTAGTGCTCGACGAAGAAGGCGTAGAGGATCACCAGCGGCAGCGAGCCGACCAGCGCTCCCGCCATCAGCGAGCCCCACCGATAGATGTCGCCGTCGACGAACTCGTTGACGATCGCGACTGGCACCGTCTTGTTCTGGGTCGAGGAAATGAAGGTGAGCGCGTAGATGAATTCGTTCCAGCACAGCGTGAAGCAGAAGATGAAGGCCGAAATCAATCCCGGCACCGCCAACGGCAGGACGATTTTGGTGAGGATCTGGTAGCGGCTGGCGCCGTCGATCAGCGCGCATTCCTCGAGCTCGAATGGAATGGTCTTGAAATAGCCCATCAACAGCCAGGTCGAGAACGGGATCAAGATGGTGGGATAGGTGAGGATCAGCGCGAACGGCGTGTCGAACAGCCCGTATT
>Ga0318503_10000063_pt1 | contig 13842 bp, 13 predicted proteins | sample GRESIP174b1f23_FD_203496 | JGI IMG/M metagenome (GOLD analysis project Ga0318503, IMG submission 203496) | Tropical soil microbial communities from Luquillo Experimental Forest, Puerto Rico - GRE.SIPMG.174b1f23 | ecosystem: Environmental > Terrestrial > Soil > Tropical forest > Bulk soil...
TGTCCGACAAGCCCTTTGTCGTTTGCGGCAACCACATTTCCGTGCGCCATTCGCGGATGCGCCCGGTGGAATCGACCACGCCGGAAATGTCGAGAAGCTGTGGCGGACCTTTCGGATCCCAACCGTGTTCGTCCTGGCGCGACCATTGCACACGTACTGGACGGCCGATGGCCTGCGACAGGATCGCGGCATCGGCGGCGGCATCTTCATGGCCGTTCATGCCGTAACAGCCGGCGCCCTCCAAATAGATCAGTCGCACCTGATCCTCTGGCAGGCGGAGAAAACGTGCGAAAGTTTTGCGATTGCCGTGGGTGCCCTGTGAGGCCGTCCACACCGTGGCCGCTTCTTTGTCGACGTCGGCGACCGCACAAGATGGCCCGATCGAGCCGTGGCTCTGCATCGGCCAGTAGTAGCTGGCGCTGCGGCTGAGCGCGCCGTAATTGCCGGCTTGCTCGCCGCCGCGGCTGACCAGCATCTCGTCGGTGAGGTCGGTTTTTGCGCGCAAGGTGGCGACGAGCTTGTCCTGGGCGGGAAGTCCGGACCACTCGCTCCATTGCGCGCGAAGCGTGCCCGCGGCGCGCACGGCCGTCCATTCGTCGTCGGCAATAACCGCAAGAAAATCCTGGATCCGCACCACGCTCGCGCCAGGAAGATTCTTGATCGATGTTTCGTCGACCGCAATCAGCTTGGCGCCGATCGCAGGCGGCCGGATCACGCGCGCATGGACCATTCCCGGCAGGCTGAAATCCTGCATGTAAGTGAAAGTACCCGTGCATTTGGCCGGCACGTCGGGGCGGGGCAAGGGCTTGCCGACCAGGCTATAGGTCGCCGGATTTTTGAGCGGCGCCTTGGGATCGAGCTTGAGGTTGAAATTGCCGCCGGCGACGAGATCGGCGAAGCGGATTCCCGTGCCGCCATTGCTGCCGCCGTTGTTGGCGCCGCTCTTGGACCGCACCACGCCGCCTTCGGCGATGAGATCGTCGGGATTGACGTTAAGCCGCTGCGCGGCAAGCGCGATGAGCCCCGCACGCGCGGTGGCGGCCGCGCGCCTGATCTGCGTGCCGCCGCGCTGAATGCCATTCGATCCGGAGGTTCGTCCCTGATCGGGTGTAAGCGCGGTATCGCCCTCGACATATTTGATCTTGTCGACGCCGATGCCGAGCTCCTCGCCGGCTATCTGGCGCATGGCGATGCGAAGTCCCTGGCCGAGATCGACTTTGCCGCAATACAGCGTCACCGTGCCATCGCCATTGACGGAAAGGAATGTGTCCACTGCGTTTGGATCGACCGATCGCGCGCCTCCGATGCCACCCGCGCGCGTCGGGCTTTGCCAGCCGGCAAGGGCAAAACCGACCGTGAGCACGCCGCCCGCCAAAACTTTGCGGCGCGTCAAACCTGCACGGCGTGTGGGGCGTTGCGGCGTGAGGTGCATACGCATGTCAGCCTCCCTGCCCGGAGGCGGCCATCACCGCGCGTACGACTCTGATATGCGTTCCACAGCGGCAGAGATTGCCCTCGAGCGCGCTGCGGACATCGTACTCGGTCGGCTTTGGTTTGTCCGCAAGCAGCGCAACGGCGCTGACAATCATGCCGCTCGTGCAATAGCCGCATTGCGGTACCTGCGCCTTGATGAACGCCGCCTGCACCGGGTGCGGCGCCGAAACCGAGCCAAGCCCTTCGAGGGTGGTGACCGACTTGCCTTGCGCATCCGCAACTGTCGTCAGGCAGGAGCGCACCGGGCGGCCGTCGATCAGCACATTGCAGGCGCCGCATTGACCGAGGCCGCAACCGAATTTTGTTGCGGTGAGGCCGAGGCCGCGCAGCCCGTAGAGCAACGGCTGGTCGGGGTCCGAGGCTTCGATCGTGCGCTCGAACCCGTTGATGCGAAGTCGGTAGTTGGCCATGAAACACCTCGTTTGCAGAAATCATTCTAAGCGGAGAAAAAGCGTCTTCGTAGTCCCCTTGCGGCAAACGAGAACTGCGTTAGGAGCACGCGGGAACTTGCGGAAATACGCGGTGGTCCGCGCTGTGCCCCGCACTGTGGGCCGCGGTCCGCTGGGGTCAAGCCGCTCAGCGCAGCGGGCGTCATACGTGGTGCCGATTTGATGACCGCTTTTAGGAGTAAAGCGGACATTCTAAGAAAGCGCTGCGATGTCCGCTTATGACCCAAAGCAGACTTCAGCCACGTTGAGGTGACCCCATGGAACTGGCAGAACGAAGCCAAAAAATTCAATGTTTTCTAGGCGCATTAATCTTGGCAAGCGTTTGCCCACTGGACGTGGCGGTGCATGCCCGGAGTGCACTCCGGAGCCCGCCGCCCAAAAGCGGCGCCAGAGGGAATGGTTAGCTTGCGCCGGAAAAGGACCTGACGCGATGCCTTTGTTCATCTGCACCGCCTGCGGCACGCAATATGCGGAGCGTGCGGCCCCGCCGCGCCATTGCGTCCTCTGCGAGGAAGAACGGCAATATGTGCCGCCGCGCGGCCAGACCTGGAGCACTCTCGAAACGCTGCGGCAGAGCCACACCAATACTTTCCGCGAATATGAACCTGGCATCATCGGCATCGGCTCGACGCCGACATTCGCCATCGGTCAGCGCGCGTTACTGGTGCGCACCGGCAACGGCAATATCCTGTGGGATTGCATCGCTACCCTCGACGACGCGACCGTGACGATGATCAAGGGCCTCGGCGGTGTCGATGCCATCGCCATTTCCCACCCGCATTTCTACACGACCATGGTGGAATGGGCGCGCGCCTTTGTCGCGCGCATCTATCTGCACGCCGCCGACAAGCAATGGATCATGCGCAACGATCCTGCGGTACAACTCTGGGACGGCGAAACCAATAACCTATGGGACTCAGTGACGCTCATTCGCTGCGGCGGCCATTTCGAAGGCGGCACGGTATTGCATTGGGCGGGGGGCGCGGCGGGACGCGGCGTCGTTTGCGCCGGCGATATTCTCACGGTGGCGACCGATCGCAAATGGCTGTCGTTCATGCGCAGCTATCCGAACTTTATTCCGTTGTCGGCGCGCACGGTGGCGCACATCGGCGCTGCCCTTGCCCCGTTCGCGTTCGAGACGATCTATGGCCATTATTTCGACCGCGTCATCGACAAGGACGCGAAGGCCGTGCTGGAAAAATCCGTCGCGCGCTACGTCGCTGCGGTGGAGGGCAAGCGCGGCTATGAATAAGCAATACGTTTGCTCGCGGCGAGACCCGCAACCGCAATATGGATCTGAACAACAAGACCGCATTCGTTACGGGTTCGACCGATGGCGTAGGCCGCCTGGTCGCGCGCTGGTTGGCCGATCGGGGCGCCCGGGTTGTCGTTCACGGACGCGATCGCGAGGGCGGCAAGCTTGTTGCCGATCAGATTGCGGCGACCGGGCGCGGCTCGGCAATTTTTCTGCCGGCCGACCTGTCGTCGCTTGCCGAAGTGCGCCGCCTCGCCGGCGAGGTTCGCCAGCGCTGCGATCGGCTCGATCTCCTGATCAACAATGCCGGCATCGGCTCGGGTGGCCCGACCGGCAAGCGCGAGACCAGCCAGGACGGCTACGAATTGCGCTTCGCGGTCAACTATCTCGCCGGCTTTCTGCTGACCCGGGAGCTTTTGCCGCTGATCGCAGCCAGCAAGCCCGCGCGCATCGTCAATGTCGCGTCGCTCGGCCAGCATCCGATTGAATTTGACGACGTCATGCTGACCCGCGGCTATAGCGGCGGGCGCGCCTACGCCCAAAGCAAGCTCGCCCAGATCATGTTCACATTCGACCTGGCACGGGAGCTCGATCCAGCGGCGGTCACAGCCAACTGCTTGCATCCGGCGACCTATATGGCGACAACAATGGTCCGACAGAGCGGCGTCACCCCGATCAGCAGCGTTGAACAGGGAGCCGAAGCGATTTTGCATCTTGCGCAGGGCAAAGAGCTAGATGGTCATTCCGGCGCGTTCTACAACGGTCTGGCACCATCACGGGCCCATGCGCAAGCCTATGACGAAGCGGCACGCGCGCGGTTGCGCGCGCTCAGCATGGAACTGACGGGACGGGCGTGATGTTTGCACGCGCCGAGCTTGAGCATGTCATTCCGCTGGTGCGCAGGAGCGTGCCGCCGACGCCGCAATATGCCTGGCCGCTGCTCAAGGCGCAGACCGGCGTCGACGTCGTGCTCAAACACGAAAATCACACCCCGATCGGCGCCTTCAAGGTGCGCGGCGGTGTGATTTACTTTGAGCGGCTCAAGCGCGAGCAGCCGCAGGTGCGCGGCATCATCACCGCGACGCGCGGCAACCACGGCCAGTCATTGGCCTATGCCGGCGCGCGCGCCGGGGTCGCGGTTACGATCGTGGTGCCGCACGGCAATTCGACCGAGAAAAACGCGGCCATGCGCGCGTTCGGTGCGACGCTGATCGAGCACGGCCGCGACTTCGACGAGGCGAAAGACACCGCCATGCGATTGGCGAGCGAGCGCGAGCTTGAATTCGCGCCGTCGTTTCATCGCGACTTCGTGCTTGGAGCGGCGACTTATGCCCATGAGCTGTTTGCCGCTATGGCCGATATCGATACGGTCTATGTGCCGATCGGCTTGGGCTCCGGCATTTGCGGTCTGATCGGCGCGCGCGACGCGCTTGGACTTAACGCGAAGATCGTCGGCGTCGTGGCGCAGGCCGCCAATGCCTATCTTCGCTCGTTCGCCGCGGGTCATGTCGTGCCAACCAACGCGGCGCTGACCTTCGCCGACGGCATGGCCGTGCGCGTGCCGGATCCCGAGGCGCTCGCGGTCGTCCGCAAGGGCGCCGAGCGCATCGTCGAGGTGAGCGATGACGAAATTGCCGACGCCATCCGCGCCATTTACAGCACGACCCACAATTGCGCCGAGGGTGCCGGCGCCGCGGCCCTGGCGGCGCTGACGAAAGAACGCGATCGGCTGCGTGGCCGCCGCGCTGCCGCCATCCTGACCGGCCAGAACATCGATCGCGGCTGGATGCAAATTGTTCTGGCCGGAAGGACGCCTGAGCTCGGCGATGCGGCAGTTCCACAGGCTGCTCGGAGCGCGAAGGCTTAACTACGTTGGTGGGGCGAGTTGGATCGAAATAGACGGAGTGGATGATGCGAATGACTGCGCTGGTTGCTGTTCTATCCGCGGCGCTGATTGCGCCTGCCGCCGCCCAGAAGGCGAATATCGAGGCGGCTAATGCCAAATGGGTCGAGTTCTTCAACAAAGGCGATTTCGACGGGGTCGCGTCGCTTTACACCAATGATGCGGTGGCGCTTCCGCCCGGCTCCGCCATGGTGAAGGGCCGCGCAGCGATCGGCGCGATGTGGAAAGGCATGGCGGAGCAAGTGAGCGATCCGAAAATCACGACTCTCGACGTCAAGCGTTTGGATCCCACCGCGGCGCGCGAGATCGGGACTTTCAGCTTGAAGACGAAGGGGCCGACGCCGAAAGAGGTCAGCGGCAAGTACGTCGTGATCTGGCAGAGAATCGGAAGAGATTGGAAGCTCTCGTCGGATATCTGGAACGACGGCAAATAATTGCCTTCATCGCTTCTTGCCAAGAAGCCGCCGCGACCGGCTTTCAGCGTGCCTCGCGCTGCAAGATCTCGATATGCCGCGCGACCGACTGCTGCGTCACATTTGTCCCATTGTGTGGAATGACGCGATCCCAGAACGCGCCGTAGATCGTCTCGTAAGTCCAGGGTTCGAGACGCTTCGATATCGCGCGCACCGCTTTTTCGCCGAGCGGAATGTAATTGGGATAGCTCCACATGAAGCTGACAAACTTGCGATCGAGCGTCACTTGCAGGAGATCGCCGGAGAGCAGTGCGCCTTTGTCGGAAGCGCCTTGCGCCCAGTGCAGCACCGTGCCGCCTTCGAAATGGCCGCCGACCCGGATCAGGGTGAGGCCGGCGAGTATTTGTTTGCTGTCCTCATCCCACAGTCTTAGGCACGGCGCAAAGCGCATGATCCACTTCTTGTCGGCGGCGTGCAGATAGACCGGAATGTCGCCAAACGCCGCGCTCCAATCGATCATCGTCGTATAATAATGCGGATGGGAGATCGCGATCGCTTTCAGTCCGCCAAGCGCGTTGATGATTTCCACCATCGCCTCGTCGATCAGGCTGACGCAATCCCACAGTAGGTTGCCCGCCGGAGTGCGCAGGAGCAGCGCGCGCTGGCCGATGCCGAATGCGGGCGAGGTGCCGATGCCGATCAGCTCCCCTTCGCGGCGAAACGTGGCCATGTGGGATTTGCGCAATTGCCCAAGCGTCGTCCATTGCTGCCCGGTCGGCAGCACAAATTGCCGTTCCTCGTCGCAGATCGCACACCGCATCGCCGGCCGCTCGGCTGGCGCATATTGCGTTCCGCAGGTGGTGCAGATCCAAGCCTCGTTCATGGCAGCGTCTTCATCCAGGACCAACGGCAACACGCCTTCAACGGATCGGCGCCGAGACCTGATAATTCATACAGTCCATTTTCACGTCGAACAGGCCCATGTAGCCGAAATCGCTGACATAGCGATAGACCTTCGTGTACGTGGTGATTTGCACGAGCGGACATTGGCCGGTTCATCGCTGCTCAGTGGTACGAGAATGCGTCAACTAGCGGCGCGAACGGCGGCCTCCGTAGCGAACACGCGAGTTCGTCGGCCACGCGATAGCAGCCATAGCAGGATGACGAGATTGAAGAGATTCCAAATAACCGCATTGATAAATGTGGCCGGGTACGAACCTGTGAGGTCAAAGATAACACCGGACAGCCACCCGCCGACTGCCATGCCGAGTAACGTGGCTCCGAGTACCATACCGACACGCACTCCAGCTTCGTGAGGCGAGAAATACTCCCGCACTGTCACGGTGTACATCGGAATGAGACCGCCATGAAAGAGGCCAAATATTCCCGACATGGCGTAAAGCGCTGCAAGGTCATCAAACAATATAAAGGGGATAGTCGAGACGGCCTGTAATGTCGAGAGGATAGCCAGTGTCGTGAGACCACCCAACCGGTCCGCGACGGAGCCGGCTAGAAGGCGGCTGACAATGCCCAGACCCATCATGAGGGATAACATCTGAGCGCCCCGCGCAGGCCCGTATCCAAGATCCCCACAATAAGCGACGATTTGGACCTGCGGCGTGGCCATTGTTACGCAGCAGCAAACGCCAGCAATCATTAATGTGGCCTGTAGCGCGTTGGGTGAAAGACCGAACGCCCGCTGTGCTCCGTCGTATACGGCATCAACCGCGTTAGCGTGGAGTGTGGGAGCGCGAGGCCTAAGGGCCAGAAATGTCAATGGCAAGATCGTTGCCATCGACAGCACACCTATGAGGGCATGAGTCTGCCGCCAGCCAAGGCTCGTAAGTGCATACTCAATAGCGGGTGGCCAGATCGTTCCTGCGAGGTAGCTGCCGCAGGAAACGATGGCGACGGTCATGCCTCGCTGACGAGTGAACCAGTGGGAAATATCGGCCATCAACGGCGCAAAGGCCGCGGAACTGCCCAGGCCGATAACTCCATACGCAATAGCGTATTGCCATCCTGCGACTGAAAAGCTGGAGCTAATGTAACCGAGGCCAACCATTACAGCGCCAATCGTCAGCGGTGTGACGATCCCGAGTCGGTCCGCAAGCCGCCCCATCAGCGCTCCGCCGAAAGCATAGCCACTGAACGCGAACGTAAAGGGAAGCGACGCACTGGCGCGGTCAATGCCAAAATCAGCTTGGACTGCGGGCAACGCAACCACGGCAGACCACATCCCGATGCCGCCGATGGTGCTGACAACGAGGGATATGGTCAGCCTCAACCAACGGTATGGCGATTCGATCATGCTGGTAACGTCGTCGGCGTTCATATCGTCATCCAAATTGATTGGCGCCGACGCGAAGTTTAGCTGCGTCTTATTCAAGCGAAAAGCATTGAATGCGGTGCTGACGCGCCGCTGATCGACACGCAATCCGGCACGCTGTGTAAATGTCGTTTCAGCGCCGAGCAGAAGCGGGCGCGCGCCGACCGATGTCTGTTATCGGGGTAAGACCGGACATTGCCCGACTATGCCGCAGTCCACTTGACGGCGAGGTGGCGGAACTAGTGTTTGACCAGGCCTTCCGAGGGAACTTTCAGAGAGCGATTGATTTGGACTGCAGCCGCGGCTACAGCGCTAGGATTTTCATAGTGTCTCGTTATAAGTTTGCGCGCCCCACTGCTATCGCTGCAGAACTCCGAGCGCGCGATTAGCGAAATTGAGCCGCTCGGCGAGTACTGCGACGATATATCCAAGGAGAGCTTGGCTGAGTTCGGGTTCTTCGGTCTTCATTCGTTCATAAGAAGCGGCTGTCAACTCATAAAGCACACTGGCAGCCTCGGCTTGGATCGTCGCGCTGCGCACCCGATGAGTGATCAGACCCATTTCGCCAATCGTCGTATGACGGCCTAGGCTGCGCACGCGCATCGTGCGTTTTTCATCAAGCTCGACGACAATCCCAATACGACCGTCAAGTATAAAATGCATTGCGTCAGCTACTTCACCTTGCCGCGCGATGATTTCTCCAGCCTGAACTTCACGTCGATTGCAGTATTGCGCTAGATGGTCGGCATGCTGCGGGTTGCCTAAAGCATCCGAAAGCCATGTCCGGAACGACCCGATATCGTTGCTTGCCGGCTGATGCGCTTCGATGACTGCCTGCTCGCAAGATTCCAAGGCTCGGTCGAGATCGGGGGCAGTGATGACGTCATTAGACGCAAACCTGACCGCGCGAAACGATTTCTCCAATTCCGGTGTGAGATTAGCCAGCACGATTCTAGCGCCGTTGGCGGCCGCCGCCTCCTTGATCTGCAAAAAGCTATGGGTTGCCGATGAATCGATGCCGGTCACTAGGCGGAAGTCGAAGAGTATAAAGCGACACTTGGGATGCCGTTCAAGCAACGCCTTGACATGCTGATAAAGCCGATTTGCCGATCCGAAAAATAAATAACTTTGCAAGGCCATGCCTTGAATTTCTGTGCCGTAATCGCTCAGGAGTAATAGCTCGCGCGGACTACGATCCAGAGATGAATGGTATTCCGAACCGTCAAAGTTGAATTTGATGACATTAACTCGGCTCACACTCAGCGCAAAAGTGGCACACCCAATCATCACCCCGATCAACACGCCGGCAATAAATCCCCAATATACGATGAGCAAAGCGATACCAATCAGCGACAAGTATTCGATGAGCAGCAATCGCTGTGATGATCGGATCAGCCATTGATAGACGAGCCCTGCACCAAGAAAAAACAAAAGGCCGCTAAGTACATATTTCGGCACATAACCTAGGAAGCCTGTGCCGATTATCAGGAGTGCGCCATAGATTATGGCGACGGTCAGTCCGGATAGCCGGCCAGTTGCGCCGGCCATATGGGCAAGCGTGCTCCGGCTCAGGGAGGTGCAGCTCACGTATCCGCCAAACGCGGCCGTCCAGAGATTGGCAAGTCCAAGCGATCTGAGATCGCGTTCAATATTTGCCTCCCTCCGGGTCGCGATCTCGATGCCGGTCGTGTTGAGCAACAGAGTGATGACAGTAACGAACATGATGGCGACGATATCGCCGGCGAGTGAGGGCAGCGAAGCCCAGGGAAAAGCGGAGAACGTTCCCAATTTCCACGGCAGCGCGAGACTGGCGGCGGACTGAGCTCGGAACATCCAGCCTGACGTCTGCGCCGCGGTCACCGATGAACCGGCTGTGAGCAGCGCAATGTGTGCAATAGCAATTGTTGCGAACAACATACCGGGGAGAATGAAGGGGCTTTTTGAGCGGCGAAGCAAAAAATGCAACGCCAAAGCCACGGCAAGGGCGGCCGCCAGCTTTTCTGCAATCAATGTATTTAGGAAGGCATCGACATTATAGATGGTCGGTGCCTGATCGGTGACGACGCGAATCGCGCCCGTTATCATCAACCATCCAGTCGCACCGAGAAAGCCACCGATTACTGGATAGGGCACGAACCGAATCGCGCGCCCCGCACGCGTGAACCCTAATACGCAAAGCAGCATGCCGGTCAAAGCCGTCGTAATGGACATTGCGATGACGACCGGCTCCAGCAGCTCATGCCTGCCTTCCGCTATCAGACGTGCGACGAGAGTCGTCGCCATCGCCGCAAAAATGACCACGGCCGAACTGTCCGGGCCCGCGACTGCGAAAGGCAGCGAGCTGCGTAGTGCTACGATTGTCCCTGCAACGGCGGCCGACAAGAATGTAATCGCGACTCCATAGGAGAGTTGATGCTCGAGCGGGCCGGAAAAAATCAACGCGGCGTAAGAGAGTGAATAGGCGATCGACAAGGTACTGCAGATTGCACCAGCAAATACGTCTAGTGCTCGCGCGTGTAACTGCCGGACTTTCAAATCGTCGCTCCACTGCACCAACGAAACAAGTGCATAGTTCTACAGAGTGGCTTCATTGCGATATTGCCCCCCCTATTTCGAAACTACGAGGCCGCATCGGCACAGGTCACAGCTTTAGGGGTACGCTACACCAAACGGAGTGCGCACTCACGCGCTCGTGGAAATCTGCACACAGCGCCACCGTGCGGACATTTATTGGTTCGTGCCGAAAGTTTAGGCGAAGATTGTACGCTCACCCCAATCCCAAGCCAGGGAACGTGTCGGTAACAAACTGGAAAATCAGGAACGCCATGACGACGACGAGCGTGCCGGTGCCGATCCAGGGCGCCGGACGGGCACGCCGCAGGTGAGGGCCGCGCCCGGAAATTCCGCCGGCGAGCAACAAGAGTACAGCCGGCAGGCAAATAGGGGTGGCATAGAAGACCCCCACGTAGGAAAAGCCGTCTTCATTCGGATTGTTCCAATTCTGGATCGGCGGTACGAGGCTCCAGCACCACAAGCCCAGCATCGCCGCGCCGACAATCAGAAAGGTAACGCGCCGCATCGGTGATGCGGTGATCTGCGCAGGATCCATTGCCAGCCCCCAATTCGTGAGTGCAATTGCGACGCGACAATTAATGACGGACAAGTAACTAATGACGGACAAGTAACTCTAAGGGTTCTGAAGACGTGTCGCTGCCACGAAATCGCGGAGAACGTTCATTTCATCCTCCGATTCGCGCAGACGCAGGTCGAGCGTATCGCGCATGGACAGCATGCCAAGCACCTGTTCGTCCTTGACGACCGGCAGATGGCGAATGTGGTTTGCTCTCATCAAGTCCTGCGCGCGCCGCATGCTGTCTTCGGGTGCGCAGCTCATGATCCGCGTTGTCATGACATCGCGCGCCCGTATGTATTGCATTTCGCTCCAGTCCGCTCTTGCGAAAGCGCGGACGAGGTCGCGTTCGGAAATGATGCCGACCATGCGCGTGCTCAGTTCGCAAACGGGCATCGCGCCGATCTTGTGGGTATACATAAGCCGCGCGACCGCTTGCAAGGGATCGTCTGGCAAGCACGTCACGAGGCGCTGACGTGAGTGCGTGAGAAAATCGCCAATCTTCATGGCGCCCTCCGGACTTCGCGTCGTCAGGTCATTTCGCGTGCCACCTGCCGCTCGGCGGCCAGATGGCTAATCACGATAACGCCGAAATAAGGCGCGGCAAATCAGAATTTTATCCGGCCTTGAGCATTGTCATTGTACCGATTTGCCCTGGTCGATCGATTTGGCGAGCGTTCGTTGATCGACGAAGCGCACGATGATCGGGCGGCCGGCGACGGCGCCCGCCATGCCGGCACTAAAATGCAGCGGCGTGCAGCGCTTGAGCGCGGCATCGATAGCGTCGGCGTAGATGTTGCGCACTTCGTCCGACGCCTGCCGGCTGGAATAGGTCCGGCGTGGCGGGGCAACGATCTCGCCATCGCGCTTGAACGCGAAACGAATGGTGTACTGCATGCCATGCCGCGCTTCGTCTTTGACCGGCGGTACCCACTGCGCGCAGCGCCGCGTACATTTCGGCGATGGAATCCAAAGACTTTGCATTGTGCAGCTTATCGCTGGTGGCATCGGCATCATTGCCGTGTTTGGTGCTGTCGGCGTCAAGCGGTTTGGCCAAGCTCTCGTCGTCGGTTGAAACGATGGTCAAGCGTAGAGCCTGTCCGATCGGCGGCAAGATTGGCGGAAAGCACGACTCCTCATCGAAAACGCTGCAAAGTTCTGCGTCTGGAAGCGCGCCAGCCCGGCCTGGCGCTAGCCGACCCGGCGACACCCGGCCTGACGACACGCCTCCCGGGGCAGCCCGAACCGGTGGCACCGGAACCGGCGGCGGGTTCGGCACGGTATTGGGCGTCGACGGATTGAAGACCGGCGGCGGCAGTGGGTGAGGTGGCCAAACAAAGCCCTGCGCCTGTGCAGGTTGCCATGCTGGTGCGGCGGAAATCAGCCAAGCGGCCGCGATCGAAATTGAAAAAATTCTCGGCCAAAGTTGCTTCGACTGCATCAGCTTGGCGTGGCAGCATTCACGGCCGCGTAAATCGCCCCCGTCGATCGGCCGCTTTTTGGTTATCACATTCCATTGTGACAGAATTCCATTCTGACAAATTTCCAATGTAACAAGTACTTGATGACAGGGACGTTGATTACGGATTCCGACAGATTGATCTCGATCGAATACACCGCATGCCAGTGTTGATTGACTGCGCAATCCAGGACGCCGGTCCATGGTTCCCAGAGGGCCGCCAAAGCATGCGTGGTATGTTGCATTAGCTTGCGTCGGCAGCCTGCGTTGTCAGTCCGGCTCCTGTCTGGTTCGTAGGAGGCAGATATGGGTCTGGTTGACGTCCTCAATGGAATGCAGAACGGGCCCGCGCGGGCAACGGATGCCCGCAGGCACGCCCGGTAGCAAGAGCGGTGGCATGTCGCCGATGACCATGGCCTTGTTGGGCTTGCTCGCCTTCAAAGCGGTCAAGAGCTTGATGGGTGGTTAGCCAAGCGGGGCAGCCGCGAGACCTGGCTCACCTGTCGGCTCACCTGGGACGGCGCCGGGCGCATCAACCGCGTCGGGCGACACCAGCGCAGGCGGGCTTGGTGATCTCCTCAACAAGAGCGGATTAGGCGGTCTGTTGGCAGGCGGCGCCGCAGGCAGTGTATTGAGCACCGGCTTGAACGATCTGCTCAAGCAATTCCAGCGGAGCGGCCAAGGCGAAGTGGCGCAATCATGGGTTGGGCGCGGGCCAAACCAGTCGATCTCGCCGCAGGATCTGGGCGCGGCGCTCGGCACGGACCACATCAATGCACTGGCGAAGTCTCGAGCATGTCCCGCGATGACCTGCTCAATGGGCTTTCAAGGACTGGGGCAAGGGACGGCCGATCGTCTTCAGCCATGGCTGGCCGCTGTCGTCGGATGCTTTCGAGGACCAGATGTTCTTCCTCGCCGGCAACGGCTATCGCTGCATCGGTCATGACCTCCGCGGCCATGGCCGTTCCAGTCAGCCGTGGGACGGCAACGATATGGACCATTACGCCGACGATCTCGCCGAATTGGTCGATCACCTCGATCTCAAGGACGCCATCCACGTCGGGCATTCGAGCACCAAGCGCGTTGCCAAGGCGGTGCTGATCGGCGCCGTGCCGCCGGTGATGATCAAAAAGCCTCCAATCCCGGCGGTACGTAGATCGAAGTCTTCGATCAAATTCGCGCCAGCGTGTTCGCCGACCGCTCGCAATACTGGAAGGACCTCTCCATGCCATTCTACGGCTATAACCGGCCGAACGCGAAGATCTCCGAAGGCGTGCGCTAGTCGTTCTGGCTGCAAGGCATGATGGCCGGGCTGCCGGCCAGCTATTTTCTGCGTCAAGGCGTTTTCCGAAACCGATCTGACGGAGGACCTGAAAAAGTTCGACGTGCCGACGCTAGTGCTGCACGGCG
>Ga0318503_10000069_pt1 | contig 13576 bp, 16 predicted proteins | sample GRESIP174b1f23_FD_203496 | JGI IMG/M metagenome (GOLD analysis project Ga0318503, IMG submission 203496) | Tropical soil microbial communities from Luquillo Experimental Forest, Puerto Rico - GRE.SIPMG.174b1f23 | ecosystem: Environmental > Terrestrial > Soil > Tropical forest > Bulk soil...
CGTCATCGGTCACTGGCTTTGCCGAGGGCGAGGTGAGCAAACCGAGCGACAAATATGTCGGTGGCAAGAGCACCCAAGGGGTAGCGTTCTATTCCGGTCCATGCACGCCGCCCAATCAAATGGCGCATCATTATACATTCGACCTGATCGCCACCGATCTTGCGCCCACTGAGTTGCCGCCCGGATTAACGCGGGAAGAGGTCACGGCCAAGCTTGCACCGCCCGCACAGCCGCCAGCCCACACCAAGGGAGTGGCCGGCATGGTCGGATTGTTTGTCAATCCATGGCATGAATGATTTGACATTCTCCAAACTGCCGCGGATGTGACACGCGACACAGACCGCAATTCAGACCGGTGCTACCCCCACCTCATTGACCCGGTGGAGGACAAGCATGAGGAGCTGGCTCGCGGTGGCGTTGACGCTAATTTGCACTGCAGTGTTTGGCCACGGCAGTGAACAGTGGATCAGTGATGCAAAATTAGTTGATCCAGTTAGCAAAACATTTTGCTGCGGCCCGACTGATTGCGCCGTGTTAGCGCCGGGTTCAGTCGAACGTGTGCAGGGTGGCTATAAAGTGAATACCGGCTGGTGGACGGGCTATGATCCGTTCTTCATCGCATGGGAACGTGCTTTACCGTTCTCACCCGATGGGCACTACCATATCTGCATGAGCTATCAGGGCGAGGGTGTAATACCGAAAGTCCAATGCTTCATCGTGCCGCCGAGCGCGGTATGACCGCCAAGGTCATAGACCCAGGCAGCCACAGAAAGAGGGCCCCAACAACCCTTCCAACAATGTTGAGGCCAGGTAGAGCGCGCTCCGGCTAACTTGCCATTGGGGCCGAGATGGCGATGCACGTGGGCTGACTGCATCAAAGTCCAATTACGGCTCGGATTCGCGTTCGCGTTGGCTCTGTCTTTGACTGGCCTATTCGCATCCAGTGGTTATCACTTCCCGTAAACGGAATTTCGATCGGGCGACGATTGTGGCTTGCGTACGGCTTTTACAGCCAACAGCGATGGGTCCCGTCCGCCCACTTGAAGCATTCTTCGGCCGTGGCGCGATACTCCGCGGCCGTCTTCATGAAATCGTCCCCATTTCCCAACTGCGATTTTGGTGTGGCCGGTGGTTCGCCCTCCGACTTTGAAAAATTTATCTCTGATGAGACCCAGAAGTGGAGCAAGGTCATCAAGACTGCGAACATTAAGCCGGAATAATCTGGGCCGACGCTTCATCAGTCCCGTTAGCCGAATGCTCGGCGATGTCCGTTTTGCGTCATTGGCAGACATTGGAAACAGACATTGGAGCGCTTCCGAGCCATGTCCGCTTTACCCCCAAAAGCAGGACATTGGTTGAGCCCATTGGCATGTCCGTTTTGTGCCAAAAGCGGACTCATGCACTGCAGCAAAATCCATCACTATTCGATCGCATCGTCGGTGAGCAGGAATGATTCCGAGATAGTGAGTCCAGGTGCCTAGCTGGTGGGTTCAAATTGGACATCGGCAATCCAGTTGCGCTTGCGCCGGCTCAGGCGTGCTTGTTCGTTCTCGTCCTCGAAGGTTGATGGCGAGCGTCGGAGCAGCGCAGGCTCTACGTTCTCAAATGCGTTGACGCTGACGACGGCATACAGGCGACCGTCAATTCGGCTAGTGACCACCGGCACCACGCCACACGCGGTGCACACGTGAAACTCGGCAGTCTTGGTGCCGAAGGCGTATTTTGATAGCCGTGCGCGATCCTTAACGCTTACGGTGAGGGATCCAGTCGGACAGGACGTCCAAACACCGCCATGCTTCGCGCAGAAAGAGCAGGTGCATGCGCGAGCCGGAATTTCTGACGGCTCCGGCCGCCAGTCGAGCGCGAATGAGATATTGCCGCAGTGGCAACGACCGGAGATCAACATAGCTCTTCCGCCGTAGTGAGCATTACGCTCAAATCGTTGAATGAGTTTTTGCGTTGTGTATTAGAGTAAATTCGGCCGCCAATGTCGTTGATGGGTCCAAAGCGGACATCAGTTCGGTTTTGAAGGTTTGAACTATTGGCGCGGCGGCAGGCCTTCAAAGGCGGGCACGCCATCCGCAATGAGATGGAAAGGCTGACCTTCTGCCGTGAAGATCGCCTTTTGCGCGCCGCCATAGACTAAAGGATTGTCCAGCGTTCCGATCTTCAGAACCACTGGTCGCAGGCCAGGCCGCCGCGAGATCATGTGTGTGCCGCATACCGCGCAGAACTCTCGCGTTACGGCGTCAGCCTTATCGGGCCGCCTATAGGTCTTTGGCGCGCCTGTCGTGTATGCGAATCCTTCTGCTGGCACGAGCATGAACAAGTTAGGTGCGCCGCCCGAGAAGTACTGACACGCGCGGCAGTGGCATTGCGCTCTTAAAACTGGCTCACCCTCCGCAATATACCGCACAGCACCGCAATAGCACCCACCTTCGAGCCGCATGGTACCTCTCCCACGTCGCCGACGAACATGTGGCCATTGATGATTTCGCATACCAAAACGCGAATGACCCCTCAATGTCCGCTATGGGTCGACGCGATCCTCTATGTTTTTTTATTTCGTTCGCTTTGGGGTCAATAACGGACATTGAGGCTCGTCCACATTATGTCCGCTATAACCCCAAAAGCGGGCATCACGGTACCTCATTCGATGACATTTGTCGGACGCGGCCAAGCAACGAGAGCGGAGCCGACGGGCTAAGCCTTAGATTCGGCTAAGCACTATTCCTCGGAGCTTGGGGTTGCAAAATATCGTTGCTCGGCCGGAATGGCCGAACGTGCATAAATTGGTTCAATGGTGATTCAAAGCTCGTTCAGCCCCACGGGCCCTGCAATTTCTTATCTCGAGCGGGCGCTGCTCCATCGAAACCGCCGAGGCCCATTTCGCGCGATAACTCTTCGAGCGCGGCAATCCGATTCTCAGTCGATGGATGGGTGGAGAACAAGTTGTCCATCCCACGGCCGGACAGCGGGTTGATTATAAAGAGAGGCGCGGTCGTAGGGTGAGTCTCAGCGGTATCGTTTGGGACTTCTTCCGCTATGCGCGAGATTTTGACGAGCGCAGAAGCGAGTGCGTCGGGCCGGCCGCTGATGTGCGCGCCAAGATTGTCAGCAGCATACTCGCGCGTGCGGCTGATCGCCATTTGAACAATCATGGCGGCGAGCGGCGCCAGGATAAGCATGAGTACCGAGCCGACGATGCTGAGACCGCTATTGCTGTCGCGATTGCCGCCTCGGAAGAACATGGCAAATTGCGCAAGCATGGAAATGGCGCCAGCAATGGTGGCGGTTATCGTCATTGTCAGCGTGTCGTGATTACGCACATGGCCTAGTTCGTGACCGATGACGCCGGCGATTTCGTCGCGGCTCAGCGTGTTTAGTAGCCCCGTCGTCGCGCAAACCGCGGCATGTTGCGGATTGCGTCCGGTGGCGAAAGCATTGGGTTGTGGACTTTCCATTAAATAGACCCGCGGCATCGGCAGGCCCGCGCGCTGCGCCAGCTCGCGCACTATCGCCACAAATTCCGGCGCGCTGTGCTCGTCGACCTCCTGGGCGCCGTGCATCGACAGCACGAGTCTGTCGGAGTTCCAGTAACTGAACAGATTGGTCCCGGCGGCGATGATGAGCGCGATCAGGGCGCCACTGCCGCCGCCAATCAGATACCCGACCGCCATAAACAGGCCGGTCAAGCCGGCGAGCAGGATGGCAGTACGCGCATAGTTCATTGAAGCACCCTCCTGGCGCTCTAACGCCGCGTCGTTGGACATAATGTCGGGGCCCAGGTTAGAGGCCGCAAGGTTGGCGCCCGATGACAATCACCATCGCCTCCTGATCGCAGCGGCTTGACGCTGGACCGGATCGCGCGTTCTGTGACCCGCTTGCTGCTAGTAGACATAATTGCTCTTTCAGAGTAGGCCACAGTGGGATGGGGCACGGAGAAGTGCCCATGTTTGCGCGAATTGACACCCCTCAAATTCTTTTCCTTGCGGCATCCAGCTTTTTAATTGTCGGCATCGCACACTTGTTCTGACCTGTCTTGCACGCCAACAGTCGCTTACCGTGCAGGTTTTTGGTGAGCTGGCACAATCGGTCTGCTCTCAATAGAGGAAACACAAAATGCCAACGCTCGCAGCTCAAATTACAATCGGCGACTATGCCAAGTGGAGACCTGTTTTCGACAAAAATAAGCACCTTCGCGACAAAGCTGGCGTTATGAATGTGCGTGTCTATCGCGACGCCGACAATCCAAAGGAGCTAATTATTTGGAGCGAAACCTCGGACGCGGCGAAAGCGCGCGAGGCTTTGAATGGTCCAGAGATTAGAAGTGCCATGCAAGAGGCTGGCGTTGTTGGTCCGCCCAAAATTCATGTGATTGCATAGATATCAAATAGCGCGCGGCTGGCCCTCGTGCCGCGCGCTTAGCGATTTCGCCCGCGAAGTCCGCGCGAGTTATGTAGACATACCGACTGGCGTCTTCGTCGCAGAGTTCGCCACCTTGGTGTATATCTCGCCAATTTCTTTGGCGTGTTCGTTAAATGAATCCGTTTGCGCCCTAACAAACTCAGTTTGGATTTTCACTACATCTTCCAAATTCCTGGCTTGGCTGAGCTTCTGAGCGAACGCGAGGGGCGCGGTGAAGGTTTCGGTTGCGTAGCTCATAAGTTTTTTATTCAGATCCGTGTTGCCCCACGGAGACGTTTGCATGGCGTTCTGAAGCCAACTGAAATAATTTGTGATCGTCTCCTGAGTTCGTTCCGTCATCTGCTCAGCGGTCTGCCTCGCAGATTCAAAAGCATCTGGGGTTTTTGGCGCCATAATTGCTCTCCCGGCGTCTAGGCAGCGGGGGTTTGGGGGAATTGGGGACGCCGCCTAGCCTGGTCTCTTAAGTAATAGCGCATTTGCGACTTGGCTTTGATGTAGCTCAATGCCGCGCCTTATTGAGGCAATGCCGGTAGGTCTTTAGCGCCCCAATAACCTGGTGCGTAGTCATATAATGGCTGCGAAACCACCACTGACTGCCCTGTGCTGGGAAGGCAGGAGTCGGTGTGTAGAGTTGTGGTGTGTAAATCAGTGGCCGGTACCCATGCGGTGCCGCATGGACCGGTGCCGCCATGGCTGGACCAGCATAATTGTACAGCGGAGGTCCGTTGCCGTAACTGGGGTACACGGCCTGGGCCGATGCGGCAATGTGCGACCCGTGAGTATGATTGTGAAGGTGGAAGGTCCGAGCGGCCGCGCGAAGATACGTTCTGACGACCCGAAACACGCATCAAGTCTAGCCCAATACCTGCGAACTATCGGGTGTGAGGGTCATTTGGGAAATCCTTGCGCGGGAAGTCACTTTGGAGAGTCAAATGCAGGCCGCGTTTTATGTGAAGCAGGGATCGGCGCGCGAGGTCCTGCAAGTTGGTGAGCAGCCGACGCCCGAACCCGGGCCCGGCGAGGTGCGTGTGCATCTGAAGACCTCAGGGGTGAATCCGTCCGATTGGAAGTCTCGCAGCGGCCGCACGGCGCCGATGTCGGCACCACTGATCATTCCCCATAGCGACGGTGCGGGCGATATTGAGAGGGTCGGGCCGGGCGTTGCCAATCGCGTTGGCGAGCGGGTCTGGATTTGGAATGGGCAATGGCGTCGGCCACACGGCACGGCCGCCGAATATATTGTGTTGCCGTCGGCGCAAGCTGTGCTGCTTCCCGAACGCGTCGGCTATGCCGAAGGAGCCTGTTTCGGCATCCCGGCACTCACCGCCGTTCAAGCAGTCCGCCTTGCCGAGCTCAGCCCAGCCTCAACTGTGGTGATCGTTGGCGGTGCGGGTTCAGTCGCGCACTACGCCATCCAGTTCGCGAAGATGCGCGGCGCGCGTGTGATCACGACCGTCAGCGGGCCTGAGAAGGCGGCACATGCCCTTAGGGCGGGCGCTGACGAGGTCATCAATTATCGAACCGAAAATGTCGGTCAGCGCGTCAAGACCTTGACCAATGGACTCGGGGTCGATGCAATAATCGAGCTCGATCTCTCCACGAACGGCAAAGACTATCCAAATATCTTGCGGCCGCACGCAACCGTGGTTGTTTACGGCATGTCGTCAAACGAATCGACGTTGCCGACGCTGTGGCTGATGCGCAACTCGATCATGCTTCGGCTTTTTCTTGTCTACGACCTCAGTGCTGCCGATCGCGACGCCTGCCTTGCCGAGCTGAACGGGGTCCTCCAAAGCAACCGACTGATCCACACGGTGGGCCGACGCTTGCCATTGCGTGACGTCGCCCTAGGACATGAACTCAGTGAGCGCGGCGAAGTGTTGGGCAATATCGTCCTTGATATTGGGTGATCGTGCCCCACGAACCATTTCTGATGGTCAGCAGGATAAGCCAAAACGCCCGACGATCTCAGGCCGCCTGTTTGACTAGGAAGTGTCTAAGGGCCTTTTTCCCTTCTTTGGCTGCTTCTGCCATGCTCTCGAAAAGGATCGGCGAGCGTTTTACCGGCGCCGACTTGCCGGCACAATAAATTTCCCACCGCCACGGCTTCTGCGGATTCCCTCGCCGCTTCACGACGAACGAATAGTCAGCTGGGTCAAATCCCAGTAGCATTGTGGTGACCGCCGTCGGTGTGAGACATCCCACATGTCGGGCATTCAAACGTAAAAGCTCCGGTAAGCCGCAAAACCGTAGTGCTCTTCGAACGAGTCGCATCGGCTGCGCGCAGTTTGGACAACGCGGCGGCTTCGGTGTCAATTTGTCACATTGAGCTTGGATAAATCGCGCAACGCGACAGCGCCGCGACAAATAGAAGTAAGAGAATTACCCGGACGTGGCGTCCAGATTAATTCTTGGCAACAAAAGACCTCATCCAAAATACTTTCCGCGAATTAATGCACTCTCCATGTTCTCGTAAGTGAGCCATCGCCATGTGTGCGTCACGCAAGGTCCGCTGGACTTATTGCTTGATGGAGAAGGTAATGAATCAGACTGACTCAGATAGCCGGAAATTTCGGCATCTTACTGCCCGCCGGCTGACACTGCTGGCATCGGTTGGCGCGCTTGGTGCCACAGTACTGCTGGCCGGACCGGCGAGTTATTGGCAGCCTGCAACAGGTGCGCTGCGAGCAAACGCTGCCGAATCCGACATGCAGCGTCCGGCCGGTTTTGCCGACATCGTCGCCAAGGTGAAGCCCGCAGTGATCTCAGTGCGGGTAAAAGTATCCGGTTCGGCGAAACCAGCGTTGTCGCAGGACGAGGGCGATGATGAAGAGCAGCAAAATCCGGTTCAGCCCGGCGCGCCGCTCGATCGATATTTCCAACAATTCGGCGACCAGTTCGGTCAGCAATTCGGCCGCCAGTTCGGGCCTCAGGCGCCGCGGCGACATGGCGTTACCGGAGAAGGCTCTGGCTTCTTTATCACTGCAGATGGCTATGCGGTGACGAACAACCACGTGGTCGATCACGCCACATCAGTTCAGGTCACTACCGACGACGGCACAGTCTACGCCGCCAAAGTGGTCGGCACTGATCCCAAGACCGATCTCGCCTTGATTAAGGTCGACGGCAAGAAGGACTTCGCCTTTGTGAAATTCGCCGAGCATGCACCGCATGTGGGCGATTGGGTGGTCGCAGTCGGGAATCCGTTCGGGCTCGGCGGCACAGTCACGGCTGGCATCGTCTCAGCGCGCGGCCGCGATATCGGTGGAGCATCGTACGGCGACTATCTACAGATCGACGCGCCTATCAACAAAGGAAATTCGGGCGGACCAGCCTTTGACGTCAACGGCAACGTGATCGGCGTCAACACTGCGATCTTTTCACCGTCGGGTGGCTCGGTCGGCATTGGCTTCGACATTCCAGCGGATACTGCGAAGACGGTCGTGGCGCAGCTCAAGGAGAACGGCCATGTCACGCGCGGCTGGCTCGGCGTGCAAATCCAGCCAGTGACTGCCGAGATCGCCGAGAGCCTCGGCTTGAAGAAAGCAGCAGGCGCGATGGTTGCTGAGCCGCAAAGCGGTAGCCCGGCTGCGAAAGCTGGGATCGAATCCGGCGACGTGATCACTGCGGTCAATGGCACGCAGGTGAAGGATGCCCGCGAGCTCGCTCGCACCATCGGCATGATGGCGCCTGATAGTTCAGTCAAACTCGATATTGTTCGAAACGGCGAGCCAAAGAGCGTCACGGTGACATTGGCGGGGGTGCCGAATGAACAGCAGGCAAGCGCCGGCAGAGACAGCGCTAAGCCCACCAGCGGCGTGCCGCATCTCGGACTGAAACTAGCGCCGGCGGGTGAAGTGTCTGGCGCTGGCGACAAGGGCGTTGTGGTCACCGCGGTGGAACCAGATGGTCCAGCAGCCGAGCAAGGCTTTCAGGCCGGGAACGTTATCCTCGAGGTCGGTGGAAAGCCGGTTGCTAGTGCCGGCGATGTGCGAAATGCACTGAGCGAGGCGAAATCGCAGGGGAAGAATCAAGTCTTGATGCGCGTGAAGATGGGCGATGCCACGCGGTTTGTCGCTCTGCCTCTTGGTAATGCGTAGGAGGCACCCGCAGCCTATCGGCAAGGCCGTTTGGGTACTGAGGCGACTAACGGGGGCAGGCCAAGCCTGTCCCCGTTTTTTCGGCCCTCGCCGATGTCCGCTTTGGGTCAAAAGCAGACATTGGGGAAGGTGCGACTGATGTCCGCTTTACCCCCAAAAGGGACATGGATCAGCACGGCCGTGATGTCCGCTTTGTGCCAAAGCGGACATTCACTGATCCTCACACGGGGACGAAGCTAATCAGGCAGTGCCGCGACCGCTACTATTTCAACTGCGAGGTTGGGATGCGCGAGCGCAGCAACCCCGATTAGCTCCGACGGTGGAGGATTGTTGTAGCTGCAGTGCTTTGGGCAGTGCTGAGCAAAGAACTCGTCCATCACGTCCTGACGGAAGTTGGAAGAACTCAATACGCCACCAGAGGGTCCTTTCACGAAAAACGTAAGCTTGATCAGGTGGTCTAGCGAGGTGCCAAGTTCCTCCAAGTCGGATTTGATATTTGTAAGTATGTTGCGCCACTGCGTTGCCGCGTCTCCTACGGCACCACCGCCCTTTTTGAAGGGCTCGTAGTCGTCAGTGGTTGCGGTGTTGCCAGCCAGGAAGACAAATCCTTTTGCCCCAGTGACCACTGTGCCTTCCCCCAAAGCCATCAGACGGCCGCCCTTCAACTTTTTATGAGTCACGAGCTCCATTTTTCCCTCCTGATGGTTGGCGGGAACGGAGCCGAGGTTTAACACTCCACACAATGGAAGTTAGGGGTCAGAAGCAGACACGCCCTCCACCCGATGTCTGCTTTACCCCCGAAAGCGGACATTGTTCGCCACGGTTACCAGGACGCCAAGGAGAACGTAAGTCAACGACGAAGGTCGCATCCCCCGAATCCCCCACAGCCCCATGTCAGCACAATGCGTTGAAGTGGTAAAAAAGGCCAGAATTCCAAGATGTGATTGCTAGATACCGTGGCGAAACTGAGAAAGCCGAGTCCATTACACCCTCTTTCGCATGAGACTAGGCGCAAAGAACTAGATGTCCGCTTTGTGCCACACACGTAACGCCAACCTTAGGGGCTGGCTGGTGACGGGTTGGGTCTTTGCGGGATAGGATACGCGGATGGGGAAGTCCTGCCGCCTCCTCCTTTCCCTCGTCCTGCTGCTCCTCGCCGCCCCCGCGCTCGCCGCGCCATGCGGCGGCGACTTCAACGCGTTCCTGGCCGCGATCGCGCGCGACGCGCAAGGCCGGGGCGTCTCGCGCGCGGTCATCGACCAGGCCTTCGCCGGCCTGACGCCCGACCCCGCCGTCCTCGCCTTCGACCGCCGCCAGCGCGGCATGTTCCACGCCAAGAGCTTCGAGGAATACGCCGCCACCCGGGTCATCCCGGCCCGCATCAGCCGCGCCAGGAAACTGATGCAGGTGCACGCCGCGCTGCTCGGGCGCATCGAGCGGCAATTCGGCGTGCCCGCGCCGGTGATCGTGGCGGTCTGGACGCTCGAAAGCGATAACGGCACCGGCGACATGGGCAAGCTGCCGGTGATCCGCACGGTGGCGACGCTGGCGCATGACTGCCGCCGCACCGAGCTGTTCCAGCGCGAGCTTATCGCCGCCTTGCAGATCGTCCAGCGCGGCGATCTGCCGTTGCGCGATCTCATCGGCGCCTATGCCGGCGAGATCGGCCAGACACAGTTTCTGCCTTCGTCGTACATCAAGTACGGCGTCGACTACGACGGCAACGGCCATGTCGATCTGCGCCATTCCGTTCCAGATGTGCTGGCCTCGACCGCCAATCTGCTCAAGACCAATGGCTGGCAGGCGGGCGCGCCGTTTACCGCGGGCACGCCGAATTTCGAGGTGGCGATGCGTGAGTGGAATCACTCCGAGGTCTACCGCAAGACCATTGTGCTGATGGCGCAGCGGCTGGGCGGCGGGTGAGGGTGCGCGCGAACGCCGACAGGGTGATTGAGTAAATGATCGGGATAGCTGCATCGCACCGAGGCCTCAAGGCAAACGGTCGATATGGGTCAAAAGCGGACGTTTGGACTAGTCTGATCGATGTCCGCTTTACCCCAAAAGCGGACATCGGTTTTGTTGCGATTCCCGCCGCTCCATGGGGGAAAACTTATCGCCGCTGAAACCGAGAAATGGGCAAAGGTTATCGAACTCACGGGTATCAAGGCGGCGGAGTAACAAAGGCCGGGATCAAATCCTGCATGGTGGACTAATGCTTGCAGGGGCCAAGTCGCCTGCAAAGCCTCAATGGCTAAAGGCTAGGCGCTGAGATCTCGCCGAATACCGCGCCGGGTTCCGTCGTCCGCGCCCTCGTCCGAGAACGAAAGCTCTTCACGTTGCATGCGCGTCGGCGCGGCCATTACCAGAGCGGCCTTCCCCCTCACCGCTCTCTTCATTCGACGACTCTTCGACTGGTGTAACTGGTCGTTCGAAAGCCCCAGCATTTTCGGTGTCGGTATTTGTCTCAATTGGCACCGCCCCATCGGCCGCTTTCGGTGTGGCGTCATCAACCAGATCCTCTGTTTTGATTGTTGAACAGTCCTCCCGTTCGAAAATTGAACCGTGACGCTCCTCAAGTTGTCTCAGTTTTGAACGGAAGTGACTCTCAAGATCGTCAAGACGCAGGGCTATCTCTGCTGTGTTTGCGTTCGCCTTTTTGAGCCGTTTGACAAACAAGTTGATTAGGCTCCCTAAATCCTTGCGTGCTTTTTCTCCAAGGACCAGACGCGGAAGTAATTCATCCATTTGTTTCTGGGTATTGATGAGACGCGAGTTGATGGCTTCGAATAAATTATTGATCTCTTGCTCAATCGTTTGCTTGAACAACGAACACTCATCCCTTAGTGCCTTTAAGTTTTGCTCAAGTGCGGCCAGTTGGCCCGCGATCCGCTCATTCTCTTCTAAAGATTGCTTCTGGGTTCCTGCCATGTAAGTCGCAGTTGCATCAGCGTGCTGTTCTAATCTCGTAAGGCGGCGAGTCAAATCCGTCACCCTCGAATCGATTGGCTCTATAACTGAAACAACATTCTCGCTGATTGTTCTGGCGCTTTTGATCGTCGCCGCTTGCGCAGCATCGATTGAACGCCTGAACTCGAGTCTAAGAGCGTCAATGCTCCGCTCGAAATCAGCGGATTTGATATAATTCCGGCGCGACATGATTACCGCCGCGGAGGCGACAGTCAGCACAATAAGGGCGAAGCCAAATTGCAAGGCGTAATCGCTCAACGCCTACCTCTTACTTTGCCTGAATCCAATGTTCATAGGCTTAACGCCGAAAAACGCGGGCTTTTAACTCTAACACAATCCTGAACGAAAGGTGGGGTCAGACGCATTTCGTTCGATGTTTCATAATTCGTTCCTTGAGTCGGGCTTAGGACAGAGAAGTTTACGAAAAATTGCAGCAAATACGCCGCCAAAAACCAAATATCAATTTTCCTGTCACTGGCGGCTGATCCAACAACTACTTTAATGAAATCGCGCCGTCGCATGCCTTGCCCAAGGCCGGGACTACGCCGATTAGGAGGCGATTACAGCAAGGATTTGCTGCCAGCGGAATGGGGTTCAGTTATCAGTTTGCACAGCAACGATCCTGAGCCGCTCATCTCCGCTTTGGGTCAATAGCGGACATCGCAGCAAGTACGCGTGATGTCTGCTTAAGCAGACATCGGCTGAGCAACATTGGGATGTCCGTTAAATGCCAGAAGCGGACTTTCAGGAAGGCTACCCCTGGGGTGAAAGCGGGTGGTGTTTCGATCGCCGTATCGAGCGATGCGTTCTAGGACTTCGTTTGTCGTGACCGAAACTGCGCAGCCATAAAGTCAACGAAAGCGCGCACCGTCGGCGTCAGGTGCCGCGTCTGCGGATAGACGAGCCAGATTGGTTCGATTTTCGGCTTAAATCTGTCCAACACCGAAACGAGCTTTACCTTGCGCGATTGCGGTGTCGGCAAAATAATCTTGCAGTTGTGCAAGTCCGTAACCGGCGCAAGCGGCGTCACAGACTGCCGCCCCGTCGCTGAAACTCATATTACCTTTGGGTGTGAGGCTTTTTTCAACGCCTTCTTGCATGAAACGCCATGCCCTCGCGAGGCGCGTTTCGCGAAACGTAAACGCCAGACAATTGTGGTCGGTCAAATCTTCGATCCGCCTCGGTTTAGCGAATTTAGCAAAGTAACGGGGCGAACCAACGATTTTGAATCCCGCTCCACTCAGCCGGCGTGCGATCAGGCTTGAGTCATGCAACGGGCCGAGCCGCATGCAGACGTCGACGCCCTCTTCAATCAGATCGATGTAACGATCAGTGAACGTGACACGAAGTTTGATATTCGGATATTTCGCCTGAAACGGACCAAGTAAGGGCACAACTTTGAGACGGTCAAACGATACCGGCATATCAATGCGCAGGTTGCCGGAGGGCTCGAGCTGGGAATCCTTGAGTACCAACTCGGCCTCTTCAAGTTCGGCCAAAGCCCGACGGCAGCGCTCGAAGTATGCCACTCCATGATCGGTCAGGCTCACGCGGCGTGTGGTCCTAGCAAGGAGTCGCGTACCGACTTGCTGCTCGAGTCGGCTGATAGCGTTGCTCACGCCGGACTGCGTAATGCCAAGATCACTAGCGGCTCGCACAAAGCTTCGCCGCTCCGCCACCTTCACAAAGATCGCCAATGTGCGCAGGTCCTGCATATTCTATCACCCACAGTGATGAATCATATTACCGCCGGTCCGATTAATCTCAAGGCGCCGAAGCAGTAAATCCCACCCATACAGTTTGACGCCGCATGACGCTAACGGAGCTTGTTTGTTCAATGATGTAGATCTGAGGAGGATGAAATGACCGCGATCCCCGCAACGACTTTGTCACGTCAGTTATTCGAGCGCGGCACTGTCCGTAGAAACTCGGGATTCAACCAAGGGCTTATCTTTGCGGCCGCGCTTTATCTTGCGGTGGCAATTGTCGAATTGTCGATCATTGCACTCGCGGCACCGGGCATTGCTGAGATTGGCTCGCTCTACGTGACCGTCCCCTGATCCGATAGGCCGACCGATGTT
>Ga0318503_10000104_pt1 | contig 12178 bp, 10 predicted proteins | sample GRESIP174b1f23_FD_203496 | JGI IMG/M metagenome (GOLD analysis project Ga0318503, IMG submission 203496) | Tropical soil microbial communities from Luquillo Experimental Forest, Puerto Rico - GRE.SIPMG.174b1f23 | ecosystem: Environmental > Terrestrial > Soil > Tropical forest > Bulk soil...
GACGATCCGGTTTCCGTACTGGTCGGGGAACTGGCGGGCGTGCGACAACACCGTCATGCCGCCCATCGAGTGCCCGACCAGCACGATCACCCCGCGTGGCGCGACCGCCGTCAGCACGCTTTCCAGGTCGTCGCCAAGTTGGGTCAGCGTGTAGGTCTCGGGCGCACCTTCGCCAGAGCGCCCGTGCCCGCGCTGGTCGTAGAAGACCATCCGGACCTGATGACCCAATCGGTCGAGGAGCCGGGTCCGCTGAAAATGGAAGGCGCCCATGCGCAGGCAGAATCCGTGGACGAAGACCATGGTCACCTGCGCGTCCACCGGGCCGACTTCGCGGACCGCCAACGGCACCCCGTCGGGCGTGGTCACCACATAGCCGCGGTCGTCGTCGATTGTGTCGAAATCCTCATCGGCGTAAGGGTCTTCGACTTCGACGGCGCGTTGGGTCATCGACCGGCGGGCAGAAGCTCCGACGATGGTGGCTACGGCGGTCACCCCGGCGCCGCCCGCAAGCCAAGCCCTGCCCCTCTGGCGCCTGCGGGTTCGGTCAGGGCTCAACGGTTTCGGCCTCGCGGTAGGTTCGGGTGATCCGCCCCCGTGGGCTGGTGACCACCTCGTAGTGGATGGTGCCGAGCAGATCCGCCCAATCCTGGGCCGTGGCTTCGCCTCTGGTGCCGGGCCCGAACAGGATCGCCTCGTCGCCCTCGGTGACGTCGAGCCGTCCGGGCCCCAGGTCCACTAGGAACTGGTCCATGCAGATCCGACCGACGCCGGGCCGCCGCCTGCCGTTGATGAGCACCTCAAGGCGGCCGCCCAACGCCCGGAACACGCCGTCAGCGTAGCCGATCGGCATCAGCGCCAAGTTAGTGTCACGCTCGGCGATCCAGGTGTGTCCATAAGACACGCCTTCGCCGGTGCGAATCGACTTCACCAGGGACACAACGCATTTCACCGTCATCGCCGGTATCAATCCCATGTCGCCGAGATCGGGCACCGGGCTGAGGCCGTAGACCGCGATACCGGGCCGCACCAGGTCGAAGGCCAGGTCGGGACGTGACATCGTGGCCGACGAATTCGCCAGGTGCACAACCTCGAACCGCAGGCCCTCGTTGCGCGCCTGCGCCAGCATGTCGGCGAACCGTTGGGCCTGAACGTCATTGATCGGATTGCGGGGTTGGTCGGCGTACACCAGGTGCGACATCAGCCCGCGCAGCCGGATGGCGTCCTCGGCGACGGCCTGGCGCAAGGCGGCCAGCATCGTCGGGTACAGCGCCGGGGCGACACCGTTGCGGTTCAGCCCGGTGTCGACCTTGACGGTTACGGTCGCCGTCTTGCCGGTGCGGCGCACCGCGTCCAGCAGCTCGTCGAGCTGGCGCACCGAGGACACGGCGATCTCCACGTCGGCCCGCAGCGCCGGCCCGAAGTCGATGCCGGGCGGATGCAGCCACGCCAGCACGGGCGCGGTGATCCCGTCGGCGCGCAGCGCCAGTGCCTCGTCGACGGTGGCGACCCCCAGCTCGGCCGCTCCGGCGGCCAACGCCGCGCGGGCGACCTCGGTGGCCCCGTGGCCATAGCCGTCGGCCTTGACGACGGCCATCACCTGCGCGCGGCCGGCGTGCTCGCACAGCAACCGCACGTTGTGTTGGATGGCGCCCAGGTCGACGACGGCCTCGGCGAGGAAGCCCGGGGTCAGGGATATCGGCGTAACGGCCACGGCCGCCATTGTCCCAGAACCGTTCCGGGGCGCCGATCCGCCAGACGCACCGCTGGTGAATTTCGTCGCAGTGGTCGCAGTCGTCCCAGGAATTCCTGTGTCGACGGACACACCTCCCGTCAGCGTCCGGCGGCGCGCACGAGCAGGGCGTCCAGTTCGGGTGCGTCGCGGCCCGCTAGCCGGCGGTGCATGGCCCAGGCGATCCGGGCGGCCTGAACTTTCGCCTGCTGGGCCACGGGTCCGCAATACATCTCGTCCACGGTCTCGTTCCAGGTGGTCAGCCAGCGGACGAAGTGGTGGCCGCCCAGCGGGGTCCGGCCGTGGACGCGGCGGTGGGCGGTCAGCGCGCTGCCGCGGTAGCGCCCAGCGCTGAATAGCACCGTCTCCCAAAAATCGCACATCACCGGGATGTGCGAATCCAATCCCCCGGTGCGCACATCGGTGAACGGTTCGGCAAGAACATCGTCGACGAGGACTCGGCCGTAGAAGCGGCGCAGCAGTCCCTCCACGTCGGCACGATCAGCCAAGTCGGTGGAGGTGTAGTCCACCGCTACCCGCACGTCAGTCATCGGCGATCACCTTGGCGACACAGAGTTCGGGCTCGACGAACGGCTCGAGCTCGGCGTGCACAGCGGCTCGCGCCGGTCGCATCAGCAAACCCTGGAGCAACCCCAGGTGCACCGCGCAGCCCACCTCCGGGTGAGCTCGGGCCAGGTCGCGCACCGGGCAAGCATGCAGACGAATGGCGCGCTGGCGTTCGCCGGTGTCGCGGCTCAGTTCGGGAGCGAACCCCATCCGGTCGAACACGTCGGCGATCATGGCCGCCCGGCCATCGATTGATTCGGCGTCATCCGGAACGCCTTGTGTCACAAGGGCTTCGCGCGGTGCAGACGCCGCCATCCGCGCGGCCCAGCGTCGTCCGGCGCGTTGAGCGCGGCGCCGACGCATCTGCGTGGTGTCGCCCAGTTCGGGCGCCAGGACTTCAGCGAGGCTCTGATAGTCCAGCCGGTCCCGGACCGCGATGTAGCCGGTACGGGGACGACCGACACCCCTGCGCGCGATCCGGCTCCGGGCGACGGTGCCCTCGTCGCACAACGCGTCCAGGTGGAAACGGACGGTGGTCACGTGCAAGCCCATGCACGCCGCGAGTTCGGGCGCGTCAATCGCTCCGCCGTGTTCACGGACGAACCGAAGCACCCGATCCCGCTGCCGATTACGCGGACCGCGCTTGCTCCCTTGCACCTGCGACCCTTTCTGGCCGATATAGCACCACCTTCATTTAAAGGATAATTATTCGTTTTATTAGAGATCGTGTCCACACCTGTGCCCTAGGTAACGCGCAGTTAGGGACCTTTGGCCCCTCCGTCCAGCGCTCCACGAGGCGGAAAATGATACTGAAGGTTACACATAGCTAGGAGATCTTGATCATGGAGCACCTGACAACTCTTGATGCGGGCTTCCTGGGCGCAGAAGACTCTGATCGCCATGTCAGCCTGGCGATCGGCGGACTCGCCATCTTGGAGGGTCCGGTTCCCGACTACGACACGTTGGCGTCAACGCTCGCCGAACGGATCAGCGTTTGCCCGCGCTTTGCGCAGCGACTGCAGGTACGCCCGTTCAATCTGGGCGCACCCGCCTGGGTCGACGACACCGACTTCGACATCGCCCGCCACATCCGGCGTCGCGCACTGCCGCATCCAGGCGACGAAAAAGAGTTGTTCCGTCTGGTCGCGGACGCGATGTCGTGGCGGCTGGACCGGGATCGCCCGCTGTGGGAGATCTGGGTCATCGAGGGCCTCACCGATGACCGGTGGGCAATGCTGATGAAGGTCCACCATTGCATCGCAGATGGCATAGCGACCGCTCACATGCTGGCCGGTCTCGCCGACGGCGGCGTTGGCGACAGCTTCGCCAGCCGCATCCGCGCCGCGAAAGAACCCCAAAGTGAATCCAAGTCAGGCGGATTGCGGCCGACGCTGTCCGTGCCCAATCCGATCAACTTGGTGAGTGAGCTATGGGGCACGTCGACCGCCGTGACCGCCGCCGCCGCTCGCGCGGTTCGAGGCGGTGCCGAACTGGCGGCCGGCTTACTGCGCCCGGCCGCTCGCTCATCACTCAATGGGCCCATCACCGGTCTGCGTCGTTACAGCGCGGCCCGAGTTGCGCTAGATGATGTTCGGCGGATATGCCGGGCGTTCGACGTCACCGTCAACGACGTGGCGTTGGCCGCCCTCACCGAAAGTTATCGGTCGATCTTGATTCGCAGGGGTGAGCAGCCGCTGCCCGAGGCCTTGCGCACACTCGTGCCGGTGTCGATCCGATCGCCGGAGGCGTTGGGCAAGACCGACAACCGGGTCTCGGTAATGCTTCCGTACCTACCCGTCGAAGAGGCCGATCGGGTCCGGCGGTTGCAGTTGGTCCATTCCCGGCTAACGCGGACGAAGTCGACGGGGCAGCGGCAAGCCGGGAGCGCGTTCATCTCGGTGGCCAACGCCGTCCCGTTCGCCTTGACGGCATGGGCAGTGCGGCTATTGACCCAGCTACCGCAGCGCAGCGTCGTGACCCTCGCTACCAATGTGCCGGGGCCGAGTGAACCACTGCAGATCATGGGCCGAAGGGTGATGAGCGTCTTGCCGGTTCCGCCGATCGCGATGCAGCTGCGCACGGGTGTCGCGATGCTCAGTTACGCCGACGACCTGTTCTTCGGCATCTTGGCCGACTTCGACGGGGCGCCAGAGGTCGATGAACTTGCCCGCGGAGTCGAACGCGCGGTAGCAGGCTTGGTGGCAAGTACCAAGAGGCGCAGGACCGCACGCCATCGCGGAGCTCTCTCGCTCGTGCCGAGCGCCTAGCCGTTCAGATCGTCTGGTGGCGCCCGAAGTACTTGTGGTCCTCGCTATAGCCCCCGTAACCGCTACCGATTTCGGAATAGTGGGTCAGGAACTCGATGCCTTTGATCCACTTCACTTGCTTGAAGCCATGCTGCAATTCGTTGCGCAGCCGCAACGGTGACCCATGACCGTAGCTCAGCGGTTCGTCGTTCATCTGGTAGGCCAGCATGGTCAGATGGTGGCTCATCTGTTCGATGGGATGCACGTTGTAGTAGATGCCGCCGGTGGCGCCGAGGCCCATCGAATAGAACGCCACCCATTTCGCCTGAGGCAGCGGTTTGACGATGTCCATGATGGTCTGCATCGACACCCCGCCCCATTTGGCGACGCCCGACCATGCCTGAATGCAGAAGTGCTGTGTGATCTGGTCGTGGTAGGGCAGCGCCTTCAACTCGTCGAGTGAGAACTCTCTTGGATTTTCGACGAGACCGGAGACCCGAAGGCGCCAATCGCGAAAACCGTTCTTCTCCAGCTCTTTGTATTCGACGGTGTCCGGTAGGCGGCCGTTGTGCCAGAAATAGGGCGAGATGTCCCGTTCGGTGAAGGCGCCCGGTTCCGGATCCATCCGTTCCAGCAGGCGTTGCAGGGGCCCGATCAGGGCATCTCCGACCCGCTGCACGACGCGGGGGTGTCGGATGGTGAATGGGGTGGCCGCCACCCAGCCGACCGCCGTCACCACCATGGCCGCGGCAAAGGCGGCAAAGCCCACCCAGCTGTTGTCGTCGCGTGCGGCGAATATGTGGTTGAGGTTGCGCAACGCTTCGGTGGCGAAGACCAGCGTGACGTGCACGACGATGAAGAAAAGGAAGAACACCAGCACCAGGAAGTGCAGCGAGCGCGCGGCTTGAATGCTCAACCGCTTGCTGATCACGGTGAGACGCATCGACAGCGCCGGTGACATCCCCAACCCGGTGATCAGCGCCGCCGGCGCCGCGATGAAAACAACCGTGAAGTACGCCAGCAACTGCAAACCGTTGTATGCGACCCACCCGTTGTCGTTGGTCGGCCAGTCAAGCGACAGGTACTGAATCGCTACCGACGCGGCGTTCGGGAAGACATCCCAGCTGGTCGGCACGAGGTGACGCCACTGCCCGGTGGTGAACAGCAGCGCGTAGAAGACCAGCCCGTTGAGCAGCCACAGCACGTCGGCGCCGAGATGCCACCAGCGGGCCAGTCCGATGGAGTGCCGAAACCCGGGCAACCCGAACTGGCTGGGCAAGGCGACGGTGTCGTCGTTGGCGGTCCAGTAACCCTGCGGCACCGGCGGTCCCACCCGCAGCCACTCGTCCTTCCCCGGCGTGCAGTTGCGGCTGAAGTACAACCGCGGATGGTCACACAAGATCTGAATCCCGGACCGGATGATGAAGGTCATCAGGAACAAGTTGAAAAAGTGCGTCCACCCCTCCCAGACGTGCATACCGGGAGTGATTCCTCGGCTGTCGGTGCCGGGATAGCGCTGCATGAACGCCTGCACCGCCGGCATGTTGTGCAGGCCCTTGCCGATTGCCACCGCCGCGACCAAAAACGCGAAGCCGATGGGAATCAGCCACAGCAGGTTGAACCACTTGTCCCGGCCCACCCTCAGCTTCGGCGCGGTCGCGCGCCTGGTGAGGTCGAATCCGCCGCCGAAGGTCTTCACATCGATCTGGTCGTGGGCGGGATGTATCTCGGCGCTATAGGACTCCAGCGCCAGCTCGACGAGATGCACCTCCTCGAGTTCCGTGATATCTGCCGACGCGCAAACGGTCCCGGGCCAATTGACTTCCTGGACCGCGTCCTTGCCCTCGCTGGCCTCGCTGCTCACGCGCGTCTCCTCTCACGCAGGCAGTGCTGTACCCCAGCCAATGCCCAAAACGCCTCCCACCCGATTTTGCGCTTCACCACCTATCGGCGCACCGAGATAGCTGGGCCGTCAGTGCGCGAAGTGCTCGGCGTCGTAGTGCCCGCCGGGCCTGATCTTGTCCAGGGAGGCCAGCGCGGTTCGCGTGTCGTCGTGCAGCGCCCGGGCCAAGTCGGCGGACAGTCCTTCGCGAACGACAATGCGCAGGACAGATATGTGGGTGGCGTTGTCGGGCATGGTGTAGGCGGGCACCTGCCACCCGTAGCCCCGCAGCTCGTGGGAGAGGTCGAACTCGGTGTACCCGCAGTCGCGGGCGAGCCGGAAGCTGACCACCGGAATCGCCGAACCGTCCGTGACCCGGAAAACCAGCTTGTCGGGCAGGTACTCCTTGCTGCGCCACACGACGAATCCGATACCCGGGTACGTCAGCCCGTACTTGTGGCCGCTGACGTTGATCGACACCACCCGGGGCAGCCGGAAATCCCACTTCAGCTCCGGGTGCAGGAACGGCACCACAAAGCCCCCGCTGGCGGCGTCGACGTGCACCGGAATGTCCAGGCCCTTGTCGGCGGCCAGTTTGTTCAGCGCCCCGCAGATCTCAGCGACGGGCTCGAGTTCTCCTGTGTAGGTGGTGCCCACGATCGCCACCACGCCGATGGTGTTCTCGTCGACAGCCTCGACCACTTGCTCGGGGGTGATGACGTAGCGTCCCTCCTCCATCGGCAGATAGCGGGGTTCGACGTCGAAGTAGCGGCAGAACTTCTCCCAGACCACCTGGACGTTGGAGCCCATCACCAGGTTGGGTGTGCGCTTCTCCCAGCCCTTACCGACGCGTTGCCGCCAGCGCCATTTCATGGCCAGGCCGCCCAGCATCACCGCCTCGCTGGAGCCGATGGTGGACACGCCGCAGGCGCTCGACGGATCGTCGTCCTTCAGGTCTTCGGCGTGGAACAGGTCGGCCACCATGCACACGCATCGCTGCTCGATCGCCGCGGTGGCCGGATATTCGTCCTTGTCGATCATGTTCTTGTCGAACGTCTCGGCCATCAGCTTCCCGGCCTCGGGATCCATCCAGGTGGTGACGAAGGTGGCCAGGTTCAGCCGCGAACTGCCGTCGAGCATCAGCTCGTCGTGGATAAACCGGTACGCCGCATCGGGATCCATCGACTCCTCGGGTAGCCGCAGCGCGGGCACCGGCGCGGTGAACAGCCGGCCGGTGTAGGCGGGAGCGATCGCATGCGCGGGCACGGACGGGTGGCTGCGGGACATGGTGGATCCTTTCTCGTTAATTACGAAGTGGTGGCTATAGGGCGGCCAGGGCGGCCCGGATATGCGGGACCATCCGTGACGACGATGTCGGCGCCTCACCAGGGCCCGGGTCGGCGGCCGACAGCGCCGCGGCGCGCGCGTGCACGAAAGCCGCGGCAGCGGCCGCCTCGGCGGCCGGCAACCGGGACGCCAGCAGCGCGCCGATCATCCCGGACAGCACGTCGCCGGAGCCGGCAGTCGCCGCCCAGGACTGGCCGGCCGGATTGAGATAAACCGGGCCGCCGGGGTCGGCGACGACGGTGACATTCCCCTTGAGCAGCACGGTCGCGCCGAACGTATCGGCCAGCTTGCGACACGCGCCAACCCGGTCGTCCCCGGGCGGGTACCCGGCCAGCCGGGCGAATTCACCCGCATGCGGGGTCAGCACCGTCGGTGCGTCGCGGTTGATCACCAGCTCGGGGTGGGCGGCCAGGATGGTCAGTCCGTCGGCGTCCACGATCACCGGGAGATCGGTCTCCAGCGCGAACCACAACGCCGCGGCCCCGGCCTCGTCGGTGCCTAGTCCCGGCCCGATGACCCAGGCCTGCACCCGCCCGGCCGACGCCGGGGTGGGCGAGGCGATGACCTCGGGCCAATGCGCGAGCACCTCGCTGTGCGCGCTGCCGGCGTAACGGACCATGCCGGAGTGGGCGGCGACGGCGGCGCCGGTGCACAGCACCGCCGCACCCGGATATGTCGACGAGCCCGCCATCACGCCCGTCACGCCCTGGGTGTACTTGTCGTCGTGGGGGCCGGGCACCGGCCAGCGAGCGGCGACATCGTCGGCCTCGAAACCCAGCATGTCGGTGTCCGGCAGGTCGAGCCCGATGTCGATCAGCTTCACGCGGCCGCAGTCGGCGAGCGCATGCACCGGTTTGAGCCCGCCGAAGGTGACGGTAAGCGCGGCGTGCACCGCGGGGCCGGTGATCGCCCCGGTCGCCACGTCGATGCCGCTGGGGATGTCGACGGCGACCACCGGGATATCCGCTTCGTCGACCGCGGCGAACAACTCGGCCGCCGCGGGTCGCAGTGGACCGGAGCCGGAGATGCCGACCACCCCATCGATGACGAGATCGGTTGTCGGCGAGATGCTTTCGACGATCCGGCCGCCGACTTCCCGGAATGCCGCCAGTCCCTTGCGATGGGTGTGGTCCGGTTTGAGCAGCACCGCGTCGGCGGCCGCGCCGCGACGGCGCAGGAACGTCGCCGCCCACAGCGCGTCACCGCCGTTGTCACCCGAGCCGACGACCGCGCACACGCGGCGGCCGGAAACCCCGCCGGCGCGCGCGGTCAGTTCCCCGACGATCTGCGTGGCCAGCCCGAAGGCCGCGCGTCGCATCAAAGCGCCGTCGGGAAGGCTGGCCAGCAGCGGCGCCTCGGCGTCGCGGATCGCGTCTACGGAGTAGTAGTGCCGCACCCCCGCAAGCATTCCATGCCGGGGTGTACAGGCTCAGGTTGACACCTCGCGAGAACGGGGCCGCCGGAAAGCGGTCTTGAGTCTCGCTGGATTCCACGGCGGTCGCTTGCGCTCTCGCGCCATCGGATAGAAGCAGAGCCCGATGAGGATCGCGGCGAAGTGACCGATCGCGGTGAAGTCCAGTTCGTGGCGGTCCATCTTCAGCAGCGGAACGCCGAAGATGAGGAATAGCACGCCGAGGTAGCCCCAGCGCCACGGTCGCGCGATGTGATAAGCCAGCACGGCCATTACGCCGACGAGGAAATAGCTGACCCCGATGTCGTTGGCCTTCACCAGCCTCTCCGACGCCTCGTGTTCCTCGATCACGAAGTAGAGGATGCCCTCGCTGATGTAGGTGGCCAGGATGTGGGCGGTCAATCCCACAGTGAGCCAACGCAGCTGGCCGAGCCAGTGCTCGGCGGGCGCGAGGAACAGGGTGAACAGCAGCAGGTATGGTTCCAGGTTCTTGCCGTCGATCCACAGCAGGCTGGAAAACAGCACATCTAGCGGATCGGTTCCCAGCGCGCGAATGTTGGTGGAGTGGTGCAGCAACCAATGATGCAATTGCCGCCCGGGCGCGAAGATCTGGATGAGCGTCGTGATTGCCAGCGCAAGCAGCCAGGTGTAGGTCAACGGCGCGCTGATGACGAAATGCCACACCGCGAGCCAGATCCCTCGCAGCCGTGTCCGCACCGACGCGTTCGCCACAACGTCAACTTTTGCATGCCCGGCGCTGCGCCGTACAACTTCGGCTAACAGCGTCGGCCATCGATCAGCCACTCGACGGCCACCCGGCCCTCCGGTCAAAGCGGCCCCTGCCTATTCGGCGGTTATGGACTTGGCGAGAGTTCGTCGCTTATCGAGGTCGTAACCGCGGGCGCAGCAGCGATTGCAAAAGGGTTGACACCGAAAGGATTTCGGTCAGGCGATCGGAGTCAATGACTGATCCGGGTGCGCGCGTACCCTGCCAGATTCCCTGCGTGGGCGTCAGCCCGATGGTGACGGGGCCGGATTCACCGGCGTAGCAACAACGTCAGGCCGCAGATGGCGCCACCAGCAGGCCATGTAGAGCGCCATCGCTATCACCAACGCGACAATCACCCAGAGCACGACCGTGACATCAATCCACGCCCCGAATGCGGGCGCGCCGGGAAGTGCGTTTCGCAGCGGTACCACCGCAAAGAGCAGCGCCGCATACCACGTCGTCATCGGCGGCTGAAACTTTCGCCGGTCGCGCAGCGTCTGAACCGCGACGAATAAGCCCAGGCCGGCAATCGCGATCAGCACGCCGCAAATGACGACGGCGAACAGCGCGGTGCTTAGCGCCCGCCGCACGCTCAGTCGGTAACACACTTGATCGCTGACTTTGCTCGCCGAGACCTTGAACGCGGACAGGTGGTCGATGAATGTCACAGGCACGAGTTCGGGTGGGCTCTGACCGTCGCCACGGAAGAGTTGGACCTCGATCGGCCCCGAACTGTAGTTATCGAAGGGCCAACGTTCGACGTGACCCGCGAGGGTCAGCGGGACCGGAAAACCCCGGGAAGCATGCCCTTTGTGTATTCGCGGCGAGTAGGCGCGGCCGCGGATCTGACCCTCACGGCGAGGTTTTCCTTGAGACGGTGGGTTAGCGGATCCAACAGTTCAGATCCGGGTGAAACAGCCAGGTTGGCTAGGACCGCGCTGTAGTTCGGCTGCATCTCTTCCACGGTCAACGTCGCGGTAGTCTCGGCGACCGCCTGCGCGCTGTCACTTAGGTTGCCGGGCGGAACTCCCTCAACGCTGTCCTCATAGAGCCCAACCAACGCGGCGTAGGTGCCGACAATCACCGCGATGAGACCTAAAATGCCGAATCTTTTGACCGCCGATCGCATGCATCCGCCTCTATTCGATGTGGCCATCCGAGCCAGTTCTGCGCGAACGCCCTCTCACGGGGAATGTAGTTCAACGCGTGCCTGGCCGCGGCCATACGTTCGAAGCGGCGCTACCTATTCCACGGTGTTTCAGCGCGCCTTCCAGCGCCACCCGGTCCAGCTCCGCACAGTTGGCATTCCGCCGTCGGGCCTCAGATGCCGCCACCAGCAGGAGATGTAGATCAGCATCGAGATCACCAACACGACGATCACCCAGAGAACGATCGTGACGTCGATCCAGCTTCCGAATGGAGGCGAGTCGGGAAGCGCATTTCGCAGCGGCATCACGGCAAAGAGCATCGCGGCGTACCACGTCGTCATCGGCGGCTGGAATTTTCGTCGGTCCCGCGCCGTCTGAACCGCGACGAATAGGGCTGCGCCGGCAAGCGCGACAAGAACGCCGAGGATGACGACGCCGAACGCCACGGTCGTTGACGATCGGTGCAAATCCACCCGATACGCTCCCAGCGCATCGGTTTCATTGACGCGGGCCACGTTGATTTTCCAGCCCAGCAGGCGGTCGACCAGTCTCACCGCGTGGACTACCGTGTTTTGCCCGCCGCCGGAGACGAGATGGGCGGTGATTGGGCCCGATTGGTAGCGATCGAAGGGCCAATCCGCGACATCGCCGGTAAGGGGCAACGAAACCTGAAAAACATCGGGCAGTGTGCCCTTCGGCCACGTGCGCCTGCTGGCAGTTACCGCGGACGTGACCATGAAACTCAGGTCTTCTTTGAGAATGTGGGTCACAGGGTCCAGCAGCTCAGGTCCTGGTGAAACGGTGTAGTTGGCGACAAGCAAGCTGTTGTCCGACCGAATGTCTTCGACATCGGCGGTCACCGTAGTCCCACCACTCGACGCCGGAGTTTCAGTGACCTGATGCGGGTGGCCCATACCGTCGCTGATAAACAGCACAATTGAGGCGACATATGCCGTGATGAAGACCACGACACCGACGACGCCCAGTTTCACGCGAGCGGTCACACCCGGTTACTCCACGGTGACGGACTTGGCGAGGTTTCGTGGCTTGTCGACGTCGTAACCGCGCGCCTGCGCGAC
>Ga0318503_10000134_pt1 | contig 11090 bp, 8 predicted proteins | sample GRESIP174b1f23_FD_203496 | JGI IMG/M metagenome (GOLD analysis project Ga0318503, IMG submission 203496) | Tropical soil microbial communities from Luquillo Experimental Forest, Puerto Rico - GRE.SIPMG.174b1f23 | ecosystem: Environmental > Terrestrial > Soil > Tropical forest > Bulk soil...
CGATGAGCGCATCTTTGGCGGCGATCACCGCCATGCCCTTGTTGCAGGCCGAGGCGATGACGACGATTGGCTCGCCGGCGGCTGCCCCGAGTGTGGCTGCGGCAATCCCGAACATCCCGTAATCGACAGATTTGGTGACGACGGCATTCTTGCCTTCTGTCGGACTCTCAAAAGGAATGACCTCGACCTGATAGCCGGCCGGGGTGAACTTCTCGTAGAAATAGGGCGCGATGGAGTGGATCAGTTTGAGTGCGCCCATCTTGATGACAACGGTGTCGGCGCGTGCGGCTGAACCGGCGACGGCGGCTGCGCCGGCGCCGATCAGCAAATCTCGACGGCGGATCATGGAGCTGCTCCCGTACAGTCTTCCTCTAAGACGCAGCAAAGAGCGTGCCAGCAAATTCCTCCGTCCCCGTCGCTACGGTTCTGCCGGGCTGCCTAGAGTCCAGGCAGATTGCTGAAAATCTGACGTTACTTCGCCAGCGCCGCTGCCTGCACTGGCGCCCCGAGCGGGAGGGAGCAATCGGCTTGAAAGGCCTTCGCGAGCGACGCCGCGAGCGCATCCTGCCCTCCCGGTGCAATAAAGCTGATGCCGAACGGCGTGCCGTCCTTATGCAAGGCGGCGGGCACGGCGGTGCCGCAGAGATCGAGCAGGTTGACAAAATTCGTGTAGGTCCCGAGCCGTGAATTGAGCATGATCGGGTCCGCCTCAACCTCAGCACAGGTGTAAACCGTCGGCGCGGTCGGCAGCGCCAGAGCAGCAACATGTTTGAACATGTTCTCGGCCGCTCGGCGCAATTCGGCCAGGCGATAAAATGCGCCAAAAGCGTCAGTGGCTTTGACCTTGGCGCCGCCCGCCAAGATCTCGCGCGTGACCGGATGCAGCGCGTCGGGGTTGTCCTGGAGCAGCTTGCGGGCAACGAGATAGCGCTCCGCTAGCCAAGGTCCGCCATAGAGCAGCCGCGCGGCCTCATAAAACGGATCCATGTCGATTTCCGTGAGCGCCAGGCCGAGGCATGATAGGCGCGCCAGCGCCGCGTCGTAATCGGCTGCGGCGCGTTTGTCGGCAAAGAACAACCGTTGCGACACAAATGGCACGCCGATCGTCAACCCAGCCGGCACTTCGCCTAAACTGCCGACTTTGCGCTCGCGAGAATAAGGATCGTCCGCGTCATAGCCGGCGATCGCCGAGAACGCCGTCCAGGCATCATCGACTGTAAGCGCGAATAACGAGACGCAATCGAGCGTGCGGCAGGCCGGTACAACGCCGCGCGTCGACACCAGGCCGAGGCTTGGCTTCAAACCCACGATATTGTTGAGCATGGCTGGCAGCCGGCCCGAGCCCGCCGTGTCGGTGCCGAGCGCGAGTGGCGTGATGCCAGTCGCAACTGCAACCGCCGAGCCGGCGCTGGAGCCGCCCGGAATGAGATCGCGGCGGAGCGCATTGCTCGGTGGCGGGTAGGGCGTGCGCAGTCCGACGAGACCGGTCGCGAATTGATCGAGATTGGTCTTTCCGATGATGATCGCGCCAGCACGCTTGAGCTGCGTAACCGCTTCGGCATCCTCTTTGGCCTTATATGCAAAAGCAGGACAGCCGGCTGTCGTTGGCATTCCCGCGACATCGATGTTGTCCTTAATAGCGACCGGCACGCCATAAAGATCGCCGGTATCGTTCAGCGAATGGGCCTCGGCGAGAACCTCGTTTTTATCGCGCAGGCTGATGAAGATACCGGGGTCGTCGAGCAGGCGGATCCGCTCGTAGCAGTGGCGAACGGTTTCTGAAGGCGTAACCAGGCCGTTTCGATGAGATTCGACAATCCCGGATACCGTGAGGACATTCATACGTTACCAAGCGGCCGGATGAAAAACGGGTCTTGCTGTCGAAGTCTAATTCAATTCTTGATTGGAAAATATCAAAACTCGACGCTTACTAACCGGCGCCGCAAGCTTCGCTGTGCCGGACGTGCGCTGTTTCTTTCTCACTTGGGCCAGCTGGGTTTGGGTTGCCACTCTTCGCACGGGGATCAATCGCGTGGCTGTTTCTCGGACTCGACGGCGTGAGGCTGCTACGGGGTCATCAAAGAATTGAACGACGGACGAGTTAATAAAAATTCCGGGCGTTTCTTTCAGACCCAAAACTCAATCAGGATGTCCGCTTTTGGCACAAAGCGGGACATGCCAATGACGCTCGTGATGTCCCTTTTTGGGGGGTAAAGCGGACATCGGGTGAAGGCGCTGGGCAGGAGGACAATTTGACCGCTTGCCGGGTTTTGCCGAGGAGCTGGTTCGCCGCAATGTTGCGCTCGTTGTGACTTTCGGCGGAACGGCCGCGACTCTTGGCCGCCAAGGCGGCAAGCACCACGATCCCGATTGTCTTTGCTGTGGGTACGATCCTCGTGTCACACAGCGAAGCGGTATGGCGCTGCACAGACCGAAGGCCGTTTAATAGTTGAGCCCTGCGCGCACTGCAGATCTCCACAAGTGGCGCCCTGCACATTTTGAATATCGCTCCATAGCCGAGCCCTGCGCTTAATGAGGATCTCTACACAGTATCAATATCAATCTCTACACAGTGCAGTGCAGCCGTACCGCCTTGCCGAGATTGACGGTCGTTACTCAATCGAGCCATGCGCAAAGTGAGGATCTGCACACGGTGGCGCCCCGCATAGATTGAATATCGCTCCATAGCCAAGCCCTGCGCATAGTGCACACGCACAATACAGTGCCTTTCCGGGTGCGGGTTGTTAGGGTATTCGTTTAAGCGCTTAAATTGTTTCGCGCTATTTTTTCAAGAGTTACTCGGTATTTAGCAAAGTTCATCGCTGGCTAGAGGGTCTCTACTTTTGTTCTATTTTAGAAGAATAGAAGAGCGCCGCCGCACCGCTCGCAAATTCACTACTTTAGTGGAAGTAGTGGGGGCGGCCCTCTGTGCGAGCTACTTTAGCTAAGTAGCTCCCCCTTCACGTTACGGCTCGATCAGCTTCCCGGTCGCCGCTTTGATCGCAGCCTCCGTGCGGGTCGTAGCGCCCAGCTTAGCGACCTGTTCGCACTAAGACAGCTTCCATCTATTGCGATGCCGCGAATGCAGGGTTCAGTGGATCAAAACCACTCTGCCGGGGGCGAGCCTTCATCGCCAAAGGCGGTTTGAGGCTCGTGCCATTCGACTTGTTCGTACTGCCTGGGACCGGGAAATCATAGCCGATGATGGCTTTGCCGATCAGGCGATCAGAGCCTGACGTTAGGCCGTAGCCAAGACCGAGTTCGATATCAAAATCGCCGAGCTTGAAATCGATCACCGCAAAGAGCTCATGCTGCTGCTGCTCGAACGGTAGAAAATCGCCGATCTTGCCGAGGTCAGTGTAATATTCGACGGCGATGAAGCGGTCATTGCCGAGATTGCGCGCAAGCCGCGCCGCAGGCAGGAAATCAGCCTCGCCAAGAGCTCCGAATCCGATATCGACAATCGGGTTGACAATGAATTCCCATTCCTTATTGCGCACGCCGGCGATCGGCCGGATTTCGGATGCAAAACGGGTCTGTGAGAATGGCGGCGTCTCGTAGCTGAGTTCGAAGTTGATGCCGTAGAAAAAATTTCGCTCGCCGGCGTGCGGCACGGCGAAGAGACTGCGAATCTTTGCGCCATTGGAAAGGAAGACGCCGCTGCCGCTTACCGCAAAAGGTATATAGAAACCGACCTCCCACCAATCGGTCATACCGTAGGCAAATTCAGGTGTGCCGTTTAATGCGTGATTCGGCACTAATCCGCCCGGAAAATCCGGTTCTTTGCGGCCGTTGAACGTGTAATTGAGATGCTGTTGGAAGGTCCATTGTCCGACTGCGGCAATCTGGGCGTTGTAGATTTGAATCTCGTCGGCGGCGCGTGCTGCGCTTGCACTCGCCAGTAGTACGACAAGGCTCGCTATCATTGACTTCATGACGATATATCTGCCTTCCGACAAACCCTAGCGGCGCGTAAAGCAACTCGCTCATTTTGCAAACTGTGCGGCACATCGGCAACATTTTCCACCCGCGCTGATCGGCTTTTCGCCGCAGGTGCCGGCGGCAGGCGCTTGATGCGGTAGGTGCCGACCGAGATCTGGGATGAGGTTGACACTTGTCATCTCAACGGCACCGCGCGCATGGGCGACGATCCGCGCCGCAGTGTGGTCAATGCCGATTGCCGGTCATGGGACATTCCCATCTATGGGTTTGCGACGGCTCGGTTTTTCCGACAGTCGGCGGGGTCAATCCGTCGCTGACCATCCGGGCAATCGCGTGCCGCACCGCCGGTCGGATCAAAGCGATGGCGGCGCGTGGCGAGCTGTGACGTTGGCTCGGGCTGGTTACCTCTTGCTGGCGGGCCGCGATACGCTATTTTCGCGGCGATCGGGCTTTCGGGTCCGGCGCGGGTGTAGCTCAATGGTAGAGCAGAAGCCTTCCAAGCTTATGACGAGGGTTCGATTCCCTTCACCCGCTCCATGACTTAGCCAAAACATATCACCCTGGAAATCGTCGCGGGTAACACATCGGGCATCGCACATAGGAAAGTTGCGCGGCCCCACACCGAGGGTAACAGGACTTAGCGGAAATATGGGCCGGGCAGCCACTGGAGCAATATCCGTAGCAGGCTGCGAAACCCCCATGCCTGAATAAAGCTCCTCACGGCCATGCGCTTGCGCCGCTGCCGCAGCAAGTTTCGGCGAATCCTGTCGTTTAGCGACATCGATCGTCGATTTGCGATTGGCCGGATCCCTATGTCGCTCGATTTCACAAACTCGGGGTGCAGAAACTGCTGATCGTGCTCGAACAAGCCGGGCCGGATTTCCAGCACGCGCAAACCCGCGATGTGGCAGTCATGGAAAAACATGAAATCGACCGGCGCTTTGATCGCGCCGATTTGCCCAACCAGCTTGCGCAAGCCGGCGCGGCTGTAAATCATTCCCTGGGTACCAAATCCCGGGCGTGCCATTGCATAAATGCAGCGATCATGAACACGCGCCACTTGCCATGCCGGCATTCGCCAGCGTGCCGGGTCGCTCATCATTCGCAACACGTCAAATTCTGGCAGCGCGGCAAGCGTTTGCGGTTGTAGAAAATGCCGGATGTTGTCGGACAAAGGTATTACGTCATCTTCCAAGACGCAGGCAAAATCATATTCCTCGCCGACGAATTGGCGGATCACGGCAAAATGGCTCGTTGCGCAACCGATTTCACCCGAGGTCAGCGATCGATCGAATAGAAGTGAGGATGGTGGCGCTAGGCGTTCGAGTTCCTTCGCTGACAACAAATGGCCGTCGATGGCATCGAAAAAGTGATAATCAATTCCGAGATTTTGTAGACGTGCATCAATTTGTTGCCGGCGCGCCGTACTCGACTTCAAGTTCAGGACAACGACCGGGACCATCTCCGCGGTGGTATCGCCATCGCTCATCCTCGGCTGGCGCGCCAATGTAGCCTTTGATCGGGAGCGATCTCGTATCTAATCGCACGATTGCAACTCTTGCAGATCGTTTTGTCGCTGTAGCCAGGCTTGGTGTTTTCGGTATGCAGTTCTGCCATTCCACGCGATGAGAATAACGAAAAATAATCGCCTTCGATTAGGTTGCCGATCTTGTGCTTGACCGAATAATCCATGCAGCAAATCACGACGTCCCCGTTGGGCAGAAGGACATTGTGATCGTAAAACGGCGTGAAACTGCAGCTGACCGGCGTCGCATGGCGCGGGGCTTGCTCAACCGGCTGATTGCCGATTGCGGATGTGTCAAGGGAGCCGGCGCGCGTGTGGCCGGACCACCTCGGCAGCGACTGCAACAGACGCGACCGGAATAGACCGCGCAGTCTGCGAGATCGGGCGAGCGGCAGCGAGCGGACGAGATTGCGCAATTGCGGGTGAACGGTGCCGCCTTTGTCCATCGTCATGGCTTCGAACTTGCGGAGCACGCCGCTTTTTCCGAGTTTGATAAAAGCGCGGAGCACAGTTTCGAATTCCGCCGAATAGCGAAAGCCGCGCATATTTCCATTTTGATCTGGCAGATGCAGGCACAAAAACTCAACCTGCTCCGCATGTTTGGTAATGAGCGCGATGATCCGCTCGGCCTCTTCTACCTCGATCCCATAGAGTGTCGTGTAGATCGCAACATTGAAGTTCTGTTCCAGCGTGTACGCGAGCATCGAGGTGGCTTCAGGATTGGCCCAAGGCTCCGCCATTCCGGAAAAATCAATGCGAACATACTGCGGAACTTTCGACAAGATCAGCTTGAAGTTCTCGAAGGAAAGGTACTTCTCGTTCTGGCCATAAGTCCCGCGCAGCTGGTCCTGCGGACAATAGGTGCATTTGAGGGGACACCCGACCATTGTCGTGATTTCGAGACTAGGCATTTAGCCCCCCGAGGCTTGGCGGCTGCTAATATAGCATTGCCGATCCGACGCAGCCATGAATTTCGAACCGGTGTCCATAAACAGTAAATTCAGCTGTCGCAACCTTCTGGATCTCCTCTTACTTTTCCCTTTGAGACGCACTCCGATCATTTGCACGAGGACTTTACGATGGGCGTGATCATGAGCGCGAATTTGGCTGATCCTTTTGCGGAGAAGTGGTCCCTGTCCGCGAAGTCGTCATCATGAAATTGGTCGATCGCGGGAATGAAGTTTGAAACCCCGATCGAGTTGGCGGTGGATTTGACGATGCTGTTGAAATGGTCTTCCAGCGGCCAGATATCCACATCCCGGACTAGTGGGAAAAAACCGTAGCGTTCTCTGCTTTGCAATTTTGCTCGGCTCCACACCTGCCCAATAAAAATGCTGATGATTTGGCGTTCCCTGTTGATGGCGGCAATTGCTTCCAGGTTGCGGCGAAAGATCTGCTCGAGCCGCACATCCGTGCCGGGCACCGGCGGATCGTTGAGGAAATTCGGGGCTAAGGGCACGGGGTCGAAGGCCGCTTGAAGCGATCGATTCATGACGCGCGCCAGCGGCGAAAAGCTAACTTCAAGCGGTTTTTTTCTCAGATTCATAATGTCAAATTGGCTCAGTAGGTGAAAGTTTGCGTATGCGGGGTCTAGATTGGGCAGGTGGGCATTGCGAATGTCATTCCACCCAAGATAGACGGCGCAGTGCGGCCGGACGCCGTAGGTGTCCAGATAGAAGAGCGTTTGCAGAAGGTTCTCGACAGAGGAATATCCGGGAACGCCATGGTTAATGACAGCGTATCCGCGGCCGAGTTGCTGTTCGAGATCGTCCGACCACGTTTGGCCGTTTGGAACGGCCACATCGTAAGTCGTGCTTGATCCGACCGTCGCAATGACCACCTGCTGTTTTAGCTCCGTACTCGTGCGCTCCGGCCCACGGATCCCATTGGAGTCATGTGAGATAGCGAATGGATGGAGACGGGAGTAATTTGGAGTAGGAATTACCTGAAGAAGTGGATGATATTGGAACTGCCCGACATTTGCAGTTGCGGTTGGGGGAAAAAGCGGCCGCGGTAATACATGGATTGCGGTCAACGCATAGCCGCCGACACCGATAAGAAACTCGGTGAAGCAAATTGTAAGAACAAGCCAAGCGATCCGTGGAAAGATACTGAGCAACATCCCCGCCAGCGAAAGCCCAATAACGTAGAGCAAATAGGCTTCTCTTAGCGCCCCCCACGACAGATGCCGAGTGGCAGCAAACCGTGCCCCAGAAACAACCAGTATAGTAAGCAAGAGAAAGAGACCTGCGAGAAAGGGAAGGATCTTGTGAAAGTCGTATGGTTTGTTGAAGCCGTAGAGCGCCTTCATCGACCCACGCACCAAGCGCTGCGACGATCTTGTCGGCCCCATCGCATAAATCGGTGGGCGAGTCATCATCTTGGTCTATAAAGGCGATTGAACCGGCATAGCGTGAGCGATGCATTCTTAAATGCCGTCAATAGCTGTCGAGCGCTCATGATAACGGCTTTCCGGTTAGCAGTTTTGCGTTCGGGGCAGTTTTACCTTGATAAAGGAGATGCAGTAGCGCCTGAACGCCTATGATCAATCTAGTTCAAACGCCGAGCTGTAATCTTTCTTCAAGTGGGTGTCCTGCGCAGATTTATACAATATTGAGCGGCCGACAACGAGCAACTCAAGGTCATTGCCCATGAAGCAGCGGAATGCATCTTCCGGCGTGCAAACGATCGGCTCACCCCGTACGTTGAAACTGGTGTTGACCAGCACGGGGCAGCCAGTCAGCTCCTTGAATCGGGTGATGAGACGATGGAACAGCGGATTGGTGTTGGCGTGCACGGTTTGAATACGGGCTGAGTAATCAACGTGCGTCACCGCCGGGATTTCAGAACGCACAACGTTGAGCTTGTCGATGCCAAAAAGGGCTTGCTCGTCCGTAGTCATGCTACGGCGACGGTCCTCACGCACGTCAGCTACGATCAACATGTATGGGCTGTCGGAATCGAGCTCGAACCACTCAGACACATCCTCACGGAGCACCGAAGGTGCGAAGGGCCGAAAACTCTCTCGGTATTTGACTTTCAAATTGAGATTGCGCTGCATAGTCGGTGAGCGCGGATCGCCAATGATCGAGCGCGCACCGAGCGCGCGCGGACCAAACTCCATACGGCCCTGGAACCATCCCACGGCCTCCTGGCCGGCAAGAGCCTGGGCGGTCCTCTCAATCATCTCGTCTTCGCTTAGCACCGTGAAGTGCGCGCCTGATGCCGCGAGCCGCCGTTCGATCTCTGGTTGAGGAAAGCTCGGCCCAAGGAACGACCCGAACATACCGTCACCACCATTTGTGCTGCGTGGTTGGCCCTTGAAGATATGGACGGCCGCAAGTGCCGCGCCCACCGCGCCGCCGGCGTCGCCCGCCGCTGGTTGAATCCAGATGTTTTCGAACGCGCCATCGCGCAAAACCTTGCCGTTAGCGACGCAATTGAGCGCAACGCCACCAGCCACACACAAATTCTTCGCAGCGGCTTTCTTGGCCAGACCGCGTGTAAGACGGAGCACTACCTCGTCTAGAACCGCCTGGATGGAGGCTGCAACATCCATATGGAAAGTGGTGAGTAGTTTATCGGGGGCGCGCACCGGCTCGCCGAATAGCGCCGAGAAGCGCTCGTTGGTCATTGTCAGGCCGGTGCAATAATCGAAATACGACAGGTCGAGTTGGAACGAGCCGTCTGCCTTCAGATCGATCAAATTGTCGAGGATAAGGTTTTTGTATTTCGGTTTACCATAAGGCGCTAACCCCATCACCTTGTACTCACCGGAATTGACTTTGAAACCGGTATAATAGGTGAAGGCCGAATACAGTAGGCCAAGCGAATGCGGGAAGTGAATCTCCTGGAATACTTCGAGATTTTTGCCACAACCTATCGCCGCCGAGGTCGTTGCCCATTCGCCGACGCCGTCCATCGTCAGCACAGCGGCATCTTCAAAGGGCGAAGGATAGAACGCCGATGCGGCATGGCTAAGATGGTGTTCACAAAATAATAGTCTGGCAATGTCGAAACCCTTGGCAAATTGTTTCAACTCGCTCTTGAGCAGATTCTTTTGGAACAGCTTCTCTTTTAGCCAGAGCGGGATTGCCATTTGGAATGAACGGAAACCGCGCGGCGCCATCGCCAGGTACGTTTCCATTAGTCGTTCGAATTTAAGGAACGGCTTGTCGTAGAACACGACATGATCGAGCTCATCGAGTTTGGCGCCGGCCTCCTTCAGACAATAGGCGATGGCTTTTTTTGGAAACGATGAATCGTGTTTCTTGCGGGTGAAGCGCTCCTCCTGCGCGGCGGCCACAATGCGGCCGTCCTCGACCACTGCGGCCGCGCTATCGTGGTAGAAAGCTGAGATACCGAGCACGCGCATCGGCAGCTTCTAAAACAGCGTATAGACGAACGGCGCGACTGCGGAGCCTTTGCTCAGCAGCACCAGTCCGCCGAATACCACCATCGTGATGAGGATGGGCAGTAGCCAGAATTTCTTGCGAACCCGCATAAAACGCCAAAGCTCAGCTAGGAAGTCCATGATGCTTTCCCCTAAAACTGGTCCTTCATGGATTCGGGGGCAGGCCCGGCTGGGCGCCGTTCAATCCAGTAGCTGTTAGCGTTGGGTCGCCGCTTGAGACGCAGCGGATCCTTGCCGGATGCTCGCATGATCAGACCGGTCGGCAGCACAGTGCCGAAGAAGATAAGCGCCATGACAATTGGATTCACCACTTTGTGCAGCAACATCCCGATCTTGAACCAGAGCTGATTTAGCGGCCGCAACGCGCGTGGATAGAGTACCGCGGCCGCAAGGAAAAAGACTGCTATTCCGCCGGTCCAGCCCCACGAATGGCCGCCATGCCACCACTTGAGTAACGATATCGCTGCGAAAGCGACGGTCATCACGATTCCAAATGAGCGTTCCGAGCCGCGAGCTATTGTGTCCTCGCGAGAATAGCTTTCGTGGAATTTTGTCATTGGATTATTGCCTGCTTGCTGCTTTGTCTGGCGTTCTAATCTCTTTGTCTGGCGTTCTAATCTAGCGACCCAGCTTGGCCGTATGCCTATCACCGGGCTCCGAACTGGCTTCATATACGAAAATTTAAGAGCAAAACACCCGCCAGCCCATCTAAGGAGAAATGATGGCGGGAAGATGGAAAAGCGCGAATTCCAGAAACGTCAAAGGATTTCAGAAACGTCAAAGAATGAGAGCGAGCCAGTAGCCCAAGGCGGGTTGACGCCGCGCCGTGGACTACGTTATTCGCCAATCAGCGAAAGTGCGCGCCGTTCCCGTTCTCTATGCCGAACCCAATGAACGGCAGCTATGCCGATCTTCGAGATATGATCATGAAACGAAAGAAAATCTTCGACCTGCTCGCGCTCCTGATAAGCATCGTCATTGCGGCGCTGAGCACGGAGGTGGCGGTCCGTGCTTTCGTCGATGACGGGATGCAATACGACCTCGAGATGTGGAAATACGCCCTTGAAGTGAAAGGTATTTCCTCGGATCCGCTGATCGGTCACAATCATCGGCCGAGTCGTCACGCCTTCCTAATGGGGGTGCAGTTCGATACCAATTCGAAGGGTTTGCGCGACGGTGAGTTTTCCTATGAGAAGCCGCCCGGCAAAC
>Ga0318503_10000145_pt1 | contig 10806 bp, 9 predicted proteins | sample GRESIP174b1f23_FD_203496 | JGI IMG/M metagenome (GOLD analysis project Ga0318503, IMG submission 203496) | Tropical soil microbial communities from Luquillo Experimental Forest, Puerto Rico - GRE.SIPMG.174b1f23 | ecosystem: Environmental > Terrestrial > Soil > Tropical forest > Bulk soil...
TAGTCCTCGGCGCCGCCCAGCGTGTACAGGTCCAACGACTCCGGCACCGGATCGGCCAGCGTGATCTCGACGATCTCGGCGGCGATGCCCCGCAACCGCAGCCGTTGCCGCAGCACCAAGGCGTTGCCGCCGTCACCGTAAGTGCCCATCACATCGGGCAGCACCAGCCCGATCCGTACCTTGGAAAAAGACCCAGTATCAGCCATGGCGTGCCAATGCCCGCTGCAGCTGAAGGAAAGCGGTGTAGTTCGCGACGACCTCGACCCGCCCGGGCGGGCAGGACGCGATGGCCGCCACGGTGTCGTGGACCAGCGTGTGCTCGACGCCCGCATAGCCGAGACGCACCGCCAGGTCGGTGCCGCGTTCGCCGGCGGCCACGAGAGGCCTTTCCGAGGCCATCTGCTCGAAGTGCTCGAAGCGCACGTCCCACAGCCACGACAGGTCCTCGCCATCGGGCACCTGGCCGTTGACCGAGATGACCACACCGGCCGCGTGGCTGTCGACCATCGACAGCGCCTCCTGCCAGCCGGCCGGGTTCTTGGCCAGCAGGATCCGCGCTTCGTGGGCGCCGACGCGGACGGTGCGGTAGCGCCCCGCGACTTCGTCGACCCCGGAGACGGCCGCGACGGCCGAAGCGGGGTCGGCACCGAGTGCGACGGCGGCGGCGACGGCCTGGGCGGCGTTGCCCCGATTCACCGTGCCCGGCAGCGCCAACCGCATCGGCAGCGCCAGGCCGTCGGGCCCATGCAGGGTGCCCCCATCTTCCGGGTCGAACCACCACTGCGGGCTGGGTCGCTTGAAATCGGCGCCCGTGGAATACCAGTGGCCCTTGTCGCGGACGATGACCTCGCCGCTGCGCGGACAGCTGACCGAGTCATTCGCCCAGGCGCCGCCCGCGGCCACCCACACCACATTCGGGCTGTCGTAGGCCGCGGAGGTCATGAGCACGTCGTCGCAGTTGGCGACGACCACCGCCGTCGGGTGCCGGGCGAGGCCGGCCCGCAGCGTGCGTTCGATGACGTTGATCTCGCCGACGCGGTCGAGCTGGTCGCGCGAAAGGTTGAGCAGCACGATGACGCTGGGCTCGACGGCGTCGGCAACGTGCGGCACGTGCATCTCGTCGACTTCCAGGGCCGCCAGCCCGGCCCGCCGATCGGCGGCCAGCGCGGCGACCAGGCCGGCGTCCATGTTCGCGCCCTCGGCGTTGGTGGCCACGGATCCCAGCGTCCCCAAAGCCGCCGCGGTCATCCGCGTCGTCGTCGACTTGCCGTTGGTGCCGGTGACGATGACGGTGCGCCGCCCGGCCCCGAGCTGGCGCAGCACCGAGCGGTCCAGGGTCATCGCGACCAGGCCGCCGATCATGGCCCCGGCCCCGCGTCCGGTGACCCGCGACGCCCAGCGCGCGCTCGCTCCCGCGGCGAGGGCCAGGCGTGCACGGGTGGTAACCACCCGCGCAGTTTAAGTGTCCGACACGATGCGCAGCGACCGAGTGATGTCGGGCGGACGTGCCATCCTCAGTTCATGAACGGGGTGTCCTGGGGTCGGCCGGCCACCGACCCGGACGGGGGTTGGGCCGTCATCGACGTCGAAACCTCGGGCTTTCGGCCTGGTCAGGCGCGCATCATCAGCGTTGCCGCGCTGGGCCTGGACGCCGACGGGCAAGTCGAGCAATCCGTGGTCAGCCTGCTGAACCCCGGGGTAGACCCCGGTCCCACCCACGTGCACGGCCTGACCGCCGCGATGCTCGAGGACCAGCCGCAGTTCGCCGACATCGTCGGTGACCTGGTCGAGGTGCTGCGCGGCCGGACGCTGGTGGCACACAACGTCGCGTTCGACTACGCATTCCTTGCCGCGGAGGCCGAGCTCGCCGAGGCCGAGCTTCCCGTCGACACTGTCATGTGCACGGTCGAGCTGGCCCGGCGGCTGGACCTCGGCGTCGACAACCTGCGGCTCGAGACCCTCGCGGCGCATTGGGGCGTGATCCAGGAACGGCCGCACGACGCCTTCGACGACGCATTGGTGTTGACCGGCGTGCTGGCGTCGGCGCTGGAGCGGGCGCGTCAACGTGACATCTGGCTCCCGGTGCGTCCGGTGTCCCGGCGGCGGTGGCCGAACGGGCGGGTGACCCATGACGAGCTGCGACCGTTGAAGGTGCTGGCTTCGCGGATGGCTTGCCCGTACCTCAACCCGGGGCCCTATGTGCGGGGCAGGCCGCTGGTCCAGGGCATGCGGGTGGCTCTGGCGGCCGAGGTGGCACGCACCCACGAGGAACTCGTCGAGCGGATCCTGCACGCCGGCCTGGCCTACAGCGATGCCGTCGACCGGGAGACGTCGGTGGTGGTCTGCAACGACGCAACCCCCGAGCAGGGCAAGGGCTACCACGCCCTGCAGCTGGGGGTGCCGGTGGTGTCGGACGCGCAGTTCATGGACTCCGTCGGTGCCGTCGTCGGCGGGACCAGCATGGAGGAATTCACCGACGTCACCACGCTCGACCAGCAGCTCGCGCTGTTCTGAGGACCCCTTGCAATCACTACATCCGTAGTGGTACCGTCACCGCCATGATTACCACTACAGATGTAGTACATAGAAATTCGTGGCGGGAAACCTACCGCCGGCGCGGCTACTTCTTTCGGGAAGCGGCGATGTTGACCATTTCGATCGGCATCATCCTGCACTTGGACCGGGTGGTCCTCGGCGACGCCCTCGCCCTCCGACACGTGGTGACGTTGACGACGGACCGGATGCTGCTCGTCCCCATGACGTATGCGGGCATCACCGGCATCCTGGTGTGGCCGCGCGTGCGGTTCGTCAACAAACGACACCGGGCGCTTTTCACCGGATCGGTCATCTACATCGCTGGCAGCGTGCCGCTGCACGTCTACCTCGACTATGTGATCAAGGACATCTCCTTCGTCACGTGGTTTCCGATGTGGTTCAGCTATCTGCTACTGGGCTTGGTCTACCCGGCGTTCCTGACGATGTTCTGGCGGCTGCGTTACAAAGACTGATGCCGCCAAACCCCCAACGCCGCGGGCAGATCCTCGACGCCGCGATCGGCATACTCGCCGACGTGGGCGTCGGGGGCCTGACGCATCGCCAGGTCGACGACCGGGCCGGTCTGCCGGCCGGCACCACGTCCAATTACTTTCGGACGCGCCAGGCCCTGCTCGAAGCCACGGCGGCCCGCACCGTCGATCTGCATTGGCAGCGCGTCGACGCGTTGCGGGCCGCGATCGGGCCGCTCAACCCCGAAGGCGTCAAAGCCCTGATGACGCAAATGATCTCGGAACCCGATGAGCAGGCCCGCCGTTACACGCTGGCTCGGTTCGAGCTGTTCATGGAGGGCACGCGTCGGCCCGAGCTTCGGCCGTTCCTGATCGAGCTGCAGGCCGCCGCGGTGAAGTCCGCCACGCTCATCTTCGAGGCGGCGGGCTTCACCCCAACGGCCGAACAGATGGACCAGCTGAGCCGCCTGCTCAACGGCTACGTGTTCAGCAAGCTCACGCTGCCGGGAGTCGATAACCCTGCCGAGCTGGTCGACCGGCTGTTAACCGCGTTCTTCTAGGGCCTACCGGGAAGCGCGGTTGACCGCCGAAACGACGGCGCGCAGCGACGCGGTGGTGATCGACGGCGCAATCCCCACACCCCACACCGTGCGTCCACCCACCGAAGCCTCCACATACGCGGCGGCCTGCGCGTCGTCGCCGGCGCTCATCGCGTGCTCGGAGTAGTCGAGCACGGCAACCTCGAAGCCGACGCTGCCCAGCGCGTGGACGAACGCGGCCAGCGGACCATTTCCCGCACCGCTGATCTCGGTCTCCTCGCCGTTGATCTTGACGGTCGCGGTGATGCTGGTCAGGCCCGTGTCTTCCTCTGCCGCGTCGACGCGCTGCTTCATGCGCTCCAGCGGCAGTATCGGCGCGAGGTACTCCTCGGAGAACGCGTCCCACATCTCCTTGGGCGAGACCTCGCCGCCCTCGCCGTCGGCGATCTTCTGGATCACCTGGGAAAACTCGATCTGCAGCCGTCGCGGCAGGCTCAGGCCGTGGTCGGCCTTCATGATGTAGGCCACCCCGCCCTTGCCGGACTGCGAGTTGACCCGGATCACGGCCTCGTAGGTGCGCCCGACGTCCTTGGGGTCGATCGGCAGATAGGGCACCTGCCAGAGCATTTCGTCGACATCGGAGTCGGCGGCGTCCGCGTCGAACTTCATCGCGTCGAGGCCCTTGTTGATGGCGTCCTGATGGCTGCCGGAGAACGCCGTGTAGACCAGGTCGCCGCCGTAGGGGTGGCGCTCGTGCACCGGCAGCTGGTTGCAGTACTCGACCGTGCGGCGGATCTCGTCGATGTTGGAGAAGTCGATCTGCGGGTCCACGCCGCGGGAGAACAGGTTGAGCCCCAGCGTCACCAGGCACACGTTGCCGGTGCGTTCCCCGTTGCCGAACAGGCAGCCCTCGATCCGGTCGGCGCCCGCCTGGTAGCCCAATTCCGCTGCGGCAACGGCGGTTCCGCGGTCGTTGTGCGGATGCAGGCTCAGGATGACGGACTCCCGGTTGGCCAGGTTGCGGCTCATCCACTCGATCGAGTCGGCGTAGACGTTGGGAGTGGCCATCTCGACGGTGGCGGGCAGGTTGAAGATGATCGGGTTGTCCGGCGTCGGCGCGATGATTTCGCCGACGGCATCGCACACCTGCTTGGCGTACTCCAGTTCGGTGCCGGTGTAGGACTCCGGCGAATACTCGAACCGCCACTGCGTGCCGGGATACTTGGCGGCCTCTTCGACGCACTTGCGGGCGCCGTCGGTCGCGATGGCCTGCACCGCGGCCCGGTCGGCGCGGAAAACCACGCGCCGCTGCAGGATCGAGGTCGAGTTGTAGAAGTGCACGATGGCCTTTGGCGCACCCTCACACGCCTCGAAGGTGCGCTCGATCAGTTCCGGCCGGCACTGGGTCAGCACCTGGATGGTGACGTCGTCGGGAATGACGCCTTCGGTGATGATCTCGCGGACGAAGTCGAAGTCGGTCTGGCTGGCCGACGGGAATCCGACCTCGATCTCCTTGTAGCCCATGCGCACCAGCAGGTCGAACATGCGGCGCTTGCGGGCCGGGCTCATCGGGTCGATCAGCGCCTGGTTGCCGTCCCGCAGATCCACCGCGCACCACAGGGGGGCGCGGGTGAGGACGCGGTCGGGCCAGGTGCGGTCGGCCACGCGGATGGGCTCGACCTCGTCGGCGAACGGTCGGTACCGGTCGATCGGCATCGACGTGTTTCGCTGTGGATTCCAGGCGGGTTGGTCCGCTCCGGGCGGCCCCGAGGGTTTGACGATCGCTCGCGTAGACGTATACGCGTCGGGTGAATCAGAAATAGTCACGGTAGTTGCTCCGGGTATGTGAGAAGGAACCTCAGACCGGCGCATCGCGAACGACCCGCGACGGGAAGCCGGTCTGGATCAGACCCCGTCGCGGCGTCCGAGAAGGAGCACCCGCTGCACGTTCTGCACTCTACCGCGCCTGGCCCGGCGATCGAAATCGGCGGCGGGCTGTGGTTGTTGAGGACGTCCGCGTCGCACGCTGTCGAACATTCCCCGAGCCGGTAGATCTCCCTGTCGTGTCGTTCAGCGTGACCTTGAACTGCATCGTCCGGTACGGCCAGCCTGTTGCGGTGTCCCACTGCGACACCACCAGCCCGACCCCACCCGGAATGTCCAGCTGAGAGCCCGGCAGAACATATCCGCCGTACAGCTGGGCGACTCGGTTGTTCGCAAGGTTTTGGGCGTCCCAGGTCGTCCCGGTTACCGGCGTCTGGACGTCGGCTTCGTAAAGGTCGGCGGTGGGCGAGTCGATCGTGCGGTAACCCAGCGCATATCCCGAAGACAGGAACCCGCCCAGGATCCACTTGCCGGTGTCCAGCCTGCGCAATGTCAGCTCGCCCCAGGTTTCAGCGGGGGGCGTAATCGGCGTGGGTACGTTGTCCCACGCCCATTGGCTGTTGGCCCAGCCCCAGCCTGAGTACTTGGTCATGTCGCCGATGTCGCCCGGCTGCACGCGCCGGAGGATTATGCCCTTGTCGCGCTGAAACCCGGTGGAGACGATGTACACCCAACCGTCGTCCGGGTTGTAGTCCCATGACCATAGCTGCGCGTAGCCGTTGTACAACGCCGCGGGAAAGGTTGCCTTCGCGCCCATCTCTTGCCACGTGACGCCGTTGTCGGTCGAGGTCCAGATTCCGCTCCAGATCACATTTCCGAACCCGCGGTTGACGATGGCGTGCAGGTAGAGCGTCTGCCCGACAACCAGCACATCGGAGGGAATGATCGTGCTGATGCCGCCCTGGTTCCACGGCGCGCCGTCGTGTACATAGGGCCACAACTGCTGCGCATAGTTTGGGTTCGCGCCGCCGGCACTCTCGTACCGGATCCGGTGGTTGGTATCCCCGGTGCCAATCAGGGCGACGGGGGCGCGCCAGTCGCCCTGCCCTACGGACGCGCCGGAAAAGGTGTCCCCGAACACGGACAGCAGCTTGCCATTGGGTGCCACCGCGCAAACACCCAGGTCCGTGCAGGTCACGCCCCATTTGTCGGTGATGCCCGGGCCGGTGATGTCGCAGACGTAGCCCTCGACGGGCACCGCCGCCGGTGTTGGCGGCACCGGTATGGGCACCGCCGCCGAGGGGACCGCCAGCGACCGCCGGGCGGCAGGCGGTTTGGTTGCCGCGCGCGCGCTTTCGCGCTTCCATCGATATACCGTCGAGCGGCTGATGCCGCTGTCGGCCGCGACCGCGGCGACCTTTTCCCCGGCGCGCAGCCTCCGCAGTACCCGCTCGCGCACGGTTGCCCCATCAGCGTTGTGCATTGCCCCTCCGCTATTTATGCCCGCCGCCTCCAGAGATTAGGTCGTCGACACCATCGGGTAGGCACGTTCCGCGCGAAGGTGGGGTCCGGGATCGCGCCGGAAGTAGTTGCGCCTGGCCTGGACCGGACTCGCGGATGCCGTGCTCGTCGGGTGATCTCTACTCGACGGGAAATACGGCCACGCCGGGAAATACAAGTAATGGACTACGCATGCCATCCCGCGGTCCCCTGCCTACGGTCGAGAGCACCACGCAAACGGGAGGCCGCAATGACCGCTTTACACGAGTCCACACACGTCAAAGATGACGGGGCACAGCAGGATTGGAGCCACGTTCGCGGTTTCGGCTGGCGACCCCAGCTGCCGGACGCCCGGGACAGGGTCTATGCGGCGCGACTTACGTCCCCGAGACCCGCCGAGTATGACTTGCGCCCGTCGATGCCAGCGGTCTACGACCAGGGGCAACTCGGGTCATGTACCGGAAATGCAATCGCCGCTGCGATGGAGTACGAGCGGGATCGGCAGGGCTTGCCCGACTTCATCCCGTCGCGATTGTTCGTCTACTACAACGAGCGCGCGTTGGAAGGCACCGTGTCCAGCGACTCGGGTGCGGTCATCAGGGACGGCATCAAGGTGGTCAACCGCGAGGGCGTCTGCCCGGAGACGCTGTGGCCCTACAACGTTGGGATGTTCGCGGTCAAGCCGCCGAAGCGTTGCTACGTCGCCGCGACGACGGACAAGGCGCTGCAGTACGAGGCGATCCAGACACTGGGAGACCTGAAGGATGCGATCGCCTCGAATCTGTCTGTGGTGTTCGGGTTTACCGTGTACGAGAGCTTCGAATCGAAGTCAGTGGCCCAGACGGGTGTGATGCCGATGCCCAAACCGGGTGAGGCCACCGTCGGCGGCCACGCCGTTGTTGCGGTCGGCTACTCAGATCCCAAGAGCCAGTTGATCGTTCGCAACTCGTGGGGAGTTTCGTGGGGCGACCACGGCTACTTCTACATGCCCTACCAGTATCTGACCGGATCCCAGGTCAGCTCGGATAACTCACCCATCAACGGGGCGCACTTGGCCAGCGACTTCTGGGCGATCCAGCTGACTTCCTCCTAACCCTTGACTCCCCGACGCGCCGCCACGCAATGAACGGTGCGAAGCAGCGAATTTCACCGCGGCTAGCATTAAAATCGCTGCTCGTGGCGAACGAGTTCGGGGGGACCGGGTTAGGTGAAACGGCCTTCTCGCAAAGGGAATCTCGTAGTACACGACGCGTGCACGGCCGTGCCTCCCGCATGCCCCGGTCGCAAGGCCGGCGACGGTGACGGCCGTCCCGCCGCGCGGGCCCCGGCGCGCATCGATCGTCAGCCCGCTTGTGATGGGCGACACGGCGGCACATGTCGTGTTCACCGACGAGCAAGATCGCCGCGGGGTGTTGATCGAACTTCGGCTCGACCAGGGGGCGAGGCCCGCAACGGTGCGCCGCGGCTTCCTCGGCTTGTTCGCCGATGTTTTCGGGCCCGGGGGTCCGCCGCAACCGGTGCCTGTCGGCCGGCACTACATGCGGTGTGCGCTCACGCCTGATGAGATCACCCGCTTGGTGCGCGGCGGCGACCCAGCGACCGCGGCGGGGGCGCAGCGTGCCCTCGGACTCATCTTTCACGTGTGGCCGGATCTGATCCTGTGCGGCCATCTTGACCGCTCGATCTCCCACTTCACGTTCGCCTCATCGCTGCTGTTCGATCTGTCCCGATCAGGCGGGCTGGCCGGCGACGGCAGCCGGGTCGACGGGCCGCTGTTGGCCACCTTCAGCAGTGCCGACAGAGCGGTCGGGTGGTGGTACCCGATGGCCAGCATGCTCGCAGGCCAGGACAGCGAATCCGCCACCGACTTGGTATTTCGGTGGGGCGCAACGGGCCACGACGGATACCAGCAGACCCCCACCCCCGCCGCAGTAGTGATGCAGCCGCAGGGAAAGCCGTACGACTTCCAGCCCGGTGCCTTCTATGACCTGGACGCCAACGCCGTCATCTGCGCCAACCAGTCTGCCTTCAGTGGGGCGCACAGCGACATCCGCCACCCCGAGGTGCTCTGGGCGGTCGTCTCCGCGGCGGGGCTCACCGTCTGATCGACCGTTCGGACGGATCGTCGGCGGCACGCGCCAGGTACCGCCACACGTATTCTGTTGTGGACCTACACCCTCCGAACACTGGACCGAAAGAACAAAAGTGGCCCTCGTCGTGCAGAAGTACGGCGGATCCTCGGTGGCCAACGCCGACCGGATCCGCCGCGTTGCGGAGCGCATCGTCGCGGCCAAGAAGCAGGGCAACGACGTCGTCGTCGTGGTGTCCGCGATGGGCGACACCACCGACGACCTGCTGGACCTGGCCCAGCAGGTATGCCCGGCCCCGCCGCCCCGCGAACTCGACATGCTGCTGACCGCCGGCGAACGCATCTCCAACGCGCTGGTGGCGATGGCGATCGAATCGCTTGGCGCGCAGGCCCGGTCGTTCACCGGTTCGCAAGCCGGCGTCATCACAACCGGCACGCACGGCAACGCGAAGATCATCGATGTCACGCCGGGACGGCTCCAAACCGCGCTCGACGAGGGGCGCATCGTGCTGGTCGCCGGATTCCAGGGCGTCAGCCAGGACACCCGAGACGTCACCACGCTCGGCCGCGGCGGCTCGGACACCACCGCCATTGCCCTGGCCGCGGCGCTGGGCGCCGATGTCTGCGAGATCTACACCGACGTGGACGGCATCTTCAGCGCGGACCCCCGGATCGTGCACAACGCCCGCAAGCTCGACACCGTGACCTTCGAGGAGATGCTCGAGATGGCGGCCTGCGGCGCCAAGGTGCTGATGCTGCGCTCCGTGGAATACGCTCGCCGCTACAACATTCCGGTGCACGTCCGGTCGTCGTATTCGGACAAACCGGGCACCGTCGTCGTCGGATCGATCAAGGACACACCCATGGAAAGCCCCCTTCTGACCGGAGTCGCGCACGACCGCAGCGAGGCCAAGGTGACCATCGTCGGGATTCCCGACCACCCTGGGTATGCGGCCAAGGTCTTCCGGGCCGTCGCCGACGCCGACGTCAACATCGACATGGTGTTGCAGAACGTCTCCAAGATCGAGGACGGCAAGACCGACATCACCTTCACCTGCTCGCGCGACAGCGGACCCACCGCGGTCGAAAAGCTCGACTCGCTGAAGGACGAGATCGGGTTCACCCAACTGCTCTACGACGACCACATCGGCAAGGTGTCGCTGGTCGGGGCGGGCATGCGCAGCCATCCCGGGGTCACCGCGACCTTCTGCGAGGCGCTGGCCGCCGTGGGCGTCAACATCGAGCTGATCTCCACCTCCGAGATCCGCATCTCGGTGCTGTGCCGCGACACCGAACTAGACAAGGCCGTCGTTGCGTTGCACGAGGCGTTCGGGCTCGGCGGCGAGGAGGCGGCGACGGTGTATGCGGGGACGGGGCGGTAGATGGTTGCGATCGGGGTAGTGGGGGCCACCGGTCAGGTGGGCCATGTAATGCGCCTGCTCCTCGAGGAGCGCGACTTCCCCGCGACGACGGTGCGGTTTTTCGCGTCGGCCCGCTCGCAGGGCCGCAAGCTGACCTTCCGCGGCCAGGAGATCGAGGTCGAAGACGCCGAGACCGCGGACCCGAGCGGCCTGGACATCGCCCTGTTCTCGGCCGGCAAGACGATGTCGCTGGTGCAGGCGCCGCGATTCGCCGCGGCCGGTGTGACGGTGATCGACAACTCGTCGGCCTGGCGCAAGGACCCGGACGTGCCGTTGATCGTGTCGGAGGTGAACTTCGCTCGGGATGTCGCCGCCGGGCCCCGGTCTCTCAAGAAGGGCATCATCGCCAACCCGAACTGCACCACGATGGCCGCGATGCCGGTGCTCAAGGCGCTGCACGACGAAGCCCAGCTGGTGCGCATGGTGGC
>Ga0318503_10000156_pt1 | contig 10586 bp, 11 predicted proteins | sample GRESIP174b1f23_FD_203496 | JGI IMG/M metagenome (GOLD analysis project Ga0318503, IMG submission 203496) | Tropical soil microbial communities from Luquillo Experimental Forest, Puerto Rico - GRE.SIPMG.174b1f23 | ecosystem: Environmental > Terrestrial > Soil > Tropical forest > Bulk soil...
GCTGTAAGCGTTCGACGGCTCGCAGCAGTGACGTCGGCACGACCATCCAGCCAATCCGCCACCCAGTCATGCAAAAATATTTCGAAAACGAGTTGATGATGATCGCCTTTTGCGAAAGAGCTGCCGCGGTGTGCGCCGCAAATGCGTAGTTAAGCCCGTGATAGATCTCGTCCGAAATAACAAGAATGCCGGCATCTTCAGCGCAACGTATGAGCTCAGCGAGGGCGTCTTCCGTCATCATGGTGCCCGTCGGATTGGCTGGAGAGCCGACCAGGACGCCCTTGAGCGGCCGGACCCGATGCTGCGCCAACAGCGTCTCGCCGGTGATCGCCCAGCGTGCCGCTGCATTGGTTTCGATGGGCACCGGCTCGCAACCGAGCGCACTGAGTATATGACGATACGGCGGATAGCCCGGCACCGGCACTGCGACGCGGTCACCCGGCTCGAACGCAACCAGAAAGGCCAACATGAAGCCGGCGGAAGATCCGGTAGTCACCACGATGCGCTCGGAATCGAGATCGATATCGTACCATTGCGGGTAGTTCGCGCCCGCCGCCGGTTGCCCGACCTCCATATGCACGATGCGACGTCCTTGCGCCTCAAGCCGCGCGGCCGCCGCCATCACGTCCATGACCATGAACGGCGGCACGCCGCTGCGGGCGGAAGGTTGCACGCTGTTTGCGTTTTCCAGCATAGGGCGGGATTTCCCTGATTGAACAAACGGTTTCCGCGATCCGCCCCGCTGATGCCGTATTCGGCAGGTCTGGTGCGCCCTTAATTATGATCGCAAGCGCGCTATGTTGACCCTAACCCGTTCGGTCCATAGTTTGCCGCGGACCTGATGGCGGGCAGCTTCACATGACGATTGCTCGAAGTCCTAGCAAGAGGTGGGGGCCAAGGCCAGCCGCGCGCGCCATTGCCGCGCTGACTGCCGCAGCGCTCGGACTAGCGAGCTTTCCGGCGCGGCCGCAGACCGGCGCCAATGCCGGCATCCCGATGATTCGCGACGCTGAAATCGAGCAGCTCATGCGCGATTACACGGCGCCGATCTTGCGCACCGCCGGTCTGACGGACCAGAACATCCATGTCGTGATCATCGATGACAAAAGCTTCAACGCCTTTGTCATGGACGCGCATCGTATCTTCGTCAATGTCGGCGCGCTGATGCAAGCGACCACGCCCAATCAGATAATTGGCGTGTTTGCGCACGAATGCGGTCACATAGTTGGCGGTCACCTTTCGAGGATTCGCCAAGAGCTGGCCAATGTGCAGACCGCGGCCTTGATCGGCATTTTGCTTGGAGTTGGCGCCCTCGCCGCAGGCGGGCGCAACGCCGACATAGGCAATGTCGGCATGGCCGCTATAACCGCGCCGCAGGCATTCGGAGTAAACCACCTCCTTGCCTATCAACGCGCGCAAGAGGAGTCAGCCGATCGCGCCGGCGTTCGTTTTCTCACGGCTTCGGGCCAATCCGCCAAGGGCATGTATGACGTCTTCAAACGCTTTGCCGATGAATCGATGTACTCGGCGCAAGGCGCCAATCCTTATTTTCAAAACCACCCAATGCCCCAGGAGCGCATGGCCGCGCTCGCTGAACTCGTCAAAACCCCCTATTGGGCTAAGAAGGATTCGACCGAGCTGCAATTGCGCCACGACATGATGCGGGCCAAGCTCGCGGGATTCACCGAACGTCCAGCCAGTGTGCAATCGCGCTACCCGTCGAGCGACACCAGTCTGCCCGCGCGCTACGCACGAGCCATCTCGACATATCGCTACGGTGAGCCGCGCAGCGCAATGGCTCAGATCGATGCCTTGTTGCAAGCGATGCCCAACAATCCGTACTTTCATGAGCTGAAAGGCCAAGCCTTGCTGGAAGGCGGCCATCCGGCGGATGCGATCGCGCCGCTGCGTCGCGCCGCGCAGCTCGCCCCTAATCCCGCCCTTATTCAAATCCTGCTTGCCCAGGCTTTGGTCGCTACGAACGATCCGAAATCTGCGGATGAGGCGATTTCACTCCTTCGCGGCGCCGTCCTAAAGGAGCCCGAAGCGGCCGACGCCTATACGACCCTGGCGATGGCTTATGGCCGCAAAAACGATCTTGCTGATGCGGATCTTGCTTCCGCCCAGGCCGCCTTTGCGCGCGGCGACAACAAGACCGCGCGCGAACTCGCCGAACGCGCCAAGCAGCGCTTCCCGGTCGGATCGCCGGGCTGGGTACGTGCGGACGACATCGTTGCTTTCAACAAGAACCATAAGCAAAATCCCCTTCACACGGGTCCATAGAAGGAAATATCGAAATGGCTTGGAGCCTTCGCGCCGCCGTCGCGATTCTTGCCAGTGTGTTACTGACGCCGCTTGCACTGGCGCAGGACCGGATCGCGCAAACAAATCCGGCGCAGGCTCCCGCAGGAGCGATGACGCAAGGATTTTCTGCCGATCAGACGCGGGAGATCGAAACGATCGTGAGGAATTACCTCGTTCAGCATCCCGAGGTCTTGCAAGACGCAATGGAGGCGCTCGATAAGCGCCAGAAGGAAGCCGACGCCGAAAAAGCCCGCACGACAATCAAACAACTTAAAGCAACCATATTCGATTCCAGCCACCAGGTCGTGATTGGCAATCCGCGTGGCAGCGTCACGATGGTGGAATTCTTCGACTACAATTGCGCGTTCTGCAAACGGGCCATGGCGGACATGTTTGACCTCTTGAAGAACGACTCCGATCTCAGATTCGTTCTCAAGGAATTTCCGGTGCTAGGTCCAGGCTCGGTCGAAGCAGCGCGTGTCGCAGTCGCCGCGCGCATGCAAGATCCTTCCGGAAAAAAATACTTGGAATTTCACCAAAAGCTTCTCGGCGGTCGTGGTCAAGCCGACAAGATGCGCGCACTTGCCGTCGCCAAGGACGTCGGTTTCGACATGGCGCGGCTTGAAAAAGATATGACCAGCGATGAAGTGAAGGCCACCATCGACGAGAACATTAAATTGGCGGACGCGCTCGGCGTTAATGGCACGCCGAGCTATGTGGTCGGCGAGGAAGTGGTAGTCGGCGCCGTCGGCTTGGACGAGCTGCGCGCCAAGATTAAGAGCGAACGGAAATAGTCGCACCTCATCGCGGTTGTTCGCGCGCTCGTTAAGGATTATCGGCAAACGCCGCATGCAATCCTGCTTCCCCTTTCCAGGGGCGTTCCGTATAACGAGTTCGCGCAAGGCATTTGCCCTGCACCAAGAGCCGGCTCAGCGCGAATATGGCCAAGACCGTCTATGTGCTTAACGGGCCCAACCTCAATTTGCTCGGCACGCGCGAACCGCACATTTACGGCCGCGCAACACTTGGCGACGTCGAAAAGCTTTGCCGCAGCACGGCCGAACAGCACGGTTTTTCACTGGTTTTCCGCCAGTCCAATCACGAAGGTCAGATCATTGATTGGATCAACGAGGCGCGCTCCGAAAAGGCGGCCGGGCTGGTGATTAATCCGGCAGGCCATACGACGACCTCAATCGCCATTCTCGATGCATTACTCGCGATGGAGGCGCCTGTCGTTGAGGTCCACATCAGCAACATTCATGCACGCGAGGAGTTTCGCCGGCACTCTTACGTTTCGCGCGCCGCACGGGCGGTGATTTGTGGCTTCGGGATTGAAGGCTACGCGCTTGCCATCAGCGGGCTCACCACGTTGATCGGCGCCAAGGAGTAGTCGTGGCGCGCAAGTCGGACAATACGGAAACGCCTGCGATCGATCATGAGGCCATTCGCGAGTTGGCCAAGCTGCTCGACGAAACCGGTCTCACCGAGATCGCCGTCGAGTGCGCCGGCGTTTCAATTCGCGTGGCGCGGCATTCCGGCGGGGCCATGGGTCGTACGCGGGCAACGGAGCCTGTGGTCACTCAGCCGTCTACGGTCACTGCCGCGCCGGTCTCGATAGATCCGGCGCAGCACCCCGGCGTCGTCGCTTCGCCGATGGTGGGCACCGCTTATCTCGCGTCCGAGCCCGGCGCCCGGCCGTTCGTTGAAGTGGGCGCTTCGGTTAAAACAGGCGAGCCGCTGATGATCATCGAGGCGATGAAGACGATGAACCAGATCCCCGCACCCCGGCCGGGCACCGTGATCCAAATTCTCGTCGAAGACGGCCAACCGGTGGAATACGGCCAGCCGCTCATGATCATTGAATGACGCCGGAACCAACCCGGCGCACAATGTGAGCCGCGAGGATGTTCGACAAGATCCTCATTGCCAATCGCGGTGAAATCGCGCTGCGGGTGCTACGAGCCTGCAAGGAGCTCGGCATTGCTACCGTTGCCGTGCACTCGACGGCGGACGACGACGCGATGCATGTGCGTTTGGCTGACGAAAGCGTCTGCATCGGGCCACCGCCGGCCAAAGACAGCTACCTGAACATCCCTGCCTTGCTTGCCGCCTGCGAGATCACCGGGGCAGATGCGGTTCATCCCGGCTACGGCTTCCTCTCCGAGAATGCGCGGTTTGCCGAAATATTGGCCGAGCACAATGTGCATTTCATCGGACCTCGGCCGGAACATATCCGACTCATGGGCGACAAGATCGCGGCGAAGCGGGCCGCCAAGGAGCTCGGCATCCCGGTCGTTCCAGGCTCGGAGGGCGGGCTGGGAACCGACAGCCAAGCCGAGCGTCTGGCGCGCGAGGTCGGATACCCATTGATGCTCAAGGCCGCGGCCGGCGGCGGCGGCCGCGGTATGCGGGTGGTCACCGAACCCGCCGAATTGGCCGGGGCACTCGCGGCGGCGCGTGCCGAGGCGAAGTTGGCTTTCGGCGACGACACGCTCTATCTGGAAAAATATCTGAAGCGGCCGCGCCACATTGAAATACAGGTTCTCGGCGACGGCAAGGGCGGCGCCATTCACCTAGGCGAACGCGACTGCTCGTTGCAGCGGCGGCACCAGAAAGTATGGGAGGAAGGCCCCTCGCCTGCGCTCAATACCGACGCACGCGATCAGATTGGTGAGACGGTCGCCAACGCGATGCGCGCGATCAATTATTTCGGCGTCGGCACCGTCGAGTTTCTGTATGAGGATGGCAAATTCTACTTCATCGAAATGAATACGCGGATCCAGGTCGAGCATCCGGTGACCGAGATGATCACCGACATCGACCTGATCTTGGAGCAGATCCGCGTCGCCGCCGGCGGCGGCCTCCTATTGAACCAAGAGCAGGTCAAATTTCACGGTCACGCGATCGAGTGCCGGATCAACGCTGAAAATCCGGTCTCGTTTCGGCCGTCACCGGGAAAGATCGTGCATTATCACCCGCCTGGCGGTCTCGGCGTGCGCGTCGATTCCGCGGTCTACAACGGCTATACGATTCCGCCCTACTATGATTCGCTCGTCGGCAAGCTGATCGTGCGCGGCAAGACACGCAGCGAATGCCTTATGCGATTAAAGCGCGCCTTGGACGAATTTGTAGTCGACGGGATCGAGACGACGCTGCCCTTGTTTCGCGCACTGGCGCGGGAGAAGGACGTCATCGATGGGCAGTACCACATCCACTGGCTCGAAGACTTCCTGGCGCGCGGTGGCTTGCCGGAATAGCCTTTCTTAAGCAGGCTCCAAAGCCACGGCCGATGGCGCAGCCTCAGCCGCAGGCGCCGGTCCAGGGCGTTTCGCCTCGGGCAGCGCAACGAGCAGCAGGCGCGCCAGGGTGGCCGGATCGTAGGGCTTCGCCAATACCAGCGATCCCGGCATCCGGGCCCCCTGTTCCAGCAGCGTCGCACGAGCCGAAGCGTAGATGATCGGAAGGTCCGGGTTCAGCTCACGCATCCGGCGAGCAAGAGCGGTCCCATCCATCCCGCCAGGCAGATTGATGTCGGTGAGCAAAATGTCGACGGGGCCACAGGCAATCTGCCGAAGCGCCTCCACCGCGTTGCTCGCTTTTTTGACCGCAAAGCCCTCCTCGGTTAGCGCTTGCGCGACCCACTCACGAATGAGGAATTCGTCCTCAACGAACAAAACCTGGATCGGTTCGGGCGCTTTGCTACTTGAGTCCATGGCAGCAGATGCCGGTTCCATAACCGCCTAATGCGCCGGGCCAAAATCGGTTCAAACTGGGAAAAAGCTTAAGTAATTATGCTTTGCGCGCGGTTAACAATCGTCGGACCCCTCGCCGGTTTCCTTGCCCCGCCGGCCGAAGCCCGCCCCCACCCGGCCGCGCTCTTGAACGGCAAGCCGTCAGCCGGTTAAACAAACTATGGCCAGCCGCGAATCTGCGCTCATCGACATCACGCCTGAAGTGCTGCTCAAAGCGTATTCGTGCGGTATATTTCCCATGGCGGAGAGCGCCGATGATCCGGCGCTGTACTGGATCGAGCCCGAGCGTCGCGGAATCATTCCGCTTGATCGCTTTCACCTTCCCAGTCGATTAGCGCGAACGGTGCGTTCCACCCCATTCAGCGTCTTTATTGATCGAGACTTCGAGGCGGTGATCGATGGCTGCGCTCAACCGCAACCGGGGCGCGCGCGCACCTGGATCAATGAGCGGATCCGAAAGCTTTATCGCAAGCTCTACGAGCGCGGCGATTGCCACACGGTCGAAGTTTATGACGGAGACAATTTGATCGGCGGGCTGTACGGCGTCAGCCTCGGCCGAGCGTTTTTCGGCGAGAGCATGTTTCATCGCGTGCGCGATGCGTCAAAGATTGCTCTCGTGCACCTGGTCGCGCGACTTAAGGCGGGCCATTACCGCCTGCTTGATACGCAATTTGTTACCGATCATCTGCGCATTTTTGGCGCTGTCGAGGTCACGCGGCCGGCCTATCACAAATTGCTCGATGCCGCGCTCGTCGGTGAAGCAAACTTTTCCGCGCTCCCACTCGATCGCCCGATTTCCGGCGATGCCCTACTGGCACAGTTCGCGCTGAATTGAGCCTAATCGTTAGGGATCGGCGCGGGCGCAGGTACACGCGCATTCGAAGGCTGCGGTGCAGGGCGCGGCGGCGGCTTGCGCGCGGCGGCGCCCGGTGCACCGGAAGGCGGCGGACCGGAGGGCGGCGGCGCGGAAGTAGCCGATTGGGCGACTGCGCCGCCGACTGGTTGGCCGCAGTCGGTGAGCCAGACGTCATAAATCGGATGCTCGACAGCGTGTAGTCCCGGGCTCAACGCAAACATCCAACCGGTAAAGATGCGCTTGATCTCGCCTTGCAGCGTGACTTCGTCGACTTCGACGAAGGCGTCAGTATTGGTGGGTTCCGTGGGCGGCCGCGTGTAACAGGCCCGTGCAGTCACCTGTAGCGCCCCAAATTGTACCGTCTCGCCGATAGCGGCATCGAACGAGATCGTGCGCCCCGTGATCTTGTCGAGGCCGGCGAATACCGCACGCGCATTTTCGATTTTTTGTGTGGGGGTCTCGGTGATAACCGTGTCTTCCGGCCGCGCCGTCGTGTCGGCCGGCTGCGGCGGCGGCGGGTTTGCCGGTGCTGGGAGGTTCCGATTCTGCGGAGCGGGAGCGAGCGAGGCTCCGGCCGGAGGCGGCAAAGGTTGCGATTGGATTCCGCTCGGCGCGCGCGCGGCGCTTGGCGGCGGCCCACCTTGCGGCGGACGCGGATACTGCTGGGACGGATATTGCTGTGGCGCCTGAGATTGTCCGGGATATTGCACCGCCGGCGGTTGTGGCGGAAAGGCTCCACCCGGCACGTCGGCGGGCGGCCGGGGCGGCTCGCCGAATTGCGCCGCAGCCGGCCCAGTCGCGAGTGTCGCGCCGATCGCGGCCAGCACTACGGCGATTCGAGTCATGGCGGACTGCTTCTGCCGGTTCTTGGGTTTGCGCAGCGGCCTCGCCTTGCGCGGGCTTCGGTTAACATGTCGAATGCGGCGAAAACGGGGATCGATGGGGCCAGGATTGGCGTTCGGCGGCTCGCCCGAATGTGTCGGCTCGCATTAAACCAATCACTGGTTGCTAGGATTCCAGGCCTTGTAGTCGCCTGTCGCTTTGGGCCGCCGCCCCTCCGCCAGCATCGAACCGCTTGGCCTATACGCGCCCGGCGTGCCGGTCAGATTGGGCTCGTGCGGTTTTTCCCATCGATAAGTTATCGCATTCTCCTGCGTAGGCGGTGTGTCGACGATGTGATGCAGCCAGCCATGCCAGCTTGGCGGCACCAGAGATGCCTCGGCCAGATCCTTATAGATCACCCAGCGCCGGTCATAGCCGAGCGCCGGATCGATTTTGCCGTTCTTGGTTCGATAGTAGCGATTGCCGAATTCGTCCTCGCCGACAGGCTCGCCGTAAAGCCACGTCCATAGCTGTGTCCCAAATGTCTGGCCGTTCCACCATGTGAACAAGCGCAGGAGAAAAGTTTTCATCGACGGCGGCCTATATTAGTTCTGTACCTTCCTGCACAACGTTGACGCACAGTATCACGTCGCCCAGCTTGCGAACATCTAGTGTTGAAATAGTAATTGCCAGTTGGCGCCGATACTGTCCAGAGCGGAGCAGATGAAACCGCTCGTCCGATCAAGCGTTTTCCGATCATATTTTGTATCATGTGGCAAAACATAGGCAAAGCTTTCGCAGAGAGCTGCGCGACCTTAGCGATACCTTCTCTTTCGCGCCGGACTGTGCGATTTGGGCAGCGCTGCTAGTTGGCGTTTTTGTGCTCGCTTGCCTCGTCCACGGTGGCCTGCTGGCCCTCGCACATCGTGTGTTTCGGCAACGCCGGCCCTACCTCAATCGCGTCCTGGAGGCGAAAAAAATCCGATATGGTTTGCGTTATTGCTGATCGCACTTGCGATCGCCTTGCCAGCCGCGCAACTCGGCTCCGATGGCAGATTGATTTTCGTGCGCTTCCTGGTGCTGGGCACAATTTGCTTGATCGGTTGGACCAGCCTGACGGTGCTTCATCTCGGTGCCAACCTCTATCTGCGCAATTTCCGTATCGACGCCCCGCACGATCTATTGGCGCGCAAACACGTAACTCAGGTCCGCGTTCTCATGCGCGTCCTCGACATCATAATCGTGCTCGTGACCTTGGGCTTTGCGCTGATGACGTTCGATACGGTGCGCCAATACGGCATCGGTGTTTTTGCCTCTGCGGGCATAGCAGGCGTGGTTTTCAGTCTTGCCGCCCAGCCGGTTTTGAGCAACCTCATCGCCGAGATTCAGCTGGCGATGACTCAGCCGATTCGCCTCGAAGACGCGGTCACCGTTCAGAACGAGGTACGGCTGGATCGAGGAGATCACCGCGACCTATGTTGTCATCCGTCTGTGGGATCAACGGCGACTGATCGTGCCGCTCAATTATTTCATTCAACAGCCGTTCTATAACTGGACGCGGCACGCCGGTGCCAATATCGGCAGCGTGCTCCTTTATCTGGATTATACCGCGCCGATCGACCGCCTTCGCGCAATCGCCGGCGAATTGGTCGGACAAAGCAAGCAACCCGGCGCCAAGCTCGTCAACGTGCAGGTCACAAATACCAGCGCCGAAGCGATCGAACTGCGCGTCCTCGTCACGGCGGCCACCGTCGACGGTACCTCCAATCTCTGTGCCGAGCTGCGCGAAAAGCTCATCGGCTTTTTGCAACGTGAGCACCCGGAAGCATTGGCGCGTCGGCGTCAGCAAATCACTGAGGTCAAAACCGGTCAGATTGATAAGCCCGCCGAGACGCGCGGGTAATTTTCGCTGTCATGCGATTGCCCTGATGGCATCTTCGCAACTATGCTCGCTAAGCGAGAATGCGGATTGGGGGGAGACGTGCGCTACGCTGCCAAAACATTAGTGATGCTCGCGAGTCTGAGCTTTGCGCTCATGCCGGCGCGCGGCGACGATTATACATCGCGCCGCCTCACGCTGATCGCACCATGGCCGCCTGCCGGCGCCGTGAGCTGGCGCCAGGCGCAGCCGAGTTGCTCGGCCAGCCGGTCGTCGTCGAGAACCGCCCTGGGGAGGGTTAGTGTTTGTCATAATAGCTAAATAGATCAATGAGATAAGCAAAAGGCGACCGCGCTAGGTGCGCTATAGGTACGGCCGGTTTCTTTTGGCTGGCAGGCCTGGCGTACTCACAAATAATCGGCGCGAGAATTCGCCAGGCCAAACGATTGGCGAATCTAATTGTCCCGCAGTGCCGGACAATAGAATTCGCGGTGGCCTTTTCCGATGGTTGTTACCGACAAGCTTGGCGTGCTCACACCTGATTATCGCGGTTGCTCGGTGTGGTGTTACCGATAAAGCGCGAGCGCGAGCGGATTACCGATAAGGGACCTCAGCACAATTTAGCATTAGCAGAGCAATGACTGATCGTGAGCCCAGCGCCAAAGGGAGGCGCTGATGAGAGCAAACAACCAAGTTTGACGAAGCTGAAGTAACTACAACTAACAAATGGAGAACTAAAGAAGTAACTCTACAAATAACAGATGGAGAACTGAAACTAACAAATGGAGAACCCGAAGAAGTAACTACAACTAACAAATGGTAACAACTGGAGACAAACGGAGAACTGAACGCCTTGGTCAGTGTCCGCTTACCAACCTATCAAACTATGCCTTCGTGTGGACAACGTGGACAATTTTCCACAAGTCTCAGCAGCAACAGCAGAAACAAGGCACCGGCGAATTTTTAAAACGAA
>Ga0318503_10000168_pt1 | contig 10352 bp, 13 predicted proteins | sample GRESIP174b1f23_FD_203496 | JGI IMG/M metagenome (GOLD analysis project Ga0318503, IMG submission 203496) | Tropical soil microbial communities from Luquillo Experimental Forest, Puerto Rico - GRE.SIPMG.174b1f23 | ecosystem: Environmental > Terrestrial > Soil > Tropical forest > Bulk soil...
TGATCGCACCGTTCCTCAACATCGTGTTCGCGTGAGCTGGAACCGCGCCACCGTGGCGGCGGCGTTCGCCGCCACGCTCGAACCCGCGGTCGGCGTCAAGGTCCACCAGTGGATGCCCGAAATTCTGAACCCGTACTGCCTGGTCGTGAACCGGCCGGTCAGCGTCAACTACGGCGCGGTCGCGTTCGGCGCCGACGAAGGCGAAGTGCCGGTCGTCGTCGTCGGCGGCGTCGAGACCGAACCGGCGATCGACGCCCTGAAGATGACGGCCCGCGACGCCGTCGAGGCCGACCCCACCCTGGGCGGCGCCGTGACGAAAGCCTGGCCGATCCTCGAGCGCAACTGGTTGAACCGCGTCGGCGCCGGCGGCCTGCAGCTGCTGACGGTCGACCTGGTCTTTACGGTCGTGACCTGATGCCCGCCCCCACCGTCGCCGTCGTCGGCATGTCGGCCCTACGGCGTGACGTCACGCGCATGACCGCCCAGGGCGGCGCCCTGAACGCCGCACTCGTGAAGGCCGGCCTGGCGGCCGTGGCGCCGGTCGCCGACGCCGCCCGCGCCAGTCTGCCCCAGGTCAGCGGCCGCCTGGCCGCCGACGTGCGCACCAGCGCCACGAAAACGGGCGGCGCGGTTCGCATGGGCCGCGCGTCGCTGCGTTATGCCGGCTGGGTCGAATTCGGCGGTCACCGCAAGGCGCCGCACCCCTCGACCCGCCAGTTCGAGCCGCGCGGCCGCTACCTCTTCCCGGCCGCGCTGACCCTGGCCACGGCGGTCGCCAACCGTTACGACCAGGCCGTCACCCAGGCGCTCAATTCTTTCCAATGGACGAACGAAACCACGGACGCCGCCGGCGTTCACGATTAGGAAGGTAGGCCATGCCAACAGCTACAAAAGAACGAAACGGCGAGCCTGAAATTCACACATTCGGCACGCCCGAAACGATGGCCGCCGGCGACGCCACCCCGCCGACCGCGCAGCCGCTGGTGCTCAACGACGCCTACTACGAGCTGACCGGGGTGAACCTGCGCTGTCTGGTCAAGCACCTGGAATTGGTGCCCGAGAACAAGCTGCAGACGGCGACCACGCTGTGCTCCGAGGTCGACTACGTCGGCGTTACGAAATGGCACCAGCGCGTGACCTTTTACCAGTCCTTCGACCCGGGCGCGACCTACGCCACGCTGAACGCGGCCTATCAGGCCTGGGTCACCAGCGCCCAGCCGGCGCAGTTCAAGGCGCGCCCCCATTCGTCCCAGGTCGCCAGCGCGACGAACCCGGTTATTTCGGGCCTGGTCATCCCGATGCCCTTCGAGCTGCTGATCGGCGACGCCGGGGTGCTCTCCGAGGTCGCGATTGACTGGAACATGACGGCGCCGCCGACCGTCGACCTGGGGTCGGTCGCCGCCACCGGCGCCACCGCCGGCGTCCCCGGCTATTTCACGCCGCTCGGCTGCGTCACGCCGGCGAACCTGGCCGCGCTGACCGCCGGCGTCACGGCCTCGCCGGCGGCGAACTGGACGGCCGGCCAGTACGTCATCACGGCCGACCATATCGGCGCCAACTGGAACGGCACGGCCTGGGTCGCCGGCGTTCACCCCTAAACCGTCCAGAATCGCCCAGGAGGTCACGAAACGAAAGGGCTGGCACCAATGGACCAGGAACCGAACACGCAAAACGCCGCGCCGGTCGTCGACCTCGACGAACCGCTGCCGACGCTGGTCACCGTGACCCAGGAATTCAGCGCTCGACTGCCGACCCAGCGCGTCATCGACACCATGGCGCGCGCCGAACCCGGCGTGAATTTCGCCGACCTGGCGCAGAGTCAGCCGTTCCGAATCGTGGCGTTTCGTGCGCTGCTGCGCGATTTCCCCGGCCGCGACCCCACGTCGCTGTGGATGCACTCCTACGACGTCGAATGTCAGGTCGTCGAGGCAAACCCTACGAACGGGAGGTCGCCGACGCCCGCGCCCGGTTCTGCCATTACTGGAACCTGAAACCCTGGGAAATGGACGAACTGACCGATTCGGATTTCGCCGCCATGCTGCGGCTGATGACGGCCGAAGCGCGCGAAATCGAGCGCGTCAAGGCGGCGACCGCCCGCGCCGCTAGAAGGTAGGGACCATGGCCGGCCCATCGGTCATGGTGCGCGTTCTCGGCGACGTCAGCGGTCTCGGCCAGGCGTTCACCGGCGGCGCCACGAAGGCGGAAGGGGCGGCGACGAAGATTCACGCCGCCTTCTCGACCGTGCTGGGCCAACTGAACCAGACCGGCGTGCTGGGACCGTTCGGCCAAATGCTCGAACAGGCGAACAGCTCACTCGAACAGCTGAGCGGCCACGGAAAAGAGGCGTCGACCGTGCTGCTGGGCATGGGCGGCACCGCGCTGACCGCCGGCCTGGCGCTGCAGCAGGCCGGCAGTAAGGACCAGGCGGCGCACCAGCAGCTGCAGGCGGCCGTCGCCGCCACCGGGAAGCAGTATTCGACCTACGCCGGCCAGGTCGAGGAGGCCATAAAGCACCAGGCGAAGTTCGGCAACGACGCCGTCGAGACGCAGAACGCGCTGCAGAAGCTGACCCAGGCGACGCACAACCCGGCCGAAGCGCTCAAGCTCTTGAGCACGGCGACCGACCTGGCCGCGGCGAAACACGAAAGCCTGACCGAGGCGGCGACCCAGTTGGGCAAGGTCTACAACGGCAACGCGAAATTGCTGAAGGAATACGGCATTGTCGTCGACAAACACACGCATCTCACGGCGCAGGGCCAGACGGCCACCGAGGCCCTGGCCAAGGTGCTGGCCGGCCAGGCCTCCGCGTCGGCCAATACCTTCAGCGGCCACGTCAAGGCGATACGGACCGAAATGGAGAACGGCGTCGCCACGATGGGCCAGCGCTACGGCCCGGACCTGACCAAAGTAGGCGCCGCGCTGTCTGGCGTCGGCGCCATTATGAAGGTCGTCCAGGGCGCGACGCAGCTGTTCAAAACGACCCAGGAGGCATCGACGGCGGCGACGGAGGCGGCGACCGTCGCCGAAGATGGGCTGAACGCGTCGTTGCTGGCGAACCCGCTGGTTCTGATCGTCGCCGCCATCGTCGCCGTTATCGCCATCATCGTTATTTTGGTCATGCGGGTAAAGGTCGTGCGCGACGCGTTCAAGGACCTTTGGGCGTTCAGCGTGTCGGCGTTCAAGGACATTTGGAACGCCATAAAGACGGCGTTCGATTTCGTCGTCGACCACGCCAAGGACGTCGTGGCCGCCCTGCTGCTGCTGCTGGGACCGCCCGGCTGGATCATCGCGGCGTTCGTGCTGTTCCACAAACAGATCATCGACTTCTTCACCAAGCTGCCGGGCGAGATCGTGTCCGCCATCGGCGACGTCGGCAAACTGCTGACCCAGATCGGCGAGGACATCTTGAACGGCCTGTGGGCCGGCATCCAGTGGGTCTGGAACAACGTCGTCCTGGGCTGGTACCTGGGCCTGGGCAAGCTGATCGTCAACACCATCGGCGACCTGACCAAGGTGCTCGAGCAGGCGGGCAAGGACCTCTTGGGCGGCCTGTGGGCCGGCATCCAGTGGGTCTGGAACAACGAGATCGCCGGGTGGATCGCGATAGGCAACTGGATCTCGGGCGCCGTGGGCGACCTGGGCAGCGCCCTGGTGTCGGCCGGCAAGGCCCTCATCGGTGGCCTGTGGAACGGGATGAAGACGGCGTGGAACGACGTCACCGGTTGGATCGGCGGTCTCGCCGGCCAGATTTCGAACCTGGCCGGCGGCATGTTCAACGGCATCACCAACGCGTTTATCGGCGCGCTGAACCTGCTGATCGACGCCTGGGACGGGTTGCATTTCAAACTGCCCGATATCAATTTCGGCCCGATTCACATATCAGGGCCGGATATCGGCGTGCCGAACATTCCCCATATCCCCAAGGTCGACACCGGCGGCTACGTCGCGCGGACCGGCCTGGCGGTCATCCACCAGGGCGAGAACGTCATACCCGCCGGCCGGGCCGGGCCGATGGTCAACATCGAGAACATGCACGTCGCCAAGGACCTCGACGCCGATGCCTTCGCCAAACGCCTGGCCTGGCAGCTGAGGCTGGCCGTATGACCATCGCCCCCGCCACCGTGCCGCCCGGCACCTACCCGCCCGCTGTACGGTCAGCCTGGCTGGACCTCTACGGCGACGGCACCGTGACCGTGCCGCTCGAGGACTACGGCCGCGGCTACTTCTGCTCGAACCTCGACCTCGGCGCGCCGGCCGTCCGCGCCGTGGTCTACAACCGGCCCGACGCCCACGGCGAGGTCGACCTGACCCAGTACTTCGGCGGCCGGGTCGTCACGATCAACCTGTCGGCCTATGCGGGCGCCGGGGCGCAGATCGACGCCATACCCTCGCTGTTCGGCAAATTCTCGGTGCCGAGCGCCCGGCCGGTGCTGCACTTCATCCTGAACCGCCCCGGGGTGGCCGAGCGCACGCTGGCGCTGCGGCCCTCGGCCTTCTCCTGGCCCATCACCGCGCCCGACCGGCGTGACGTCCAGCTGCAATTCGAGGCGGCCGACCCGGTCATCCGCGATGTCGCCGTGAAACAGGCCACGGCCTGGTCCGGCTCGACGGTCGGGGCGGGGCGCACCTACAACCTGACCTTCAACCGGGTCTACCCCGCCGGCGGCGGCGCCCAGGTGAACGCCACCGTGCAGACCAACGGCGACGTGGCGCTGTCCCCGCTGGTGCGCATCTACGGGCCCATCACCACCCCCCAGGTCGGCTTCTCGCTCCAGGTGGCCGGCACCCAGTACGCGCTCTACTTCGTCAGCGGCTTTCGCATCGACGTGGGCCACCGCGTCGATGTCGACTGCGCTGGGCGCAGCGCCTTCTACGACGGCGACCCCACCCAGTCGGTGCTCTCGAGCATCGACTGGCGCTACTTCAACCAGGCCGGCTACGTGCCGAGCTGGCCGCTGATCCCGCCCGCCCCCGAGTCGGCCGTCCTCACCCTCAGCGGCACCTCGACCAGCTCATCCACCCAGGCCGTGGCCATATGGCAGGACGGGTACCTCACGTGACCGACCTCGCCGAAGCCCCCACGCCGGCGGCCGCACCGGGCACCTACCCGGTGCCGGCGGGGCGCGGGCGGTGGCGCCTGACCCTGCACAACCGCGTCTACGGCGACGCCACGCCGGCCACGACCCAGATCGCCGAGCTCTCAGAAGCCACCAACCGCAAACTGGTGCGCGCCTGGGACACCCCGGCCGTCTTCACCTTCGACCTCGACGGGTGGCGCCCCTCGGCGCGCTATGTGGCCGAGCTGTGCACCGAGGTCGTGGCCTGGCGCTGGGACGACACCACCGGCGCCGACGTGGCCTACTTCCGCGGTCCGATCACGGCCAGTTCCGACACCGTCGACGAGCAGTCCCACGTCGTCAGCTTCACCTGCACCGACTACCTGGCCCTGTGCCAGCGCCGGATCTGGGCCCAGGCGACCCCGTTCACCTACACCCAGGACCAGGACTGGGTCGCCAACACCCTGATCGGGCTGTGCATCAATGCCACCAACAGCGCCAACACCTCGTTCGGGGCGTCGTCGTACCTGCCGCTGAACGTCGCGACGGTCAATCCTGACGGCAGCGCGCGCACCTTCGGGTCCAGCGGCCAGTCGCGCACGATGACCTGGCAGGGCAACGCCGAATTCCTGACGATGTTCGACAACCTGGCCAAGCTGGCCAACGGTTTCGACTACGACGTTGTGCCGTTCGGCTTTTCGGGCCAGCGTGACAACGTCCGCTTGTTCTTCCCCGCCCAGGGGGTCACCCGCAGCGCCCCGGCCCTGTACTACCCGGGCAACGTGACGGCGTTGCAACGCCAGGTCACCTCGGCCGATTACTCGAACTACTGGCGCACGCTGGGCAACAACCAGAACGCCACCCAGAACGCGCCCCAGATCTTCGGCGAGGCCAACACCCCCGACGCCATGGGCGCCCAGGCCGGGGCGGTCGGCCTGTGGATGACCGGCGACTCGGCGCCCGACCAGGCTCCCACGGGGGCGCTGCTGACCCAGATCGCACAGGGCCAGCTCAACATCTACTCGGTGCTGATGCCGACCTACACCCTCACGCTCGCCCCGGGCTTCTACTACCAGGGTGCGTTCAACATGGGCGACACGTTGCCGCTGATCGTGCAATCCGGCCGGCTCAACGTCAACACCACCCTGCGGGTGATGGGCATGGAGTTCGAGACCACCGACGACGGCACCGAGCGCTTGACCCTCACGGTCGGTCGCTCGCCCACCAGCCTGGCCAAGATCCTGGGCAATTACGAGGCCGACATCCGGGCCCTCTCGAGGAGATGACGCCATGACCCGACTTGCGCCCTTGTGGCAACAGGGCGGCTCCTACGCCGCCAGCGTCGACCGCATACTGCCCGCCACGCTCTGGCCGTCGGGCGGGGTCAGCGGCGGGGCGGTGAGCGCGGTGGCCAACACCATGACGGTCAGTGTCGCCCCGGGCACCGTCGCCGTGGTGCTCCAGGCCGGCCAGGGGGTGGCCCTGTGTCGCTGGGACGCGGCCGAAATCGTCACCATCGCCGCGGCGCCGCCGGCCGGCCAGAGCCGCATCGACCTGATCGTGGTCCAGGTGCGCGACAACGCGCTGGACGCCGGCGGCAACAACGACTTCGTCATGGCGGTGGTGACCGGCACCGCGGCCACCACCGGCTCCCAGGTGCCGCCGGCGGTGCCCACCAACGCCTACGCGCTGGCCCAGGTCCTGGTCGGGCCGTCCATCGCCAACCTGAACACGGCCACGATCACCGACCTGCGCACCGGGCCGCTGGCGGCGGGCAACCGCCGCGTCAAGGCTTACGCCACGGCCAACCAGTCCGTACCGGCAGCCACCCAGACGACCGTCACCTACGCGGCGACCGAATACAACACGGCCGGGGCCGACATGAACGTGGGCACCGGGGTCTTCACCTGCTCGGTGCCGGGCCGCTACCGGGTCTCGGCGAGCGTGGTGACGAACATCACGCTCAGCGCGACACCCTTTACGCAACTGCTCACCTTCGTGAAGAACGGTGCGGTCTACCTGCGGGGCATGCAGCTCGTCTCGGCGACCGGATCGACCAGCTATAACAGCGGCCTCAACGGTTACGCCGAGATGGACCTGGCGGCGGGCGACACTGTCCTGACGGCGATCCAGGGCAACCAGGCCTTCAGTACCCTCGGCGGAGCGCCCTACGTGCAAATGACCGTGAGCCTCATCGGCCCGACCTGAGAGGAGTAGAGAATGACGACCCAACCCGAACCCCAGGTGATCCCCGAGCCCGCCCCCGAGCCCGACACCGAGCCGGTCCACGAGGGCGCCGAAGAGAAAGAACCCGATGGCGCTCCGGCGTGAGTGGATCGGCTCACCGAACTACTCGAGCCGGGGTGCGGCCGTAAGGCTGGTGGTGCTGCACACCGCCCAGGGCGCGCGCACGTATCAGGAGCTCGGGAACTTCTTCGCCAACCCGAACTCGGGGGTGTCGTCCCATGTCGGCATCGACGACACGAGCGGCGTGGTGGGCGAGTACGTGCGCCGGGATCAGAAGGCCTGGACGGCGGCTTCGGCCAACCCGTACTCGGTCCAGGCCGAAATGTGCGCCTGGGCCGAGTGGTCCTACGCCCAGTGGCAGGCCCACCCCCAGATGCTGGCCAATACCGCCGAGTGGATCGCAGAGGAGTGCGCCGCCTTGTCCATCCCGCTGGTGCGCCTCAATGCCAGCGAGGCCCAGGGCGGCGCAGCCGGGGTGTGCCAGCACGCCGACCTGGGCGCCGCCGGCGGCGGGCACTGGGACTGCGGGGGCGGCTTCCCCATGGACGACGTGCTCGAGATGGCGGCGGGCGGCCGTCCCAACGTTTTCCCGGCGCAGAAAGGAAAGACCATGATCGCAAGCACCGACACCGGCCGGGGCTACTGGACGACGACGGGCGACGGCGCCGTCTACGCCTTCGGAGACGCGCAGTTCCGGGGCAGCAGCTTCGACATCGACCCCAACCAGCCCGGCGCCCAGCGCGTCGAGATCTCGGGCGAGGTGGTGGGCATCGCCGGGGTCGGGCGCTCGGGCTACTGGCTCTTGGCCTCGGACGGCGGGATCTTCGCCTTCGGCGACGCCCAGTACTACGGGCGACCGGACCGGGTCTGAGACGAAACCGAGCCCCGACGCCGTCGCCGCCCTGCTGGCGGTCGCCCTGACCCTCGCCGTCGTCGCCATCGGCGTCGCCCTGGTGGCGAACGTGCTCGAGCGCCAGAACCCCGTCGCCACCCTGGGGGAGAACACGACCCAGGTCCTCACGGCCACCGTCGGCGGCGTCATCGGCATCCTGGGGTCGTATCTGGGTCGCCACCACAACGACCGCGACTAGGTCACAGCGGTAGGGCAGACTGGGACCCCCAGGCCGGCGTCGCCCAATCCCTCTTTCACGTGTTCGGGCACTTGTTTGGGGCGGCGCCGGCCACCCCAACCCTTTCCACAGGCGCCGATAACCACCCTTACGTAAAGCTGCTCTCGTCCAGCTGGTTCAAGAACCGTCCGAGCTCGGCATGCAACCGTCGGAGCATGTCGTAATAGGCAGCACGCTCGCGCTGGTTCAGTTGCTCGGGGCGGATCAGCTCGAGCGTGTCGATCAGGTACTGGGTGGCACGCATCAACGTCAGCCTCACTCTGCTGGACCGGAGCTCAGTGCCTCGAGTGCCACCCGAAGGAGTTCGGTTAGTTCGACCTTTGACGCTTTGAAGGCTTGCTTGTTGTCTTTGTCCGGCTTCTCAAAGCCCTGTCTTTCGAGACGACGCATCTCATCGCGAAACCTGACGCCGGTCATGTGACGCCGCCCTGTAGCACCGATTTCGGGCGTCCATTTGACTGTCTTCTCCTCCAGCACCCAAGCGCTGACGCTCGGTGGGAGGTTCTTGTTTGCTGAATAAAGCAGCTCGTCCCTCTTTCGGCCTCTAGGAGAACGGCCGGACCCATCACTCCTGTTCACCAAAACCCGTTTTTCGTGAATTGCGAATTTAACCAGGCCTTCGACCCAATCACGTTTAGCGGCCAGTAATTGACCAGAACTCCAGGGCTCGCCCGGAATATCCCGGCCTTCCCTTCGCCGCGCTTCAACTTCATGACGATTCGCGTCGTTCTGATATGCCGATGGCATACCATCTACAAGCTGGTCAAATGTCAGATCCTGCTTCGCGTTATAAAGCATGCGATAGAGATCAATGAGAGCGGCCGGCCAAGGCTTCTGACCCTGCGTCACGAACTAACGAAAGAAGACTGCGCCGGCGTCATCTGCTCGTAGTAGGCGACCTGTGCCTCGGCCACACGCCGCACCTCACGCCACAGCTTCTCGTCTTCGGCCGCCTTCTCCGCCTCATAGAGCTCTTCGGGCGGGCGCAGATTGATCACCTGGGGCAGGACCATGCGCATGCGTGCCGCCTTGGTGTTGCGGACTACTGCCACCCCGCCGGGACCACCGCTCGGGTTGTCCCGCGCCACCGCAGCGATCGTCTCGAGCGCTTCGGTCTCAGACGGCGCCGCCGCGATGTCGTCCACCATCGTCTTGACCGTCGCGTTCGACAGGCGTCGGGATCCGGCCAGCTCGACGGCGGCCTTGAACGGCGCGTCCTGGACGATCTTGCCTAACAGCTTGTGCTGTGTGCTCGGCACTAATGCCAGCGTTTCGCTCGTGTTGGTACGGGTCGCGTGGCGGCCCGCCTCGCGCTCGATGCGCCAGTTGCGGACCTGGGTGGCCGACTTGCCGGTCGCCTCGGCGATCTGGCCATCGGTGAAGTTGAGGTTCTCGCCCATCATGTCGACGGCAGCCTGGTACGACTCGTCCTGGGTGAGCCGCACGCCGCCGGTGTTGTTCAGGTAGGCGCCGAGTGCTTTGGCGAGGTCGAGCGAGCTCACGGTGACCAAATAGGCGGGGAACGTCTTGAGCTGTGCCTTGCGTGCCATCGCCAAGCGCGTGTTCCCGTCGATGATCGTTCCGGGTTCGGCCAGGACAACAGGCGGGAACGTGGCGCCGGCCTTGTACTGCTGGAAATATTCCTCGACGACTTGGTGATTGGCGATGTTCGCCGCGAAGCGAACCTGCTGGCCGTCGACGTTCTGGATCGACTCGATCGGGAATTCCTCGACGAGCCGGTACTCGAGGCCGAAGCGGGCAAACACCCTTTCGGCCTGCGGATTCGGCAAAACTTCTGACATGGTGTGACCGTCCCTTTCTGGCGGTTGCACCTAGGGCCGGCCGAGGCATTGACGTTGCCCCGGCCGGCCCGCCTTCCCCCTTGAGAAGGTACGGTGCGGATCTGCACTGTATACCT
>Ga0318503_10000202_pt1 | contig 9764 bp, 8 predicted proteins | sample GRESIP174b1f23_FD_203496 | JGI IMG/M metagenome (GOLD analysis project Ga0318503, IMG submission 203496) | Tropical soil microbial communities from Luquillo Experimental Forest, Puerto Rico - GRE.SIPMG.174b1f23 | ecosystem: Environmental > Terrestrial > Soil > Tropical forest > Bulk soil | place...
ACAGCGTTAGCTGCGACCGCAAACTATGATTCGTCAGCTTTCCAGATTATGGCGTGATTGCTTGAGAAAAGGCCCCGCCGCTGCTGCGGCGGGGCAGTAGGGCAGACTTGAAGATTGCCGGAGCAATCTTCAGGCCAAATGAATTGTGCCAGAAGTTAGAATTCCGAGATGTGATGAACGTCACATTTTGGGCCAGCGAGCTTTTCTTCCCCGCGCCCACTCCCCCGAAAGGATCGAATTAAGCGTGAGGGCCGCAGCCGGCATCTACGGTATGGCCGTTCGATGAGCGCGATAATTCGGGGCATGACTGTGGTTTTCGGGCAACTTCGTTGCCGGAAAAGCTCTGTCCACCATAGAGATTGAGCCTCGGGCGCCATGTCAACACTGGCTATTCGAGCTTTAAAGCCTTTTCCACGCGCTCAGCATGGGGCGCACACACGGCTAGCCTTCGTCACCCTTGCGATGTTGTGATTAACTACATTCATGTCATTTCGTTTTTATTCTCTCGACGCTAACGGGTGAAGGCTTCAAAATAATTCGCTCTTTCGGGCGCGATCGACGACATCGCGCCCAAAATTTATGCGAGAACAGTTCCAGCGCTCGGTTTGGTCCTTGCTTAGCGCCGCGACGGCGCGGTAATCGGCAACGTCACCGTATCGACCTGATCATCGTATTCGCCATGAGGAAACCCTTCGAACTCAGCAAACAACTCATTGAGGAAGCGTGCACCGGCACGCAACAGGACTCGGCCCTGGCGAAACAGGTCGAGGTGTCGGCGAAGCCGCGCAAGTTTGTCACCATGCGGCTGCCTGTTAGCAGGGAGATGTGCGCTGCACAATTTCGGCTGCAAAGCTTTGGACGGCACTCGCCTTTGGGCCGGAGTGAGGGAAGAATCCCACTGGTGTTTTTCGCTTGTGCCATTGTGGATTGGTAGCAAAGAGGATTGCTTATTGGACGCCGCAACCAGTCCGCTCCTGACCGACCTTTATCAGATCAACATGATCCAGGCCTATCTGGATCATGGCGATACTGACACGGCAGTGTTCGAACTGTTTGTCCGTGCGTTGCCGGCGCGGCGCCGATTTTTGCTCGCCGCCGGGCTGCATCAAGCGCTTGATTTTCTTGAGAATCTTCGCTTCTCCCCGCCCGAAATCGATTGGCTTAAAAGCACCGGCCGGTTCAAAAACAACCTCCTCGACTATCTCGCCGACTTCCGTTTCAGCGGTGACGTCCATGCCATCGCCGAAGGCACCGCGTTCTTTGTCAACGAGCCCATCTTGCGCGTGACCGCACCGCTGCCGCAGGCTCAATTGGTTGAATCACGCCTGATTAATATTTTGCACTTCGAATCTCTGATCGCTGCCAAAGCGGCGCGTTGCGTGCTGGCGGCACCGGGCAAGTTGCTGGTCGATTTCGGGATGCGCCGGGCCCACGGTGCCGAGGCTGCACTGCTGGCGGCCCGCGCAAGTTACCTCGCCGGCTTTGCCGGAACCGCGACCGTACTCGCCGGGCAGGAATTTGGCATTCCGCTCTTCGGCACCATGGCGCATTCATTCATCGAGGCGCAGGACGATGAAGCCGCCGCTTTCGAAAACTTTGCCCGCGCCCGCCCCGACAACGTCGTGCTGCTGCTTGATACTTACGATACCGAAGCCGCCGCGCACAAAGTGGTGGCGCTCGCGCCTCGGCTCAAGGCGTCGGGCATTACCATCCGCGGCGTGCGGCTCGACAGCGGCGATCTCGCGGCCCTGGCAAGAAGTGTCCGCGCCATTCTTGATCGCGGCGGACTACATGACGTCACAATCTTTGCCAGCGGGGGACTCAACGAAGACGAGTTGGCCGAGTTTGCGCGAGCTAGCGCGCCGATCGATGGCTTCGGCGTGGGCACCAGCCTGACCACCTCGTCCGACGCGCCGGCGATCGACTGCGTTTACAAATTGCAGGAATATGCCGGACTGCCGCGACGCAAATGGTCGCGGCAGAAAGCGACCTGGCCGGGCCGCAAGCAGGTGTGGCGACACTACGATATCGAAGGCCGTATGGCGGGCGATCTGATATCGCTCGATAGCGGCTCTGCGCCGACCATAGCGCACAAGGCAAACCCTGCGAGCGCGTGGGAACCCCTTGTCCATTGGGTCATGCGAGACGGCCGCCGCCTGGCGCCGTCGCCCTCGCTCGACGAGATCCGGCAGCGCGCGAAGCACCAACTGGAACGTTTGCCGGAACTGCTGCGGCTCGATGGGCATGCCAACTATCCGGTCCAGGTCGGCGACGACCTGATCAAGCTTGCCGCGAAGGTTGACAGCCGCATTCGCCAAGGTTGAGCTTTGTCGCGAGCGGTAGCAGACAAAAAACAGAGAGGAAAAATCTGACCCAGGTTGACGCAATCCGCGACGACGACGTCCTTATCGTGGTCGACATCCAGAACGACTTCTGTCCCGACGGCGCGTTGGCCGTGCCACGTGGCGATGAGGTCGTGCCGCTCGTCAATCGTCTCGCCGCGCATTTCCGCAACGTCGTCCTCACGCAGGACTGGCATCCGGCACGACACCTGTCGTTCGCCTCATCGCATCCGGGCCGCTCACCCTATGACACGATCGCCATGCCATATGGGCCGCAAGTGCTGTGGCCGGACCACTGCGTGCAAGGCAGCTTGGGCGCTGCGTTTCACAAATCGCTGCACATTCCCCATGCCGGGTTGGTGCTGCGCAAGGGCACCGACCTGACCATCGATTCCTACTCGGCACTCTACGAGAACGACCGCAGGACGCCGACCGGCTTGACCGGTTACCTGCGCGACCGCGGCCTGACCCGATTATTCATCGCCGGCCTCGCCCTCGATTTTTGCGTACGCTATTCGGCCGAGGACGCGGTTGCCGAGGGCTTTTCCGTGGTTGTCATCGAGGACGCCTGCCGCGGTATCGACGTGGCGGGCTCGATGGCCGCGACCCGAGTGAGTTTTGCCGCCCTGCAAGTTACTTGCACCAGTTCAGACACGGTCTGCCGGGCCATTTCGGACGAAGGCTGACGCTTTTGCCGCATCGCCGCCAAAGTGTCTGGACGGCCGATTCGCAATTTCCTTGAAAGGGTTATCCTCAAGAAACTTACCGCGACGCAGCAGGGGAGTGTGCATTGCACAATTTTTCCTTGACTCTGCCGCCAAAGCGGAGAGACTTTCATAGAATCGTCATCTCCGTGTCCGGGACGTTAATGCGCCATAAAGCGGCTGTGCCTGCCTCGAGTCTGCCCTCCCTGATGATGCCGTGCCCCGTCTGCGCCGGCCGGATGACGTATCGGGGGCGTTCCGTTTCCGCCGAAATGGAAGACACCATTTATGCCTGCCGCGGCTGCGGCGCCGAGCTGGTGCGCACGTCCATGCGCGACGTTGCGAGTTCGGGCGCTGAGGCGGCGTAAGCCAGCTTCTAATATTTACTGGAACCCCTGATATCGTCATGGCCGGACTTGTTCCGGCCATCGACGTCTTTGCTACATCTTCGCGAAGACGTGGGTGCCCGCCAAAGGCGAGCGAAGCGACGCCGTTTCTCTGAACGGCTACGCGCGGGCATACCGTTCAGCCCAATCCCATCTGCTTAAGCACGGCGCGGCCAAGCAACCCATAAGGATTGCCGAGCGTCTCCGGCATTTCGAAATGGTTGTAGCCGTCACCGACCAGAAGCTCGACCGGTTTGCCGGCGGCCTTCACCGCCGCCGCAAAGTCGCGCGTCTGCCGCTGAAATTCCGGGCTCTCGTAAGTGCCGTAGCTGACTATCAGCGGCGTGTTTAATTTGTCGATGTGGCGGATCGCGGAAAGCTCGTGCTCCATCGCGTCGGTGAAATTCACGTATTTGGAGCGCTTCGACAGCCGCACCGGCTTAAGATCGTACATCCCGCTCGAGAGGGTCGCGCCTTTGAGAATATCTCGCGGCAGGCCTTCTTTGCTCCAGTCATGGGTCACGGCACAGCCGGCAAGATGCGACCCCGATGAATGCGATACGAGATAAAGCCGATTGCGGTCGCCGCCAAACCGATCAGCATTTCGGAACGCCCAGCCGATGGCGCGCCGCACCTGCTCGGCCAGCGGAAATAGGCTGCCGCCGGTGTCATCCACTTTGACGAAATCGAGCACCACGAAGTGGGCGCCGGCGTGCGCGAACGGCTCGGCGAGAAAGCCGTAGTCGGATGCGGCGCCGGTACGCCACGCGCCGCCATGGACAAAGATCGCAACCGGGCTCGCTGGCTTCGCGCCCCCGCTTGCGGTTGCGGGATAGACGTCGAGGCCTTCGATCGGCGTCGCTCCATAGGCAAAGCGTTTGGGCTCGCCGATCCGCGCCCGCACTGCCGCGCTGTTGGCGATCCGGCGCTTCGTCAATTGATCGCGGTTCGGCGCCCAGACCAGCTGATCGTAGGCGTCGTCGAGCGCGCTCTGGTCCATATCGCGCCAGACCAGCGGGCCCTTGGACCTTGTTGCCGCAACACTGGCTGGGTTCATCTTGTCTGTCCTTCGTCAGCAAGCCCAAACACCATTTGCTCCTGCGCAAAACCTGCGACCGCGAACCGGCCAAGTGGCTGCAAGCCGTCGTACCCGCAATGGTCGACGAAATCCTGCGAAGCAAGAACCGTGCGGCCGAGGCGGCCGGCGAGTTTCTCAAGCCGCGCCGCCAAGTTTACCGCGGGCCCGATACAAGTGAAATCGAGGCGATTGCCGCTGCCGATATTGCCGAACAACACGTCGCCGACATGGAGCGCCAACCCGAAACGCAGCGACGGCCCGTCCTCGGCGACATGCAGGGCGGCGATATTGTCGCGCGCCGTTCTGCCGGCTTCGAGCGCGGCGGCGCAGATCGCCGGAAAATCGCTCTCGGCGCCGATCGGAAAGATCGCCAATAGGCCGTCGCCCATATACTTGAGCACTTCGCCGCCATGTTCGTGAATTGCCGGCACCTGGCAGTCGAAATAACTGTTGAGCAGATCGACCAATTGCTGCGGCGGCAGCGTGTCAGCAAGCGTGGTGAAGCCGCGCATGTCGGACAGCCAGATCGCGGCGTGAATCGCTTCGGTATCGCCGCGGCGGATATGCCCGGCGAGCACACGTTCGCCGGCGTTCTTGCCGATATAGGTGGCGAGCAAATTGCCGGCGACGCGATACCAAGCGCGGATTTCGCCGATCCGGGCCAAGGGCGGGATCACTGCTTCGATTGCCTCAATCTCGGGGTCGGTAAAACCGCCCGGCTGGCGCGTCGACCAGGACGAGAAATGCGCCTCGCCGTCGCTGAAATGCAACGGCGCCACGAAATAATCGGTGACGCCTTCGGCGCGCAGCTCGTGCAGGATGCCGTAATCCATCACGCAATCCGGATCGGCGAGCCGACGGCGGAACGATTCGCCGGTTTTGCTGACATGCACCATTGGACTGTTGATGAAGGAATCGCGTTCGAGCAGATCGAAGCTTCCGTCGGTCACCACCGTGCCAGTGTCCGGATGCCAGACGAAACGGCGCCCAACGATCTCCGGATGCAGCGTGCGCACGAACACCATCACCCGCCACAATGGCAATCCGGCCGCGGTCAGCCGTTGGCACAGTTCGGTCAGCACTTCCTGCGACAGCGCAGCGTTGCGCGCGCCGTGGACGAGCCACTCAACGACGGATTGGACTGAGAGCGGAGGAGCCTTCACTGCCTCACCCCAGGTTCAAGTCCTTGAAGAAGTCGTTGCCTTTGTCGTCGATGACGATGAAGGCAGGGAAATCGACGACTTCAATGCGCCAGATCGCCTCCATGCCGAGCTCCGGATATTCGATGCATTCGACCTTCTTGATGCAATGCTCGGCGAGATTCGCGGCGGCGCCGCCGATCGAGGCGAGATAAAAGCCGCCGTGCTTCTTGCAGGCCTCGCGCACGATCGCGGCGCGATTGCCTTTGGCCAGCGACACCATCGAGCCGCCGGCGGCCTGGAAATCGTCGACGAAGGAATCCATGCGCCCGGCGGTGGTCGGCCCGAACGAGCCCGACGCATAGCCCTGCGGCGTCTTGGCCGGCCCGGCGTAATAGACCGGATGGTTCTTGAAATAATCCGGCAGGCCCTCGCCACGTTCCAGTCGTTCGCGCAGTTTGGCATGGGCAAGGTCGCGGGCGACGATCATCGGCCCGGTGAGCGACAACCGGGTCTCGATCGGATGTTTGGTGAGCTGCGCCAGAATCTCCTTCATCGGCCGCGTCAGATCGATCTTGACCACCTCGCCGCCGAGCGTCCGCGCATCGATGTCGGGCAGATATTTCGCCGGATTGTGCTCAAGCTCTTCGAGGAAGACGCCGTCCTTGGTAATCTTGCCGACCGCCTGGCGGTCCGCCGAACACGACACGCCGAGCCCGATCGGCAACGACGCACCGTGGCGCGGTAGGCGAATCACGCGCACGTCGTGGCAGAAATATTTGCCGCCGAACTGCGCACCGACGCCAAGCGACTGCGTCATTTTCTGGATTTCGCGCTCCATGTCGCGGTCGCGAAACGCATGACCGTCTTCTGAGCCGCGCTCGGGCAGCGCGTCGTAATATTTGCAGGAGGCGAGCTTCACGGTCTTCATCGTCAGCTCGGCCGACGTGCCGCCGATGACGATGGCGAGGTGATAAGGCGGGCAGGCTGCGGTACCGAGCGTGAGCACTTTTTCCTTCAGGAAGGCCAGCAGGCGCTCGCGGGTGAGGATCGACGGCGTCGCCTGGAATAAAAACGCCTTGTTGGCCGAGCCGCCGCCTTTGGCGATGAACAGGAACTTGTATTCGGCGTCCGCGCCCCCGCCGCCGTGGCTCTCGGCATAGATCTCGACCTGTGCCGGCATATTCGAGCGCGTATTCTTCTCCTCGAACATCGAGAGCGGCGCGAGCTGCGAATAGCGCAGATTGCGTTTGAGATAGGCATCGCGCGCGCCCTCGGCGAGCGCGGCTTCGTCATCGCCGTCGGACCAGATGAGCCGGCCCTTCTTGCCCATGATGATGGCAGTGCCGGTGTCCTGGCACATCGGCAGCACGCCGCCGGCGGAGATATTGGCGTTCTTAAGAAACTCGTAGGCGACGAATTTGTCGTTATGCGAGGCTTCGGGGTCTTCGACGATCGCCTTGAGAGAGGCAAGATGCGCCGGGCGGAGTAGATGATTGATGTCGGTGAAGGCGGCCTCCGACAGCGCGTGCAAGGCTTCGCGCGGCACAACCAGCACGTCTTCGCCGAGCACGCGCTCGACGCGTACGCCTTCGCTTGCGATTTCCCGGTACTGCGTTTCGTCCTTGCCGAGCGGGAAGAGCGGCGTGTGCCTATAGGGCGGCGTCGGATGGGTGCTGACGGGGGCGTTCATAGGGCAATTCCACGATTGGAACTCAGCCGTTTCTTCTAATGGCTTTGTAAGGGCAGTAAAATAGGCGAAATCTCAAGTAATTTAAGTACTCGCTATTTCACTCGCCTACCCGCCTGCCGATCGGCATAGGTTTCGCTACACTCAACCCACCCTACGGCATCGGGCGTTAGATCCCGAACAACTTCTCCGCATTGGCGTGGGCGATGCGTTCGCGGTCGGCGGCGGAGACCGGAAGCTGGTCGAGGAAGGCGCGCGCCTGCGGCATCGACTGATAGGGATGATCGGCGGAGAACATGATGCGCGGCACGCCGACTTCAAGGAGCAGATTGAGGAACGTGGTGGGAAAGTTGAAGCCGCTGACCGTGTAATGCACGTTCTCGCGCAGGTACGAGGTAATCGGCCGCTTCAGCTTGGTCATCGCCGGCGTCATGTTGTCGAGCCGCGGGAACAGCGACATCAGGCCTTCGCCGAGATGACCGATGACAAGCTGAAGATTCGGAAAGCGATCGAAGGCGCCGCCGAGAACGAGGCGGATGACATGCACCGCGGTCTCGATATGCCAGCCCCAGCCAGGGCTGCCGAACATGTCGCTCACCAGCGGTGAGAAGCCGCCATAATAGGCATCGAACACGGCTTTTGGCGGCTTGGTCGGATGGACGTGGATCGGCGCGTTGAGCACCTCGGCGCATTCCAGGATCGGCCAGAAAAATTTGTCGTCGAGATAGCGGCCGCGCACATGGCCGTTGATCACCGCGCCCTTGAATGCGCCGGAGCGGATTCGGGCTTCCAATTCCTTCGCCGCCTTGTCGGGCGCCATGGTCGGCAGCACGGCAAAGCCGCCGAACCGGGTGGGATGTTTCTTCACGGCGGCCGCGACGGCATCGTTGCTGTCGCGGGCGAGCGCGATGGCTTCGGCCTCGTCCAACTGCTCGGTTCCGGGCGAAGTCAGCGACAGCATCTGGAAGTCGATGCCTGCCGCGTCCATCGCCGCGATGCGCTTGTCGCCGATGTCGCACAAGGGCTCGATCAGTTTTAGGGCGCGCCCTTCGAATTTCAGCGCCGCATTTTTCAGATCCTGCCCAGGCCCGTCGAGAAACAACGGCGTGGCATAATGCTCTTCGAGGGTAATGACGCGCATGGATTTCGCTTTCTGTTGCTTTGAATAGGTTGTGAGCTGGCGGAAATCCGCTCGTCCCCGCGAAAGCGGGGACCCAACGATTCACGGTGATTTGCTTTTTCCTTCTTTCGGTCCTCCTGGACTCCCGCTTGCGCTCCACGCCGATATCCGAGTCGCGAATGAGCTTGCGCCAGCGCGGCTCTTCGGTGTGGATACGTTCGGCAAGTGCGGCAGGCGAGCCCGAGATCTCCTCGAAATATTGCGCATCGAGAAAGTCCTGCTTGACCTTGGGGTCGGCGAAGACGGCGCGGACCTCGGTATTGATCTTGGCAACGATGTCGGGCGGCACGCCCGCCGGCCCGAACAGTCCAAACCATGACACCGCGGTGAAGCCCGGCACCGTCTCGGCGACCGCCGGTATGTCGGGAAGGAGCGCCATGCGTTTCTCGGCGCCGAGACCGATGATCTTCACGGTGCCGGCCTTGGCCTGCGGCATGGCGCTCCCGGTCGAGATGAACATCAACTGGATGTGGCCGGCGATGGCGTCTTCCAGCGCCGGGGTCGCGCCCTTGTAATGCACGGCGACGAATTTCGCGCCGGTCATCGCCTTGAACATTTCCATGTTGAGATGGCCGCTCGAGCCGACGCCGTAGGTGCCGTAGTTCAATTGCCCCGGTTTGGCGCGGTCGAGCGCGATCAGATCCTTGACGCTGCCCGCGGGCACCAAGGAATTGAGCACCAGCGCGTGATTGATGCTGACCAGACCCGTGATCGGCGTGAAATCCTTGGTCGGGTCGTAGGCGAGATGCGCATAGAGCGCTGGGTTGACGATGAAGGTGGTCTCCGGGCCGATGAACAAGGTGGTGCCGTCGCCCGGCTGGCGCGCGACATATTCGGCGGCGACCTGATTATTGGCGCCCGGCTTGTTTTCCACGATCGCCTGCGCGCCCCAATCGGCGATAAAGCGCCGCGCCAACAGCCGCGCCAGCATGTCGGTGACGCCGCCGGGCGACGCCGGCGCGACGATGGTGATGGTTTTCGACGGATAGCTGTCGGCGCGAGCGATGGTGCTTGTCGCCGCGGCGAAACTCGCGATGAGTGCCGCAAGAAAAAAGTTCGGCACGGTCGATGCGCTTTTACTTTTTCGCCGCGGCATAGGGATAGATCATGGTGCCGGTCTTGTATTGCGGCGGCCACAGGATCGGCTGCACGCTGCCGTCGCGGAATTGATCGAGATTGCCGGGCGCGACATTCTGGAATTGCGTGAACAGCGTGCGCGGCTGCGCCCAGGCGCCGTCGCTGGCA
>Ga0318503_10000217_pt1 | contig 9570 bp, 8 predicted proteins | sample GRESIP174b1f23_FD_203496 | JGI IMG/M metagenome (GOLD analysis project Ga0318503, IMG submission 203496) | Tropical soil microbial communities from Luquillo Experimental Forest, Puerto Rico - GRE.SIPMG.174b1f23 | ecosystem: Environmental > Terrestrial > Soil > Tropical forest > Bulk soil | place...
CCCAACCGCATATGAATTCGAGATGGAGCAAATGCCGAAGATATAAACGCGAAATAAAAAGGGACGTGGTTATAAAACTCGAGTGTGCAACGGGTCGTTTGCGGAGTCGCACTTAAAGCGGCCTTACGCGCGAAATTTTAGATTCTTATTTCACGTTTATAACACTCATGAGTTTCCCACCTGGATTTCCTATGTACTTCTCTGCACATCAGCCGCAGCAACAGCTCGCAATTGCCGAGCCTTTAAATCTCAGGTGCGATCATGAAAACCACAGTCAACGCGGCTCGTGCGCAAAGCGATCCAGGCAAATCGCCGTTTTCCGCGTTGGCCTGCCTTGTCTTGCTTCTGTTAGCTGGGGTCTTGGTGAAGTTCGCTGCATTCACTCCAATTTTCCACGTGGCTCATTGAAATTGAGGTCGGCCATGAAAGAGATTCAATTTAGTCAATTCGACCCTACACGCCTCTTCACGTATGTGCTGTCGCGACTCGTTGAGTCGCACGCAGCCGAGGCCAGCAGGTAGTAAAGAGCCGATCAGCTCTGGCGAAGCGGCGTCCGTGCCCAGAAGCCCGAATTCCACCTTGTCTGGCAGTAGTCCTGAACAGATTCTCAAGACCGCGCAGCGGCGCTGGCCATCACGCTATTATTAAGTTGGCAGAAGAGGTTGGGGCCGAAAGGCGTCCGATCCGTCGAGCCACGTCTTTATGGAATTCTTATATCTTCGGCATCCATTCCTTCTCGAATTCCTACGCGGTCAGGCATCAAATATTGCCCGTGAATGGGCGGGAGTTTTCGCGCTGTCTTGAGACAGCAATGTCTGCCCAGAATTACACTTGGAGATTCCCATGATGGATGTCGTGATGGTGGCGCTCGCGGTCGGCTTCTTCGCTGTATCGATCGCGTATGTCTACGCTTGCGAACAGCTATGAGGAGATCGCGTCATGATCTTTGACTATTCGCTCGCTGCGCTCGTGACCGCGGGACTGCTCATCTATCTGGTCTACGCATTGCTTAAGCCGGAACTGTTCTGAAGGGATAAAGGCCATGACTGCCCTCGGCTGGATTCAGATTCTTCTTTACTGCGCGATCATCGTTGCGATCACGCCGGCGCTCGGCGCCTACATGACGCGCGTGTTTACTGGCGAGAGCACGTTTCTGACACCGATCTTGAGACCCGTCGAGCTCGGGATCTACAAAGTAGCCGGCGTGGACGAACGCCAAGAGCAGCACGCAGTGACCTACACGGTCGGCATGCTGATCTTTCATCTCGGCGGACTGTTCATCATCTACGCGCTAATGCGGCTTCAGGCGTTTTTGCCTTTCAATCCCGCCGATCAGTCCGCAGTGACCGAGGATCTCTCGTTCAACACCGCAGTCAGCTTCATCACCAATACCAACTGGCAGAACTACGGCGGCGAGAGCACGCTCTCTTACCTCGTGCAGATGTTGGGCCTGACGCACCAAAATTATCTGTCGGCGGCGACGGGCATTGTGCTAGCGATTGCGCTCATTCGCGGCTTCGCCCGGCATTCAGTGCGCACGGTTGGCAGCTTCTGGGTCGACGTCACCCGCTGTACGCTCTACATCCTTCTGCCGATCTGCATCCCGTATGCGCTGTTTCTGGTCTGGCAGGGCATCCCACAGACGCTCGGACCCTATGTCGACGCCACCACGGTCGAAGGCGCCAAGCAAAGCATCGCCGTCGGCCCGGTCGCCTCCCAGATCGCCATCAAAATGCTCGGCACAAATGGCGGCGGCTTCTTCAATGCCAATGCTTCGCATCCGTTCGAAAATCCCACAGCGCTTTCGAATTACGTGCAGATCATCTCGATCTTCGCGCTGGGCGCCGCACTCACCAACGTGTTCGGCCGCATGGTCGGCAATCAAAAGCAAGGTTGGGCGGTGCTCGCCGTGATGGGCGTTCTGTTCATAACGGGCGTGTTCTTCTGCTACTGGGCCGAAGCGCATGGCAATGACGCGCTCAATGCGCTCGGGCTGACCGGCGGCAATATGGAAGGCAAGGAGGTGCGCTTCGGTATTGTCGCCTCAGCGCTGTTCGCCGTCATCACGACCGCCGCATCGTGCGGAGCCGTGAACGCAATGCACGATTCCTTCACCGCGCTCGGCGGCATGATCCCGCTTATTAATATCCAACTCGGCGAGATCATTGTCGGCGGCGTCGGCTCCGGTATGTACGGCATGCTCTTGTTCATCATCATCTCGATCTTCGTTGCCGGACTAATGGTGGGTCGCACGCCCGAATATGTCGGCAAGAAAATAGAGGCGAAGGAAGTCAAGATGGCGATGCTCGCCATCCTGATCCTGCCGCTGATGTATCTCGGTTGGACGGCCGTGGCGATGCTGGTGCCGTCCGCCGTTGCCTCCATGAACAATCCGGGGCCGCATGGCTTCACGGAGGTGCTGTACGCCTACACCTCGATGGACGGCAATAACGGCTCGGCCTTTGCGGGACTGAGCGGCAACACGCCGTTCTACAATCTCAGCGGCGCCATGGCGATGGCGGTTGGCCGGTTCTGGATGATCATTCCGACCATGATCATCGCGGGATCACTTGCCAGCAAAAAACTGGTGCCCGCCTCCGCCGGCACTTTCCCGACCACAGGGGGTCTGTTCGTCGGTCTGGTTGTTGGTGTGATCGCCATTATTGGTGGGCTGACGTTCTTCCCCGCGCTAGCGCTTGGGCCGATCGTCGAACAGCTTTCAATCAACGCCGGCACCCTTTTCTCATCGAATTAGGCGGGAGTGACTGCGATGGAAACCTCAACCCTCCGCAAACGCGTGCCAGTATCGGCGCTGTTCGATCCAAAGATCGTCATGCCGGCCATCGGCTCCGCCTTCGTCAAGCTTGATCCGCGCACGCTGATCAAGAATCCGGTGATGTTCGTGCTGGAAGTCGTTACGGCACTGACGACGGTGATTCTGATCCGCGACCTCATCACAGGCGGCGGCCACATTTTGTTTGAGTTCCAGATCATCCTCTGGCTGTGGTTCACCGTGCTGTTCGCCAATTTTGCCGAAGCAGTGGCCGAAGGCCGTGGCAAGGCCCAGGCCGACACTTTGCGGCGCCAACGGACCGAGACCCAGGCAAAGCTATTGTCCGGGCCCGGCGATTCACAAAAATATCGCCTAGTGCCGTCGACCAGCCTCAAGGTCGGCGACCTGGTGCTGGTTGAAGCCGGAGACATGATTCCGTCGGACGGCGATGTGATCGAAGGTATGGCCTCGGTCAATGAAGCGGCGATCACCGGTGAATCGGCTCCGGTCATCCGCGAGTCGGGCGGCGATCGCTCAGCCGTCACCGGCGGCACACAGGTATTGTCCGACTGGATCCGCGTGCGCATCACCGCGGCGCCAGGTTCGACCTTTCTCGACCGCATGATCAAACTGGTCGAGGGCGCGGAACGGCAAAAGACGCCGAACGAAATAGCGCTGAACATCCTGCTTATCGGTCTTACCATTATCTTCGTATTCGCGACCGCGACTATCCCAAGCTACGTCTACTATGCTGGCAGCGCGATATCAGTCGTGATCCTGGTTGCGTTGTTTGTGACTTTGATCCCGACGACGATCGGCGCGCTGCTCTCTGCGATCGGCATTGCCGGTATGGACCGGCTGGTGCGTTTTAACGTGCTCGCCATGTCCGGCCGATCCGTCGAAGCTGCAGGCGATGTCGATACGCTTCTGCTCGACAAGACCGGCACCATCACTCTTGGCAACCGTCAGGCCACTGAGTTCAAACCGTTGCGGGGCGTGACCGAGCAGGAATTGGCGGACGCCGCACAGCTTGCCTCGCTTGCCGACGAAACGCCGGAAGGCCGTTCCATCGTGGTGCTGGCGAAGGAAAAATACGGCATTCGCGGGCGCGAGCTCGTGGAAATGAAGGCAAACTTCATTCCGTTCAGCGCGCAAACGCGGATGAGTGGTGTTGAGATGGGCGATTCTTCCATCCGCAAAGGCGCGGTGGATGCAATCCTGAACTATCTCAACGGCGGCATGACGACGGTTAGGGGTGGCGCGGTACAGGCACTGCGGCCAGCAGTGAGTCCCGATACTGTCCGCGAAGTGACTGCAATCGCAGATGCCATCGCCAAGTCGGGGGGCACTCCGCTGGCCGTGGCAAAGGACAACAAGCTTCTCGGCATCATTCACCTCAAAGATATCGTCAAGGGCGGCATCCGCGAGCGATTTGCCGAGCTGCGCCGGATGGGCATCCGCACCATCATGATCACCGGCGATAATCCGATGACCGCTGCAGCGATCGCAGCGGAAGCTGGGGTCGACGACTTCCTCGCCCAAGCCACGCCCGAGCAAAAATTGCAACTGATCCGTAATGAGCAATCGAAAGGCAAGCTTGTGGCGATGTGCGGCGACGGTACCAATGACGCGCCGGCACTGGCACAAGCCGACGTTGGCGTCGCCATGAATACCGGTACCCAAGCGGCACGCGAGGCCGGCAACATGGTCGACCTCGATTCCAATCCGACTAAGCTGATCGAGATTGTCGAGATCGGCAAGCAGTTGCTGATGACGCGCGGCGCGCTAACCACGTTCTCAATTGCCAACGACGTGGCCAAATACTTCGCCATTATTCCCGCGATGTTCGTTGCTTTCTATCCGCAGCTGCAGGCACTCAATATTATGAATCTGCAAACGCCAGAAAGTGCCATCTTGTCGGCAATCATCTTCAACGCACTGATCATCATCGCGCTTATTCCGCTGTCCCTTAAAGGCGTGCGATATCGTCCGATCGGCGCCGCCGCGCTGCTTCGCCGTAATCTTTGGATCTACGGCGTCGGCGGCGTCATCATCCCCTTCGTCGGCATCAAAGCGATCGATGTGATCGTCACCGCCTTACACCTTGCCTAAGGAGAAGTAATCATGTTGCGGCTCGTCCGTTCGGCAATTGTGGTCCTGGTGGCCCTCACCGTCATCACGGGCCTTATTTATCCCTTGGCAATGACCGGAATTGCCCAGGTGTTGTTCCCGAAGCAGGCGCAAGGCAGCTTAATTGAGCGTAACGGCACGGTTGTCGGTTCCGAACTTATTGGTCAGGTGTTCGAGAGCGACAAATATTTTCACGGCCGCCCATCCGCGACCACTGCGCCCGATCCTAATGATTCAACCAAGACCGTCCCAGCTCCCTACAATGCCGCTAATTCGGGCGCCTCTAATCTGGGGCCGTCCAACAAAGCGCTGATTGATCGCGTCCAAGGCGACATGGACAAACTGAAGCAACAGAACCCGTCGACGCCGATCCCCGCCGATCTGGTAACCACCTCCGCGAGCGGCCTTGATCCGCATATCTCGCCGGAGGCCGCCCTCTTCCAGGTTCCGCGCATTGCCAAAGCACGCAATCTGCCGGAAGACCGCATTCGTCAACTAGTCACCGATCATACCGAAGAGCGTTTCCTTGGACTGCTAGGCGAGCCGCGTGTGAACGTTCTGTTGCTCAATCTAGCGCTTGATCAGCTTGCGGGATGACGCCAGGTATCAGCTGCAATACACTTGCGGCTAAATCGTGCCAAAGGTGGCAACGGCACGCTCATGGATGTCTGATCGGTGATGGTGGATCAGAGACGCGATCCTGAACGACCCTCTCCTGAGGCGCTCCTTGAAGCTGCGCGACGTGAGGAACGCCGTGTTGGCAAGCTCAGAATCTTCGTAGGCGCCGCGCCTGGCGTGGGCAAGACCTACGAGATGCTCCAGCAGGCCCAAGCACGCAAAAAGGACGGTTACGACATTGTTGTTGGTATCGTCGAGACCCACGGTCGTAAAGAAACCGAAGCGTTGCTGACGGGGCTGGAAATCGTTCCTCGCCGTCAGGTTCACTATAAAGGGCAGGCGCTGACCGAGATGGATGTCGACGCCATTATTACGCGACACCCGCAGATTGTGCTGGTCGACGAACTCGCTCACACAAATGTTGAGGGCAGCCGCCACCCCAAGCGTTACCTCGATATCGAAGAGCTGATGAGCCACGGCATCGACGTCTATACGACAGTCAATATCCAGCACATTGAAAGTCTCAATGACGTCGTCGCGCAGATCACGCATGTCCGGGTTCGTGAGACAGTGCCTGATGCCGTCTTCGATCGTGCCGACGCCATCGAACTAGTCGATCTCACGCCCGACGATCTGATCGAGCGGCTCAAGGAAGGTAAAGTCTACGTTCCCAAGCAAGCTGAACGCGCTCTGCAGCATTTCTTCTCTCCGGCTAATCTGACGGCCTTGCGTGAGCTTGCCTTGCGGCGCACCGCCGAGCGCGTCGACGAGCAGTTGCTGACCGAGATGCAGGCCCACGCTATACAGGGCCCGTGGGCGGCGGGCGAACGGATTGTGGTCTGCGTCAGCGAAGATCCACGGTGCGCCGGGCTTGTGCGCTACGCCAAGCGACTGGCCGATCGTCTACACGGTCCTTGGACGGCTCTTTACATAGAAGGCCGACGGGCAGTGCAGCTCTCCGAAGAGGAGCGCGACCGCGTTGCCGACACCTTGCGCCTCGCTGAGACGCTCGGTGGAGAACCGGTAACTTTACCCGCCGGGAGCCACGGCATTGCGGACGATGTGATCGGTTATGCGCACGCGCACAATGTGACGCAAATCATCATCGGCAAGTCGACGCGACCGCGCTGGTTCGAAATGCTCCATGGCTCTGTGGTGCACGATCTGGTGCGCAGGTCCGGCAGTATCAGCGTGCATGTGATTGCTGGAGATATGTTGCCCGGGACATCTATTCCAAAGAGGACCCTCCGCACCGCGGACGAGAAAAAGGCTTTTGAGGTAGGTCCCTACTTGTTCGCGACATTGGCGGTCGCGCTGGCTTTGGGCGTTGCGGAACTGGTCAATTACTTGATTGGGGTCGAAAACACTGACCTCGTGTTTCTTACCGCCATTGTCGGCATAGCAGTTCGCTTCGGTTTACTTCCGTCCCTATTTGCCAGCGTCGTCTCCGCTTTTTGCTACAACTTTTTTTTCCTGCCGCCCATCTACACATTGACCATTGCCGATCCGCACAACATCGCCGCTTTTGCACTGTTTACGATTGTTGCTGTCGTTGTTTCACATGTCGCCGCACGCGGCCGTCTGCAAGCTGTAACCGCACAAACTCGAGTGCGAAGCGTCGAGTCGCTGTATTCGTTCAGTCGCAAACTTGCGGGCGCAGGTACGCTCGACGATGTGCTATGGGCTACAGCGTTTCAAACCGCAATGATGTTGAGCGTCCGGGTCGTACTGTTGCTACCCGAAAGCGGCGTTCTCAAAATAAAGTCCGGCTATCCGCCCGAGGACATGCTCGACGATGGGGATGTCGCCGCGGCAAAATGGTCATTCGAGAACAACCGCGTTGCCGGGCGCGGCTCCGACACACTTCCCGGAGCCAAATGGCTATTTCTGCCGATGCGCACCGGGCGCGGCGCAATTGGTGTCATTGGTATCGATAGTGAAAAACCTGGCCCGTGGCTCACTCCCGATCAGCGCCGCTTGCTCGATGCCCTCTCCGACCAAGGAGCGCTCGCGATCGAACGCGTGCAGCTGGTCGAGGATATGGAGCGTGTGCAGCGTACTGCCGAGACTGAGCGCCTGCGCGCTGCGCTTCTGACCTCGATATCCCACGATCTCAAGACGCCACTTGCCTCGGTGATTGGCTCCGCCGGGACTTTGCGCGATCTGGGGAACAAACTAACGGACGACGAAAAGGTTGAACTTCTTTCAACCGTCATCGAAGAATCCGAGCGGCTCAATCGATTTATCGCCAATCTTTTGGATATGACCAGGCTCGAATCGGGCGCGGTCACGCCCAAGCTGGCACTGCATGATCTGTCAGAAATTATCGGGTCGACCCTGCAGCGCGCCAACAAGATATTGCGCAATCACTCCGTGCGGCTCGATCTTGCGTCAGAGCTCCCTATGGTCTCGCTGGACGCGGTTCTATTCGAACAGGTGCTGTTCAATCTGCTTGACAACGCGTCTAAATACGCCGCTCCCAACACCACAGTTTCTATTCGAACGTGGCGCGATCAAAATTCTGTTATCCTGCAAGTCATTGATGAAGGCGAAGGCATCGCACAGGCCGAGCTTGAGCACATCTTCGACAAGTTCTACCGCGTGCAGAAAACAGATCAGGTCCGGCCCGGGACTGGTCTTGGACTCGCCATCTCGCGCGGCTTTGTAGAAGCGATGAAAGGCACCATAGTCGCAGCGAACCGGCCCGATCGCCGTGGTGCCATGTTCACAATCACCCTACCGATTTCCCGCGAACAGGCTCAGGAAGTTGCGGCATGAGTGCCGCAGCCCCCCGCGTGCTTGTGGTCGATGACGAGCCGCCAATCCGTAAGCTGTTGCGCATGGGGTTAAGTGTACATGGCTATCATGTGATAGAGGCTACGAACGGCAAAAACGCACTGGAATTGCTTGGAAAGGCTCCCGACATCATCATTCTTGATCTCGGACTTCCAGATATACCAGGGCACGAGCTTCTTCGGATGATCCGCGGCCGAAGCGAGGCAGTCCCGGTAATTGTCCTTTCGAGCCGCGGGGACGAAGCCGGGAAAGTACAGGCGCTTGATCTTGGAGCCGACGATTACGTAACGAAGCCGTTCGGCATGGATGAACTTCTCGCCAGGATGCGAGCAGCGTTACGACATCAACTGCAATCTCATGGCGAGCGGCCGGTCTTCCGCGTTGCGGACCTTTCGGTCGACCTGGTCCGGCGAATCGTGAAGGTTGGCGATAAAGTAGTGAAACTTTCTCCGAAAGAATACGATTTGTTGCGCGTGCTCGTGCAGCACGCAGGCAAGGTACTTACCCATAAATTCTTGTTGACCGAGCTTTGGGGTGACTTGAGTGATGCCCAGTATCTGCGGGTCTACGTGCGACAGCTGCGACAGAAGCTTGAAGACGACCCCGAAAAGCCAAAATACATACACACAGAGACAGGAATCGGATATCGGTTATGCGCTCCCGAGTAAGATTTGAAATCGGGTCGCGGTTCATGTCTCTTTTCAATTTTGAACATTAGAGCCATGAACATCCGAGACTTTCTCTCCGTAAAAGACGTGGCGATCGACGTCGCTGTCTCCGACAAGCAAAAACTGCTCCTTGAGCTGGCGAGCAAAGCCGGAGCGAGGCTCCGATTGGAGCCAGAGCATATACTTGCAGAGTTGTCCAAGCGCGAACAACTCGGCTCCACCGGTGTGGGCGATGGCGTAGCCATACCCCACGCGCGATTTTCTGAAATCGAAAAAACGTTTGGGATGTTTTTTCGTCTTCGAAAGCCGATCGATTTCGATGCTCTCGACGGGAAACGAATCGACCTGGTGTTCCTGCTCTTGCTTCCAGAAGGCAGTAAAGGTCAGCAACTGAGCGCCCTGGCTTGTGTCGCCCGGAAGCTTAGGAGTCCAGCCGTCACAGCAACGTTGCGAAAATCAGCCAACGCCACGGAAATATCTCGTGTGCTGGCATTCGAATAGACCTAGACTGCGCGCATTGCGTACAGGCCTCAGTGCCGACAGCGAAGATTGCGCCCCATACGATCAGCACATCGGTAGGGACGT
>Ga0318503_10000244_pt1 | contig 9181 bp, 10 predicted proteins | sample GRESIP174b1f23_FD_203496 | JGI IMG/M metagenome (GOLD analysis project Ga0318503, IMG submission 203496) | Tropical soil microbial communities from Luquillo Experimental Forest, Puerto Rico - GRE.SIPMG.174b1f23 | ecosystem: Environmental > Terrestrial > Soil > Tropical forest > Bulk soil...
ACAGACGACCGAGCCCGCCGCCCACGTCGACGATGGTGGCGAAGCGCCGGAAGTCGTACGCGGCGGTCACAGACGCGATCGCAAGCGCGGACACGCCCGTCATGGCGTCGTTGAAGATTTGGCGAGTTCCGGCTGGTCCGCGAGGTATTCGAACGCGGGTTTGCCACGCAGCGCCGGGATGACGGCGTGGCCGGTACGGATGGCGTCGGTGAGGTGACTCCAATGTTCGCGGTGCTGGGGCGAACCGATAAATCGGGCCATTCCGGCCACAGACACCTCAGCGTCCCTGCGCAAAGAGTCCGCCAGCGGGGTGAGCTCGTACCGGCCGTCGCGACGCTGACGAAAGATGCCGCGACTGATCAACGCCCTGAGCAGGCGACTGAGGGCGTCGGCATCGGCGTTTACCGCGGCGGCGAGCTCATCGGCCGACAACGGGCCGTGAGCCAGCGCATCGGCGAGGCCGAGGTCGGCCGCAGCGGTGATTGCCTGTGCGACCCAGGCGTTCGTGATCATTTCCATCATCGCGGCCGGAGGCGGGATCATGCGTTGGCGCAGCTGACCGAGGTGATCGCGGACAATTTCGATGGCCCGCACGACTCGTGCGGGCGGAAGCTTCGACCCCATAAGCCCGCAAGCCTAGTCGCTGGGAACCGGAACGCGCCCGCGCAGGTCGGCGGCGATGAGGCGGGCCGCGGCGTTTTGCCAGTTGTGCAGGGAGCGCTGCGGGACTTCGGTGACCAACCATTGCCAGGCTTGCCGGGCGGTGGGATCCAGTCCGGCGGCGGTGGCGTTCTGCGCGTACGCGCGCACACCGACGACGTGCTCGGTGGTGCCGAAATCGCCGCCATCGCGCGGTTTGAGCCGCGCGATGCCGTCGGCCAGGACGGCTTTGAGTTCGTTGGCCCGCTCCACCGGATGATCGGGCGCACCGCGCGCGGCCAGTCGCTCGTCGATCACCGGCAACGCGGTCAGCGGGCTGGCGACCAGCTTGGTCAGGTCGCCGTAGTGACCCAGCGCCCGGCGGGTGAGCCTGGCGAAGGTCTCGTCGTCGATGTCTTGAAGATCTCGGAGGGGGTCGACCGAGCGCAGCGGCAGCGCCGCCCCGGCATGCCGCAGCGCGGCCCTGTCTGCCCGCAGTGTGGGCGATTTCGAGAACGCCATCCGGTCAAAAACCCCGGCCAACGGGTCGGCCAACACCTGCACCGCGATCGCGATCGCCAGGGTGGTGAACAGCAGCACCGTCAGCGCGGTCTGCGCGCTCGGCTCATTGCGGGTGACCGCCAACCCGATTAGCGCCTGGCCGCCGAACAGCAAGGCCACCACGGAACAGCCGGCGAACGAACGCAGCATGTCGGCGCGCAGGGCCTGGCCCTCGTCGAAGGCATCCCACAGCGCCACCGCCACACCCAGCGCCAGCACATCGAAACCCGTCGATGCCAAGGCCAGCCAGCTGGGCACCAAGCCCAGCGGAATGATCAGGATGGCGTTGCTCAAAGCGAAGAAAAGGGTCGCGATGACGACCACGCCGGCCACCCGTACCGGCTGTTTGGGCCGCCGCACCGCGGCGACCATAGCGCCGAGGGTGGACAGCGAGATCACCGCGAACATCAGCAGGTGACCGGCGCGCAGCGGTCCGGCCACGCTGCCGGCCAGCATCGCGCCGAACAGGGTCAGCGCGCCGACACCGCCGACCAGCAACAGCTCCCGGGTGCGCGCCCGCCAGCTATCGCACGGCCGGGCCAGCTCGACGAGGACCGCGAACCACGCCACGCTGGGCACGGCAACCAGGTAGATCTCGAGCCGGCTGAGCAGGTGGTCATGCGTGACGCTGGTGATGCGCACCGCGTCGAGCGCCACCACCAGCGCGAAACCGCACAGGCCGAGCGCGGCCAACGCGAGCACCGGCTTACGCGGATCGCGGGCCAGCAGGTACAACCCCAGCCACCCGCTCAGCGTGAACACCACCACCGACAGCGCAGCCATGCATCCAGTGTGGCACGCCCCCGACCCGCCGCTAAGTCTCCCGCTACTTGCCGTACCGGCGATGGCGCTGGCTGTAGTCACGCAGCGCGCGCAGAAAATCGACCCGGCGGAACGCGGGCCAGTGCGCCTCGGTGAACCACATCTCCGAGTACGCGCTTTGCCACAGCAGGAACCCCGACAGGCGCTGCTCCCCCGAGGTGCGGATCACCAGGTCGGGGTCGGGTTGCCCGGAGGTGTAAAGGTTTTCGGAGATCGCTTCGGGGGTCACCGCGTCGACGAGCTCCTCGGCGGCGGCGCCGTTGGCGAGTTCCTTGCTCAACAACGCCCGCACCGCGTCGACGATCTCGCGGCGGCCGCCATAGCCGACGGCGACGTTGACGTGGAAAGGTGCCACGGCCGGGGTGGACTCCACCGCGTCGCGCAGGCGGCGGGCCGGTTCCTCCCCGATGAGCCCGAGATCCCCGACGGTGCGCACGCTCCAGCGATTGGCGGGTGCGCAGATCTCCTCGACCACATCGGTGATGATTTCGATGAGCCCGGCCAGCTCGTCGGGATCGCGTTGCAGGTTTTCGGTGGACAGCAGGTAGACGGTGGTCATTTCGATGCCGGCTTCCTGGCACCACCGCAGCATCTCGGCGATCTTGGCGGCACCCATCCGGTAGCCGTAGCTGACGTCGTCGTAACCGGCATTGCGCGCCCAACGCCGATTGCCGTCGCACATGATCGCGATGTGACGGGGGAGTTCGGATTTCGAGGCGGCCAGACCCTGCTTGAGCCGCAGCTCGTAGACGCGATACAACGGCTCCTTGAGCCGCGGAGGGATAATCTCCACAAAGGTCCACCCTACTGTGACCGGCAACATATTCCGGCCGGCATTTCCGGCATGTCACCGCGCGTGTGACAGCGTGTCGTAACCGTTCCCGACTACTCTTGTTCGATACCAGCCCGGCGATTCCGCGACCCGCAAGGCAACAGGAGACATGAGCAGCCAAACGAGCACGGTTGACCACACCGAGTCCGAATCGCACGGGCCGGCGGCCAATGCCGCCCACCAGCTCGTCGACGGCGTCGCCCGGGTACTGACAAAGCCACGCTTCCGTGGCTGGATCCACGTGTATTCCGCCGGGGCCGCCGTGGCCGCGGGGGCGTCGCTGATCGCGGTGTCGTGGGCGGTCTCGTCGACCCGCGCCGGGCTTGCGACGTTCGCCTACACCGCCGCCACCGTGGTGATGTTCACCGTCAGCGCCACCTACCACCGGGTCAACTGGAAATCGGCGACCGCGCGGAAATGGATGAAGCGGGCGGATCATTCGATGATCTTCGTCTTCATCGCCGGCAGCTACACCCCGTTCGCCCTGCTCGCGATGCCGCCCGATGCCGGGCGAGTGGTGTTGTCCATCGTATGGGGCGGCGCGCTGGCCGGAATTCTGCTCAAGATGTGCTGGCCGTCGGCGCCTCGCTGGGTGGGCGTGCCGCTCTATCTGCTGTTGGGCTGGGTCGCGGTCTGGTACACCAGCACGATCCTGCACAACGCCGGGGTGGCCGCGATGGTGCTGCTCTTCGTCGGCGGCGCCCTGTACAGCATCGGCGGCATCCTCTACGCGTTGCGCTGGCCCGACCCGTGGCCGTCGACGTTCGGCTTCCACGAGTTCTTCCACGCCTGCACCGCGGTAGCGGCGACCTGCCACTACATCGCGATGTGGTTCGTGGTCTTCTAAAGCCGCGTGACGTCGGCCGCCGACCAGTAAGCCTTCATGGCGGCGATCTTGCCGCGGTCGTCGAAGACCATCACGTCGATCGGCTCGATCACCATCCGGTGCTCACCCGCGGTCACCGTCAGCCGGAACTGAAAAGCCGCCTCGTTGCCGGCCACGCGCAACGACACGAGCTCGCATTCGCGCTGCACGTCGTTGACGGCGGAGTAGAAGCCGTGGATCGCCCGACGACCGATGTGCACCCCGCCCCCGACCGGGTCCTCGACGGTGGCGTCATCGGCGTACAACTCGACCAAGTCGTCGGCGCTGCCCTTGGCGACCAGTTGGATGTAGCGGTTGACCGTGTCGGTCATCGCTTGGACCTTGTCGGCATTCGGCATGGAAGAACGGTAGCTCCGGGCCACTACCCGGGCACGCCCAGGGCGGCCGCCAGCTCCGTTGCCCGGGTTACCGGAAGGTCGCACAACCGGCCACGGCAGACGTACGCGGCGTCGGCGCCGGCCACCCGGTCGCGGCCGACAAGCAGCGCCGACGAGTCCCTCTCACCGCCCACGACGATCGCCCCGCCGGGCGCCAGCCGGCGCGCGTCGGCCAGCAACTCCGACCGGGACGGGTCACACGCGACCGCGATCTGCAGCGGTCCGCGGACCGCGGATTCGGCGACGGCCAACCAATGCCCGGCCGAGCGCGGCGCGCGCTCGAGCAGCACCGAATGCGCGCCGAGCGCGTCGGCCGCCGCCCGCAGGTACCGCTCCGCGCGGTCACCGTCGACCAGGTGCGCCGCAGTCAGCAACGCTTCGGTGATCGACGACGCGCCCGACGGCGTCGCGCCGTCCAGCGGGTCGCCGGGGCGAAGCATCAACTGCTCGGCGTCGTCGGCCGTGTCGAACCAGCGACCGGGCCGCTGCGGGTCGGCGAAGTGTGCCAGGGCGATGTCGAGTAGCCCCGTGGCCCTCGTCAGCCAGGCGTCATCGGCGGTCAGCTGGTACAGCACGAGCAGGCCGGTGGCCAGCATCGCGTAGTCCTCCAGGATGGCTGCGCTGTCGCCGACCACCCCGCCAAGGCTGGCGCGCCGCAGCCGGCCGTCGACGACGTGCAGGTCCAGCAGCGCCTCCGCGCAATCCCGCGCGGCGCGCGCCAACCCGGGGTCTCCCAAGGCCACACTGGCCTCGGCCAGCGCGGTGATCGCCAGCCCGTTCCAGGACGTGACGACCTTGTCGTCGCGCCCGGGCTGGGGCCGGGTGAGCCGGGCGGCCAGCAGCGCGGGCCGCACGCGGTCCACCCGTTGCGGATCGTCGGGATCGGTGGGGAACTGCAGCACCGAGGTCCCGTGTTCGAACGTGCCGGACTCGGTGACCGCGAAAACCTCTGCCGCCCAAGGACCGTCGTCGGCTCCGAGCAGCTCCGTCAGCTGCGCCCGTGTCCACACATAGGTCGAACCCTCCCGGCCGTCGGCGTCGGCGTCCAGGGACGACGTGAACATGGCGCCGTCGGCCAGCTCGTCGAGCAGGAACCCCGCCGTCTGGGCGGCGACCCGGCGGGCCAACGGATCTCCGGTGCGCCGGGCCCAGTGCGCGTATGCGCGCAGCAGCAGCGCGTTGTCGTAGAGCATCTTCTCGAAATGCGGTACCACCCAAGCGTTGTCGACGCTGTACCGGGCGAAGCCGCCGGCGAGTTGGTCGTAAATGCCGCCGCGGGCCATCGCGTTGCCGGTGCGCGCGACCGCCTCCAGCGCCGCCGGCGACCCGGTGCGCTCGTAATTGCGCAGCAGCGCCTCGAGAATGGCCGACGGCGGGAACTTGGGCGCGCCGCCGAACCCGCCGTGCACCGCGTCCTGGTCGCCGAGCACCACCGCGACGGCGTGGTCGCACAGCGCCGGCGCCACATCCGGCCCGCCGCCGGGCAGTCCGGCCGCCATCTGGCGCAGCTCGCCGGCGATCCGGCCCGACGCCTCCTCGACCTCCCCGCGGCGGTCTCGCCAGGTGGCGGAGATGGCCGAAAGCAGTTGCAGGAAAGCGTCTTTCGGGTAGTACGTGCCGCAGAAGAAGGGCCGGCCGTCGGGCGTGAGGAAACACGTCATCGGCCAACCGCCCTGTCCGGTGAGCGCGACGGTGGCGTTCATATAGACCGCGTCGATGTCCGGCCGTTCCTCGCGGTCAACCTTGATGCACACGAACCCCGCGTTCATCACGGCGGCCACCACATCGTCTTCGAACGACTCGTGGGCCATGACGTGACACCAGTGGCAGGCGGCGTAGCCAACGGAGAGCAGGATCGGCACATCGCGCGCGGCCGCGTCGGCGAGCGCCTGCGGCGTCCACTGCCGCCAATGCACCGGGTTGTCGGCATGCTGGCGCAGATACGGGCTGGTGGCCAGCCCGAGCGTGTTCGCTCCGGCCGGCTCAGCCGAGCTCATCGCGGGGTCCTGGTTGGTCGGGGTTCTCGCCAAGTGTGTCGGTGCCCTCGTCGGCGGCCTGATCGGGCTCGGGATGTTCGGGGTCGAACGATTTCGGGACCTTCTTCAGTTGTTTGTTCATCGATCGCAACAGCAAAAGCGTCGCGATCACCAGCAGCACGATAATCAGCAGCCCCACCGGGCTGGCCTTGCCGAAATCGGGCCCGTGGTTGTGGGGTGCGTCGGCGATCACCGCGAAAAGGTAGTGCTTCACCCCGCGCTCGCGATTCCGGCGAATAGATCGTCCTCGGGCAGTTTGACCGGGACCCGGGAGTCGGCCAGCTCATATTCCTCAGTCGGCCATAGTCGCTGCTGCCATTCGATTGGTGCCGCGAAGAAGTCGTGGTTCGGGTCGATCTGCGTGGCGTGTGCGCGCAGCGCATCGTCGCGCTGGCTGAAGTAGGCCGAGCACTCGACGCGCGTCGTCACCCGGGACTCGAACGGGTCGTGCTCGGGATCCCAGTGCTCAAGCCACTGCTGAAACGGGGGTTCTTGGTCATGTTTGACGGCTTCGTCGTGCAGCAGCTGCATCCGCGCGCGCAGGAAGCCGTGGTTGTAGTACAGCTTGGACACCGTCCACGGCTCGCCGGCGTCCCCAAAGCGGGCGCTGTCGCCGGCGGCCTCGAACGCGCCGACCGAAACCTGGTGGCAGCGAATGTGATCGGGATGGGGGTAGCCGCCGTTCTCGTCGTAGGTGGTCATCACGTGCGGCCGGAACTCGCGGACCACGCGCACCAGCGCCTCGATGGACTCCTCCAGCGGCGCCAGCGCGAAGCAGCCCTCGGGCAGTGGTGGCGGCGGGTCGCCCATGGGCAATCCGGAGTCGACGAAGCCCAGCCAGGTGTGCTCCACACCGAGGATCTCTGCCGCCTTCGCCATTTCGTCGCGGCGGATTTCCGCGATGTGCTCCAGCACGTCGGGCAGGTCCATCGCCGGGTTGAGAATCTCGCCGCGCTCGCCCCCGGTCAACGTCACCACCAGGATCCGATGGCCCTCGTCGGCGTAGCGAGCGAGGGTGGCCGCACCCTTACTCGACTCGTCGTCGGGGTGGGCGTGCACCGCCATCAACCGCAGCTTGCTCACGTGCCCCCTTTTCGGTCCGCCGGTCGCCCCGAAGGGCTAGAAGCGACCTTATAATTCCAGTTCCGATCGTTGCATCCTGTCGGCCCGCGTCCGGCAGCCCACCCGTCCAGGCATACCCAGGCATGACCCAAACTCCCATCCCACGTCCCGAGACCCGCTACGGGCGTTCGCGCCTGTCGCGCGTGTCACGACGTCGTGTGGTCATCGGCCTGGCCGTGCTGGTCGTTGCCGCCGGCGTCGTCGTCGCGGTGGTCGGCTACCAAAGGCTCGGCAGAAGTGACGTCGCCGGCTCGTTGGTCGGTTATCAGGTGATCGACAATGAGACCGCATCGGTAACGATCAGCGTGACGCGATCGAACCCGTCGCGACCGGTGGACTGCATCGTGCGGGTTCGGGCCAAAGACGGCAGCGAGACGGGCAGGCGAGAGGTGCTGGTACCGCCGTCCGATCAGGCCACGGTGCAGGTGACCACCACGGTGAAATCCTCCCGGCCGCCGGTGATGGCCGACATCTACGGCTGCGGCACGGACGTGCCCGGCTATCTGCGACCGTCCTGACACACGACAAAGCCGAACTGCGGATATGGGGGTCATCAAGTGTTTGCATGGTGGTAACATGGGTGAATGCACGGTTCCTGCTGGGACCGTGTATTGCTGCATTAATGGCCGTGAGCAGAACGGTCGGCGGGTTGGCCGCGGACACGCCCGGGAGCGGCGTTCAGGAGCTTGCGCGGGTACGCGGAACGACAATATGAGGAGCACGACGAGATGACGGATACTCAGGTGACCTGGCTGACCCAGGAATCACATGACCGGCTCAAGGCCGAGCTCGATCACTTGATCGCGAATCGTCCGGTCATCGCCGCGGAAATCAACGACCGCCGCGAAGAGGGAGACCTCCGCGAGAACGGCGGCTACCACGCCGCCCGCGAAGAGCAAGGCCAGCAGGAGGCCCGCATCCGCCAATTGCAGGACCTGCTCAACAACGCCAAGGTCGGCGAGGCGCCCAAGCAGTCCGGCGTCGCGCTGCCGGGTTCGGTGGTGAAGGTCTACTACAACGGCGACAAATCCGACACGGAGACTTTCCTGATCGCCACCCGCCAGGAGGGCGTCAACGAAGGCAAGCTCGAGGTGTATTCGCCGAATTCACCGTTGGGGGGCGCCCTGATCGATGCAAAAGTGGGTGACACGCGCAGCTACACGGTGCCCAATGGCAACACCGTCGAGGTGACGTTGCTCAGCGCGGAGCCCTACCACTCCTAGCCCTTTCGCGTCGAGTGTGAATCCAGCGACGCCTCAACGGCGTGCTGCGTCGTGAAATTCACTCTCGGCGTGGGCCATTGGCCCTAGTCCAGGGCTTGTTCGAGATCGGCCAGCAGGTCGGCGACATCCTCGATGCCCACCGAGAGCCGCACCAGGTCGTCGGGCACTTCCAATTGCGAACCGGCCGTCGACGCGTGCGTCATGGCGCTGGGATGCTCGATCAGCGACTCGACCCCGCCCAGCGATTCGGCAAGGATGAACACCCTGGTGCGGGCACACAGATCCTCGGCGGCTGCACGGCCGCCGCGCATGCGCAACGAAACCATGCCGCCAAAGCCGCCCATCTGCCGCGCGGCCATTTCATGCCCGGGATGGGTGGGCAGACCCGGATACAGCACCGTACTCACCGAGGGATGCCCAGCCAGGAATTGCGCTACGGCCGAGGCGTTTTCGCTGTGTCGCTGCATCCGCAGCACCAAGGTCTTCAGGCCGCGCATCGTCAGGTAGGCGTCGAACGGGCCCGGTACCGCGCCGGCCCCGTTCTGCAGGAACGCGAAGGCGCCGTCGAGCTCCTCGTCGTTGGTGACCAATGCGCCGCCCACCACGTCGGAGTGGCCACCGATGTACTTGGTGGTCGAGTGCAGCACGACATCGGCGCCCAGCGTCAACGGCCGCTGTAATGC
>Ga0318503_10000260_pt1 | contig 8972 bp, 8 predicted proteins | sample GRESIP174b1f23_FD_203496 | JGI IMG/M metagenome (GOLD analysis project Ga0318503, IMG submission 203496) | Tropical soil microbial communities from Luquillo Experimental Forest, Puerto Rico - GRE.SIPMG.174b1f23 | ecosystem: Environmental > Terrestrial > Soil > Tropical forest > Bulk soil | place...
GAGCGGAAACCTTCTGGGGCGACGATCGACTGGAGGAGGCGCTCGCTTTCGCGGCCGCACGCTGAGCCTTCTCGAGGTGGGCGTGCGGTTCGCATGCCGAAGACGACGAGCGCGTCGCCGAATTTTCGGACCCAGCGCGCATGCCATAGGAGGGAATCATGCCGAACCCCAGCACCAGCCCGGAGACGGCCGCGATCGAAGCCGCGTACCGAGCGCAAGTGGAACTGTTGTTCAAGTCCTTGGTCACCAATTTGGGCGACCAGGTCGTTTCCCACCAGAGCGATCAGCAAAGTCTCGACAAGTTCAAGGCGGGGCTCAATATCGCGAAGCGGGCAAGGCAATTGGCGTTGAACGCCGTCGCCCCCGCGCTGGCTGCCACACCTGACGCGTCACGAAGACGGAGACGCAAGGACTAATCCAGGCATCGGCGCATCGGGGTCCCCGCTTTCGCGGGGACGAGCGGACAGGACTTCGCTGAGGCCAATGGGTTCGACCGCGGTCAAGTCCCCCCACCGCTCATTCCCGCGCATAACGCGTCGCTAAGGGCGTTCACGCCCGTCCAAAGCCCGCGAAGACGGGCGTTAACGCCCTTTAGGCCGGGCTATGGACGCGCGTAAACGCGCTTATGACGGGAATCCAGGCCGAGAGTCCATCGAGCAGGCCTGTTCGATCTCATCCACCAATGACGAAAACGCACCGGTTGCGAGCACGCCGCTGCAACGCGCGAGGATGCGCGCGGCTTTTTCCGCGCCGAGCACCGGTTGCGTGAAGCGCAGGAACTTTTTGCGCACGCTTTCGCGATCGAAGGGGCGCGCGGGATCCCCGGGGACGTGGGTCACGTCCCGCTCGTGCCGCGCGGAGCCCGCGGCAACGCGCACGCGCGCCGGCCAGCTCACCGGATAGTCGGCGAGCAGGCGCGCATCCGCCTCGACCTTGATCTTGGCCATCAGGCCGCGCACGGCCGACGGCAGGTCCGGCGGCGTCTGCTGCACGTCGAACGCCATCTCCGGCGCGAGCGCCGCCAGCGCCATGCGATATTGCACGCTGGTGAGATGCGAGGCGCGGTCGCCGGCGACGACGCCGTGATCGATCATCTTGAGGTGAGGCGGCAGCACGGACACGGCGATTTCGTCGATGGCCGCGGGCGCGATGCCGCTCGCGAGGATGTCCTTGAGCGCCTGCGTCGCCGCCATGGTCTGCCGGGCCGCGCACCACGGCTTGAATGAGACCTCGGTCAAGGCGACGCGCTCGCCGAGGCCGTCGGTGAGCGCGGCGACGTCGGGCGTGACGCCGAGAACGTCGGGAAGGACGCGACCTTCGAACAACTTGCGATCGGAGGTGAAGCCCTGCTGCGCCGCCAAGGCGCGTTGAGCCCGTTGCGGGCGGCGTTGCCCACGGCGAACCAGCGCGCGGTCGTGGCCGCGTTGTGATGTCCCACGGCGGGCGCCGCCAGCGTGAGCGCCAGCGTCAGCGCGTGCGCGCTCGCTTCCGCGTCGAGCTTGAACAGCCGCGCGGCCACGGCGGCGATGCCGAAGGGCGCGGCGAAATAGGTCGGCCAGATGCCGCGATAGAGAATAGCCGGCCCGTCGACGGCGCGGCCGAGTCGGGTCATGGCCTCGACGCCGGCGAGGATCGCCGCGATCACGTCGTCCGCCGTAACCGCCGGCAGCGCGCCCGCCAAGGTGAGCGCGCCGGGAATGACGATGGCGCCGGGCGTCGTCATGGAGGGGAGGTGGATGTCGTCGATCTCGCTCAGCCGCGCGAGCGCGCAGCGGGTCGCGAGATCGAGCGTCCATGCGCCTTGTCCGCGCGCGCGCATCGCGGCGCGAAACTGCAGCAGGCTTGAGCCCTCGACGGTGCGCGTGCTCGCGATTAAGGCGCCGACGGTGTCGATGAGATGAAGCTCGACCAGCTCGCGCGTGGCGTCGCTCGTGCGCTCGCGCCCGCTTGCGGCGACATGGCTGCCGAGCCGTTCGAGCGCGGTCATGTCAAAGGCCAGCCGGCCTCATGCTGAGGAGCGCACGAAGTGCGCGTCTCGAAGCATGGCCGCATCCATCCTTCGAGACGGCTGCTTCGCAGCCTCCTCAGGATGAGGGCGGAGAACGTGGCGCCAATGTCGTGGGCCATCGCACTCAAATTCCGTCGGATCCGCCGGCGTCGCCGAGATCGGTGTCCGCGAACAACGCATCGAGCGGCAGCATCTTGCTGATCATGCCCTGCTCGAAGGTGTAACGCAGCACGGTCTCGAGGTTCTTGCGGTTGGCGGGAGTCAAACCATAGGCCCAGGGGTCGCGGCCCAACAGCTCCTCCTGCTCTTCCAGCATGGTCCGCACCCAGGCGAGCGGCACCACGCGGGGGTTGGCGATCCGCCGATAGGCGATCGCCTTCGCCTCCTCGAAGGCTTTCGTGAGGTTGGTCGGCACCCAGGGAAATTTGTCGACGATCTCCTGCTTGATGGTAGTGACGTGCATGATCGGAAAGATCCCGGTCTTGCGGAAATAGGCGAGCTCGAGGTCCTTGTAGTTGGGGAAGAGACGCACGATGCGCTGGTCGCCCGCGCGGAACAAGCGCGGCAGCTCGGGCGAGAGCATGGCGGGGATCTCGCCCTCTGCCAGCATGCGGTCGAGCTTTTTCCCCGGCGCGATCATCTCGATGCGCAGATCCTTGGGCGGCGTGAAGGCCACGTCCTCGCTGCGCTCGACCACCCACGTCACCTGCCGGTGCGGCAGGCCGTACTCCTCCTGCAGGATGCCGCGCATCCAGATGTTGGAGGCCGGTTGGAAATTCGTGCCGCCGACTTGTCTGCCGATCAGGTCCTTGGGCGCGAGGATGCCGGCCGCGGTGTTGACGAATAGAAAGCCGTGACGGAAGCGCCGGTGCAGGAACACGGGGATGGCGGTGAGCGGCGCGCCCTGGTCGCGCTCCATGAAATAGGCGCCGACATTGGCCTCGCAGACATCGAACTCGGCCCTGCGCGCCATGCGCCAGTGGCGCTCGCGCGGGCCCATGTCGGTGAGCATGACGAGATCGAGGCCGGCGGCCTCGACCGTGCCGTCCTTGAGGGCGCGCACGATCTCGTAGTCGCCGCACGCCACCGTGAGCTTGAGCTTTCCCGCCATCGACAATCCCCTTACACAAAATCCGGTAGATCAACTTGTGTACCTGTCGTCTCCGCGCATAGCGCGTCGAAGACGCGCGCGTAAACGCGCTTATGCTGGAGACCCATAACCACCGACTCTGGAATATGGGTCCCCGCAACGGGGTCCCCGCGACGCGAGCGTCGCGGGGTGCCCCCGCGCGGGGACGACCAACAAGTAACGCTGAGCCGACCGTCGGCAGTTCTCATCACTCGGTGTGCCAGCGGCCGAAATGCACCTCGGCCCGCCGCACGATCTCGTTGAGCGCGATCGCCATGGCGGCGAGCACCGAGATGAGGCCCAAGAGCCGGGTCGGGTCGAAGTTCTGCGTGAACAGGGTGGTGAAATAGCCGATGCCCGCGGTCGAGACATAAAGCTCGGCCAGCAGCACGCCGAGCAACACGCCGGTCATGGCGAGCCGCATGCCCGCGAAGAAGCTCGGGATCATGTGCGGAAACACGACGTAGCGCAGCGTTTGCCAGCGGCTCGCTCCCATGGCGCGCGCGCTCGTGAGCAAGATCGGCTTGATGTTCTGCACGCCGGCGACGATGGTCATGACGATGGGAAAAAAGCCATGGCTCACGCCGAAGGCGATCTTGGAGGCGGGGCCGATGCCGAAATAGAGGATGAACAGCGGCAGGATGGTGACTTGCGGCGTGCCGTAGAGCAAGAGGATGATCGGCATGAAGCTCCGGCGCGCGAACGGCTTGAGCCCGACGGCGAGCCCGATCGCAAGCCCGATCACGACCGAGAGCGCGAAGGCGACGGCGAGCTCCCAGAAGGTGATGCGCAAAGCTGCGGGCACGCCGCGGGTGTCGAACACCGCCGGCAGCGAGGCGAACACACGCGACGGCGGGCTCAGGAATATCGGGTCGACCCACCAGCGCGCGGCGATCTCCCAGACGCTGAGCAGCAGCACGATAACGGCGATGCGTGCGACCCACGGTCGCCGCAGCGCCCGCCGCCATGGGCGCACGGCCGTCACGGGCGCTTTCCCCGCGCTTCGAGCACGGATACGAGCGCGTTGAGGATCGCGGCGATCGCCACGACGAAGGCGATATAGGCGAACATCGGCGCCATCTCCATGCCTTCGGCGAGATGAACGATGCGGTGGCCGAGCCCGGCGAGCGAGGCGATGGTCTCGCTGCCGATGATGGAGAGGAGCGCGACGGTAAATCCCATGCGCATCCCGGTCACGATGATCGGCAGCGCCGCGGGCAGCAGCACGTAGCGGAAGAGCTGGACGTCGGATGCGCCCATGGAGCGGGCCGCAACCACGAGCATTTTATCGACATAGCCAAAGCCGGCGATGGTGTTGAGCGCGATGGGAAAGAAGCCGATGGTCGCTCCCAGCGCGATCTTGGAGGCGGGTCCGAGCCCGAAGAACAGGACGTAGAGCGGAAGGAACAAAATGATCGGGACCGAGTAGATGCCGGCGAACAGCGGCTCGAGCACCCGCATGCGGTACTGCGACCGGCTGATGACATAGCCGACGACGACTCCGGAGCTTGCCGCGATCGCAAACGCGGCCGCGAGCTCAGTCAGCGTGACGCGCAGATCGCCGATGAATTCCCCGGTCTTGAGGATGTGCCAGAAATCGCGCGCCACTACGACCGGATTGGGGAGCAGCAGCGGGCTCACGCGCCAGCGGGTCGTGGCGAGATACCACAGCGCGATGAGCGCGATCAGGAACGTGGCCTGAACCGCGCGGCTGGCGAGACGCCCCTCGCGTTCGTTGCCGGGCGGCGTCATGGCGGCGGCTCCGCCGAGGTCTCGGCCACGGTCTTGCGGATCTCGTCATGCAGTAGCGCGTAGAGCTCGTTGCGGATGGCGGTGAACTTGGCCGAGGTCACGAAATCGGGCTTGCGCGGGTGCGGCTCGTCGACCTTGATAATCTTCTTGATGGTGCCGGGGCGGGCGGAAAACACCGCGACGCGGTCGGCGAGAAAGGTCGCTTCGCCCAGGCTGTGGGTCACGAACACGATGGTTTTGTCGGCGCGGGCGAGCAGCACCGAGAGATCCTCGCCGAGGATCATGCGGGTCTGCTCGTCGAGCGCGCCGAACGGCTCGTCCATGAGCAGGATGCCGGTTTCGAGACTGAGCGCACGGGCAAGCGCGGCGCGCTGGCGCATGCCGCCGGAGAGTTGCCCCGGATAGTGCTGCGCGAAGTCCTTGAGCCCGACGGCCTCGAGCGCGCGCTGCGCGCGCGCCTCGCGCTCAGGGCGCGGCACGCCCTGGAACACCATGCCGAGGTTGACGTTCTCGAACACGGTGTTCCAGGGGAACAGCGCGTTCTCCTGGAACACGAAGGCGATGTCGCGCGGCATCGGCCCGGCGACCCGCTTGCCCGCGACTTCCACCGCGCCGGCGGTGGGCGTCATCAGCCCGCCAATGACGTTGAGCAAGGTCGACTTGCCGCAGCCGCTCGGCCCGATCAGGCAGAGGAGCTCGCCGCGCGCGACGTCGAGCGAGGTGTCGCGCAGCGCCCGCACGTGCCGCGCGTCGCCCTCCTCGCCGAATTGATGCGAGATGCCCCTGATCCGGATCGCGACGTTGCTCGAAGTCATACGATCGACCCGGATCGTCATGCGCGGGCGCTATGCCCGGCAATGACGCTGGACAGACTCATCCCTTCACCCCCTGCTTTGCGTTTCCTCGCGCCGATCTTATTGCATTTCTCGCGCGTTCGGTTGCGGCATGGTCGACCGCGAGCCTATCCGTGAGCACCACCCCGTAATGCTCGCGCGCCGATCGCGCGGAGATGAATTCCTCTTGCACGTCCGCGCGCACCGCTATGGGGTCGCGCTCGAGCGGATCGCCCCAGCCGCCGCCGCCGCCGGTGCGCACGATCACCTCGGTGCGCACTGGCACCGCGTGGTGCGCCCCGCCCGCGACGCGAAATTCGCGCTCGCCCGGCTCGCGCACGAGATACATGCCGTATTCGCCCGGCTCGCCGCCCCACAGGCCCCACGGCGGGCATTGGTTTCTGCGCACGAGCTCGAAATTCCATTTCCCTTCGACCAGGTTGCGCACGCGCATATCGATGCCGAGGCCGCCGCGATATTTCCCCGCACCGCCGGAATCCGTGCGCAGCGCGCGGCCCTCGACCAGAACCGGGCATTTGAGCTCGATGCCTTCGATCGAACCGTTGCGCACGTCGCCCTGGCACACCGACACCGTGCCGGACTCGCCGTCTTCGAACGGCCGGCCGCCCCAGCCGCCCCCTTCGATGCTCTGCACGACGAAGCGCCGGTTGGTCTGCGGATGGATGCCGAAGAACACCACCGCGCCGCCGAGCAGACCGTGGTGACCCGCCGGCACCCGCTCCGGCATCGCCGGGGCGAGCGCGGCGACGATGGTATCGACCACCATGGGCACGATCATGCTCCAGGTCGACATCGGCGCGGGAAAGCGCGCCATCATGATGTTGCCTTCGGGAATGATCACCTCGAGCGCGCGAAACGAGCCCTCGTTGACCGGGTCGAGCGGGCCGGTCAGCGCCTTGTAGGCGACGCGCGCGCCGGCGAGCGTGCGCGAATTGATCGCGGCGCGGCGCTCCGGCGAGCAGCCCGACAGATCAATGGTCATCGCGCCCTTGTGGATGGTGACCTTGGCGCGGATGGGAACCGGCTCGCCGCGGGTGACGCCGTCCTCGTCGAGGGCGGCCGCGGCCTCGTAGACGCCATTGGCGAGCTGCGACACCACGTTGCGGCACTTCGCCTCGGTCTCCTCGAAGATGCGCGCGATCGCCTCGAGCATGGTCTCGCGGCCGTATTTGCCGAACAGCTCGTCCATGCGCCGCGCCGCGAGCCGGCAGGCCGCCATTTGCGACTTCATGTCGCCGAGCGAGGATTCCGGAAAACGGATGTTGTCCTTGAGCACGCGATAGAGCGTCTCGTTGAGCTTGCCCGCTTCGTAAATCTTGAGCTGGTTGAGCTGCAGTCCTTCCACCCACGGATCGGCGACGGTCGGCCCGGCACCGAAGCCGGTGCTCATGCCGCCGACGTCGATCCAATGCGCGCGCACCATGGCAAACATCAACAGCTCGCCGTCGTGAAAGTAGGGCGCGTAGATGACGATGTTGTTGAGGTGCTGGCCAGCGACCGCCTGATGGTTGGTGATGATGACGTCGCCTGGGGCAAAGCCTTGCCTGCCGTAGCGCTTCATGGCGTCGGTGATGATGACGCCGAGGTCGGCGACGAAATGCGATACGCCGCCGACGTTCTGGCAGATCAACTCGCCGGCGGTGTTGACCAGCGCGGTGCAGAAGTCGCGCACCTCGTAGATCATCATGTTGTAGGAGGTGCGCTGCAGATCGACCGCCATCTCATTGGCGACCGCGGGCAGCGCATTGCGGATGACTTCGAGCGTGACGGGATCGAGCGTGGCGGTCATCGGCGTCACTCGTCAAGTTCACCGTCATCCGCTCGTCCCCGCGAGGGGCACCCCGCGACGCGAGCGTCGCGGGGACCCCGTTGCGGGGACCCAGGGCCACGGCCCGCGGCCCCTGGATTCCCGCTTGCGCGGGAATGAGCTGAAGAGAAGCGCGTCCCCATCACGCGGCTCCCACCGTGATGATCAGCTCGCCCGAGGGCGCCACCGTCAAGGCGTCCTGCGCGAACAGCACCGTCGTCGTTCCGTGTTCCTGGATGAGCGCGGGGCCGGCGATCTTAATGCCGGCGCCGAGCGTCTCGCGCTGGTAGACCGGGCAGGGCGACGCCTTGCGCGCGTCGGCGAAATAGACGGCGCGCTCGCGCGCGGGCTTCGCGCCGCCGCTCGCGGCAAGGCGCGGGAAAACGGGCTTCGGACGTTTGCCGATCAGCGCGAGGCGGATATTGACCATCTCGACCGGCTCGTCGGGGGAATGATGGGCGTAGCGGTGCTCGTAGAGCGCATCGAACGCGGCTCTGATCCCGGCACGATCTCCCGCCACGATCGCCTCGACGCTCACCGGAACCTGCAGCGTGAATTCCTGGCCGACATAGCGCAAGTCGAGATGGATTTGACGCTGCGCGTGCGCGGCATGGCGCAGCGTCCGGGAGGCCTGCGCCACCATCTCGTCGTGGACCTTCAACAGGGTTGCGAAGTCGACGCTGGCAAGATCGGAATAGAAGGTGCGGATGAAATCGTGCCGCTCGTCCGCCAGCAGCATGCCAAGCGCGGAGAAGTGCGAGGGAAACAGCGGCACCACGACCTTGGGGATATGGAGCTCGCGCGCGATCGCGGCCACGTGCAGCGGGCCCGCCCCGCCCGATGCGACCAGCGCAAAGTCGCGCGGGTCGTAGCCCTTCGCCACCGAGACTTCGCGCACGGCGAGCGACATCTTGGCGATGGCGATTTCGACGATGGCCGCCGCCGCCGCGATCGCGTCCATCTTCAAGGGGGCGGCAATTTTCTCCTCGATGCCGCGCCGGGCGGCGTCGGCATCGAGCTTCATCTCGCCACCCAGAAAATTGTCCGGGTCGAGCCGCCCCAGCACCACATTGGCGTCGGTGATGGTGGGCTCCAAGCCGCCGCCGCGATAGCAGATCGGGCCGGGATCGGCGCCGGCGCTCTGCGGGCCGACCTTGAGCGCGCCGACGTCGTCGAGCCAGGCGATCGAGCCGCCGCCCGCGCCGACCTCGACCACGTCGATCATGGGCAGCATCACCGGATGGCCGCTGGCGTAGCCGCCGACATAGTAGCCCGGCGCCATGGTCGGCTCGCCATCGCGCACGAGGCTCGCTTTGGCCGTGGTGCCGCCCATGTCGAAGGAGATGACGTTGCGGCAGCCGAGCGCGCCGCCGACCTGCGCCGAGGCGATGATGCCGCCGACCGGCCCCGACTCCATCATGG
>Ga0318503_10000263_pt1 | contig 8954 bp, 6 predicted proteins | sample GRESIP174b1f23_FD_203496 | JGI IMG/M metagenome (GOLD analysis project Ga0318503, IMG submission 203496) | Tropical soil microbial communities from Luquillo Experimental Forest, Puerto Rico - GRE.SIPMG.174b1f23 | ecosystem: Environmental > Terrestrial > Soil > Tropical forest > Bulk soil | place...
GCGCCGCTGGGGCCACTGCCGGTGCTACGCTCGGCGAGTTTGCCGGTGCGGGCGTCGCCATGAGCTGGTCGATGACCGAGCGCACCGCGTCGCCGGCATTGTAGCTCTTGCTGCCGCCAAGCAGCGGAGCGGCGGCGCCCGAGCGGCGGATCAGACTCTGCGCATCGGGCAGCATGATTGGATCGTCCCACGGCCCTTGAACGACGAAGGGTAACTGGAACTCGTCGCTGCTGGCGGTCGAGACCAGCGTTGCCACGCCTTTGAGGTCGAGATCACGGGTAGGTACGGAAGCCTGTCCAGCCACGGCAAGTCGGACCGACGGACCGGTGATGCGCATGTCGTCTATCGAGACAACGCCCTGATTGACTTTCAAGTTGATCGCGAGCTGATCGAACGGCGTGCGGCCGCTGCGGAAATCGCCACTGCCCGACAGCGGCCGTCGCTCCAGGCGACGCAGCAATTGTTCGATATTGATGCCGATCAAGGCGCCCGAGCTTGCGTTCAAACTCGCCACGCCATTGAGCCCGCGCGTAACGGCCAATACGGATTCACCATTGCCATCGACATTGACCGTCAGCGTCCCACGGCCTTCGACCCGGTGCAGCCCGAACACCTGACCGAGGCAGTTATCCAAATCCACGTCGGCGAACTGCATGTGCGAGGTGACCGCAATGCCGCCTTGGGCATTGGCAAGGCCGAGCGTGCCTTTGGCGACTCCGCCGAACGCTTGCGATTCACCGACCGTGATATTGAGATTGCCGTCACGCATCGTCGCGGCAACTGCGGTGCGGCCCAGCCGAGCAGTGGATATCTTGATGCTCGCGGCCGAGAGCCGAAGGTCGAGGCTTAAATCGTTGAAGCCGTCGAGCGTGATTGGCAGCTGATTCCAGTTGCGTTCGTTGCGCGCCAGCAGCCGTATGCCGGAAACGTAGGGCGTGATGTCGAGAGAGTCGGCGGCGAGCGTGCCCTGCACCAGGCGCCGTGGCTCGGCCGATACGGTGAGCGCGCCTTCGGCTCTGTTTCCGTCCAGCTCGACATTGACATTGGAGAGCGATGCCACGCGGCCGCCGATATCGCTTTGCGCACGTAACGCAAACCGACCAAATCCGCCAAACGGCAGTTTGTCATTGCCGATCCAGCGCAACGCGTCGCGCAGCGACGGCGCTTCGACACCGAGTGTGCCTTGGATCTTCAAGGTCGGCTCATCGCTCGCCGCCCCATCGAAGGCGAGCGTAAGCGGGACGCTCGACAGCCGGACCTTGAGGCCTGACCGCTCGCCGGTGAGCGCCGCCAGGAAGTCGCTTAAGGTCAAGCTCGCCTCGACCTTTTCGTTGTGCCAGACAAAGTGTCCGTTGGCACCGAAAGTGCGCGAGATCGACGGCCAGGCAACCTGAAACTCGAGGCCCTCGAGCCGTTCGGTCGCGTTGGCACGGCCGTCGTAGACGATCACAGTGCCGTCCTGAATGCCGATTTCCGAAAACGAAGCAGTTGACTCCGAATGCGGCTGGAGCGCGCGGGCGAGCGATGAAATGAGCCCTGACCAGTTGGATTCGCCGGCGGCCGAGAAGGCGACCTTGATCGTCGGGCGTACAAGGGTCACGTCGGCGATTTCGATACGCCCCAGCAGAAGCGGAAAATATCGCAGCCGCGCAATCAGCTCGTCTGCGACGACGGGCGGCTCGCCAGACGGCTCATTGGCGAGGCTCACATTATGGAAACGCACGCTTCCCGATGGAAACAGCGACAGTGAAATCTCATCACCCAAGGCCGGATCGAGTCCAGTTACCGCACGGATTTCGTACTTCACGGCGTCGCGTACGGAAGCGGCGGGCAATAAGGATGGTATGCCGACAAACACAATCATCACCGCCGCAATGACCAGGGCGGCGGCAATCGCAACGCGTTTAAAGCCGATGGCCGCGTTCACCGGACGTTTTTCCGATTGTTATTAGACACGTGGAATATACCGGGCCACAGATAGCGTGCAAACATGTGGGTTATCTGTGTCGCTTTCGTGGCTTGTTGGGGCGCGTTGGGCGCGCAAAGTACGCCGAGCCCAGGGCGTGCGGGTGCATCAGCGTGCCGCGGTCCGCCGACGGCGCGGCTCATGCGCCTGGGCGACCTCGGCGATCAGTTTGCTGATGATTGCTTCGCCGAAAGAATCGAAGTTCCTCGCCACTCGGACGAAGGCGCCCGGACCGCCGATGACGTTGGTGCGATAGTAGTGGTCCAGTCCGCCGGGCGGATTGGTATGTTCCGGATTCCATGGCAACGGAGTTTCGCTTAAGATCGCCAGGCCGTTTACCGTTATTCCCTTTGCTACCGCCTGATCGCGCATTTCGACGACGTCGCGACCGGAATTGTTGGTGCCGTCTCCGGAGATGTCGATGGTTTGGTGGGGCGCGGTGAACGGCGCGCGCGCGAGCTGCGCCATGGAAAATTCAATCGCGCCGCTGATTGAGGTCCGATCGGCAAACGAGCGCGGCGATTCCAGCAAACGATCTGCGAAGTCTTTTGCCGTGGCGGAGTCGCCGAGGCTTATCCAATCGATCACCACACGCTGCGCCCCTACGCCCGACCACTCGACAAAGCTCACGGCGATGCGTCCGATCCGACCGGCGCGGATCGTGTTGAGAACGCGGGAATCGGAGATGGCGGCGGCGTAACCGTCGCGCTGCAATTGGAACTTTGCCGCATCGATGCTGCGCGACACATCGGCTGCGAGCACGAGCAAGAGATCGACATCGGCTGCGCGGGCTGCGTGCGGCAACAAGGCGAGCCCGATCAGAACTAAAGTTCGAATCGATCGGCGGAAACTGGTGGCTGCAAGCATGTTGCCGATCATGCTCACCAATCTCGGCAAAAGCTCGACGGCCGGACAGCGCATCGCGCTAGGCGGCAACGAGACGGTTGGACGGAAACGCGATCTCAACTAGCGTCCCGGCATCGGGCGCGCTTTTGATGCTGAAGTGCGCGTGATTGGCTTCGGCCAGCGCCTTTGTCAGAGGCAGGCTGAAACCGGTTCCGCCCGAGCCCAAACTAGCTGAGGTCGCGGTCTCCTGGAACGGCTCCAGCTCCACTTCGATGTCTTTTTGGCTCATGCCGGCGCCGGTATCGCGTATGCGCAACACAGCTTCGTGCGCATCGGAAAAGACGGTTGAAACGATAATCTGGCCGCCGGGGCCAGTGAACCGGATCGAGTTCGACAATAGACCGAGCACAATTTGGTGCAGCGCCCGCTCGTCGGCCATGATCGGCGGCAGTCCCATTGTGAGGGCGGTGCGGATAATGACGCGCGCGCGATTGGCCTGCGGTTGCATGATCGCAACGCATTGCTGCGTGAGATTGTTCAGATTCACGTTGGCGAAGGTCAGGTCGATCCCTCCGGCCTCGACTCTGGATAGGTCGAACAAGTCGTTGAGCATCAAGCTCAGATGCGAGCCGGCGGCGTGAATGTCCTTGATATATTCGCGGTAGTGCTCATTGTCGATCGGCCCGAAGCGCTCGGTCATCATTGCTTCGGCAAAGCCGGTGATCGCCGTCAACGGGGTGCGGATTTCATGGCTGATTTTGGCGACGAATTCCACCGCGGAGGCCGCCAGTGGTGGTTGCCCTTGGGAATTAGGCGATCGACGCTCTTCGGCGCTGCCGTTGCGAATTGCCGTTTCGGGATCGACCCCTGCTTTGCTCGCGGCCTTGGTCAGGATGAGCGCCATTGCTGACGATCCGCGCCAGGGGATTTTGAATATCCGGCCCTCGACCGGAAGCTTCTCGCCCTGCCCTGAGATGATCGCAAGCGCCTGCGCGCTGCCCGCGGCTGCGAGCGTATCGCCAGCGCCGGGTTCGGCAATGAGCGCGCTCAGCCCGCCTGTGGCATTCATCGCGGCGAGATCGTCGTAACCGCTCAGATCCAAAAAATGCCGATTGGCGTAAAGCGCCTCATCGTGCCGGTAAACCAGTACACCGATCGGGATTCGATCGAGCAGGGCATGCTCCGCGATGACCCCGAAGGAAGCAGCGGCCGGTTCAGTCAACGCTTCGTCAGAGCTCGCCTGTTGGGCCAGCGCCTGGCGTGCTTGCTGGCTTGCCTCTTCGCCCGCCTCAAGCGCCAGCAGTAAGTCTTCGCGCGGATCCTGGTCTCGCGCGTCGGGCCGAATTTGTGCGCGGGCAGCTGCCTCCTCGCTCACGGTTTCGGTGGGCGCTGTGGTCTGCCCGCCGCGTAGGCGTGAGGTCAGCTCGTGCGCCAGCTCGCGAAATGCGCGTCGCTCGACAGCGGACAGACCAGGCGCCGTCTTAGGCTCTGTCGGCGTTGGCGCAGTCGGGCGAAACGGAACAACATTCGGTGAACTGGGATCGATATCGGGTGCCGGGCTAACAGGCCTCGCGGCGGCATCGGTTGTTTTTTGCTCGCTCGATGCGTCCGCCCCTGCCGCGCTGGCTGGCGTCTCGAGAGGCATGTCACCTAAAGATGCTGCGAAGGCTGTTGTCCGCTCTTCTTCCGGGCGTCCGCGCGCCGATCCATCAATCTCGACGAGCTCGCCGCAGACGCCAAATCCGTGATAGCCACGGAAATTGCGGTCGCGATCAAATACCGGCAGGCCGGACAACTCGACTGGCAGGCGCCTGTTCTCCTGCTCCGAACCGACCCGCCAGGAAACTGGCCATGAGACCGTGATGCCGCTCCAGGTCTCCCGGCTAGCGACCGCGCGCCCGACTTGATCTGTGGGATCAACCGCAAGTACCGCGGCAATTTCGCGCCACGGCCGGCCCAACAAGGCGGCGCGCGCCCCGATGAGTTCGATGAATTCATCCGATGTGATGCCGAACCGGCCATCTGCGTCCATTTCCCAAACGAAGCGCAGCGGATGGCGGCGTTGCAGTATTGACGCCGGCTCGGCCGTCGGGCCTGGTTGTAACGCCTGAGGAGAGAGGCCCGCTGCAACAGGCGCTGCGGCTGGCCCCGTTTCGAGCGGTAGTGCGCTGACTCCGATCTTCATATCGATAGTGAGGAGGAGAACGCTGCTGGCACCTTGGCCGAGGCTCGTGGCGACAATGTTATGGCCGTGAAGCCGCGCGGTCTCCTTGGCGGTGCCGTCGTGCAGCGCAAGCGTAGCGATCCTGTCCAGCCCGAGTGCACCTAGGCTGCCGGTACCGCCAAACCACCGCTTGCCCTCGGTATTGGCATAGAGGAAGCGGCCATCGGGCAAAAAAGCCGCGATCGGCCGCTCGTTGGCCTCCAACAACCGCCGCACGCGCTCGGCGAGCGGCAGCGCCGGACCCGCCGCTTCGGTAGCGGCGATGAGCACCGCCCCCCCGCCGTGATCGGTGGGCACGCGCGAACACGCGCAGACCAGCGGCCTATTGAGGCGCGCGAAGCCGCGTAGGCGTTCTAGCCGTTCTTGCTCGCCCGCCGGCAGCGTGGCGGCAAGGCGGATCACCTGGGCGGCGGCAAGATCGGAAACGTGAAAACGTCGTTCGGAGCAGGCGCGCGATGTGTCTGCCCCGAAAATCGCGGCGCCGGTTGCATTGGCCCAAAGAATGCGCGAGCCGTCGGCGCGCCATAGCCAAGCCGGCCACTCCCTCGTCGCCAGGGGCGCAAGTCGCGGATCCCGCAACAGTGTGCCCTCACTCCCCCCGTTGGACATGCGTGATGGAACTCGGTTGCTAATGGATTCTTAATCCGAGGCGGTTGTGACGTCCATGCCGACCGGCTGTGGCTTAATGCGAGAAGCCGGGATAACCTTAACTGCCAAGAGGAACCGCCATGAACGTGATTAGGGTCATGAACGGCAGGGGCGTCCGGCCCATTTGGTTCCAATCGCCGCATTCCCGGCATGGGAACCGGATATCAAGGAGCGTGCGATGGCCAAGGACCAGTTTGAGCAATTCATAATCCCAAATGAAATGCGCGCGTTTGCCGAACGCGGCGTCGAACAGGCGCGCCAGGCGTTCGAAGGCTTTGTCGGCGCGGCGACGAAGGCCATGGGGCAATTCCAAGGGAGCGCACAGGCCGCGCAGAGCGGTGCCGCAGAGATCGCGCAGAAATCGATTACCTATGCCGAGCAGAACGTCGAGGCCACTTTCGACTTCGCGCAAAAATTGATGAAGGCCAAAGACGGAGCGGAGGTCTTGGGGCTGCAATCGGAATTCTTAAGCCGGCAGATGCAGGCGCTCTCGAGTCAGGTTCAGGACCTTGGCCAAAGTGCAGCCAAAATCGTGGTCGATGCTGCCAAACCTAAGACGTAATTATTCCAGCAAACATAGCTAAACTAAAAAGCGCCGCGCAATCAATACTTTGGCGAATAATTTGTGCAATGCAAAAATTTCTGTTGCAACGCACCAAGAGAAGTGTTATCTAAAAGCTACGGAAGTGCTTGGGCCAAAACCTGTGGCGTTCGGCCCACGAATGAAAAACCAGGCAGCGCGCAACGGGCGGCGATGCCAAACAACAAATTCTCCGCGAGTGAGACAGCCCCGAGAGTGAAGAGCGACATCAAGGAAAAACGTGTCATGGCGGAAGCCGCAACAACCCCCCCGAGAGTGAAGACCAGCAAACCCACGATCAGTGCGTTCGAAATGCCGAAATTCGAAATCCCGAAATTTGAGATCCCGAAGGTCGAGATGCCGGCCGCATTCCGTGAATTTGCCGAACGCGGCGTTGCGCAGTGCAAGGACACTTACGAGAAGATGAAGGCGGCCGCCGAAGAGGCCACCGACGTTCTTGAGACCACCTATTCGACGGCAACCAAAGGCGCCTCCGATTACGGCCTGAAAGTCATCGAGGCGGCGCGCGTGAATACCAATGCCGCGTTCGACTTCGCCGGCGAACTGATCACCGCAAAGACGCTGTCGGAAGTGATCGAACTGTCGAGCGCCCATGCGCGCAAGCAGTTCGAGGCGCTCACCGAGCAGGGCAAGGAGCTTGGCGCGCTCGCGCAGAAGGTTGCGACCGAGACCGCAGAGCCGATCAAGAGCGGCATGAACAAGGCGTTCAGCAAGGTCGCCTAAGCGATATTGCAAACCGCATTTGCCACGGTTAAGTGGCGAGGGGAAGCCCGGGCACAGCCCGGGCTTTTTTGCTTTTTGGCTGCAGGCCGATCGTCCCCGCGAAGGCGGGAAGCCCAGGAGTATCTCGCAATATTCGCGGCTTTTCTGGATTCCCGCTTACGCGGAATGAGCCGATGGCAATCTTGCCAAAGCGGAGCCGTACTCCTAGGTTTCGCGCGCCGGAGCATGATCCCGAAAAGTGGCTACCGGTTTTCGGAAAAGATCATGCTCAACAATTCGCAAGGCCGTGCAGCTGTAGCTCAGTTGGTTCAGAGCGCCTGACTGTGGATCAGGAGGTCGGTGGTTCGAATCCACCCAGCTGTACCAGAAAAATCAAATAGTTAGTTGAATAACGCTGCTGCGGCCAAACGCCCCGTGCACACGTTGGTGCACACATTTCGGGCATCACATCCGACCCAGGGCAGCTTTCAACCGGTTGATCTTGTCGACGAATTCTTTTTCTTTGGCCTCAGCTTTGCGCCGCGCCGCATCGGGCCGTGCGACGGCTTGTCGATAGGCTTTGCACGAGACAGCCGTGCGTTTGGACAATGGATGCTGGAATGCCATTTTTGCGTCCGATCTCCGATCGGTACTTCGAGGATTATATTGAGGGCGACGTACACTGCTTTGGCACTATCGCGGTCGAGGCAGATGAAATAGTCGACTTCGCCAATCGGTTTGATCCACAGACGTTGCATACGGATCCCGAGGCGGCGAAGAGCGGCCCCTTTGGCGGCCTAATCGCCAGCGGTTGGCACACCGCCGGCCTCATGACGCGGCTGTTCGTGGACCATTATCTCACCAAGGTGGCGAGCCTGGGCTCTCCCGGCGGCGATGAGTTGCGCTGGGTCAAGCCGGTGCGCCCAGGCGACACTCTGTCGGTGCGCGTGACCGTGCTCAAGGCCGTTCCCTCGAAATCAAAGCCCGATCGCGGCGCGGTCACCTCGTTAGTCGAGGTAATTAATCAGGCCGGCGAAGTGGTGATGACGTTTAAGGTCGTCAACATTATCGCCAAGCGTCCTACGCATGCAGAGCGAAAGTATGATCGCGATTTCCTTCTCAGTGCCGAGAAACGAAATCAAGTGATCGACCTATGGGAGGTTGAAAAATACGGCAAGGATTGCTTCGGCAATCCGAACCATGTGCATCTTTACGGCATGCCGCCGAAGGAATGGTATGACCGCGGCGTCCGCATTCTCGCACGGACTTGCCTCGGGCGGTCAAAGACCCGCTTGGCAACAAGATCGGGGAAGACATCGCCGAAGTGGTTGCGCGTGTATCCCACAAGCGGCCCATTGGGGTTATCGACCCCTTCGCTGGCTCATGTAACGGGCTTTACGCAATTCTGCGGCACTTACCTGGAGCCAAGGGCATCGGTTTCGAGGTCGAGCCAGTCGTCTTTGATTTGACCAAACGTAACATCGCTCACCTCAATGCACCGATTGAGCTTGTTCAGGGTAACTACAAGAATTTGATTACTGCAAAAAAGCATTCTGCAAATCACCGTTTGATAGTCTTCCTGGCCCCGCCTTGGGGCAATGCGCTTCAGCCGGTGACCGGACTGCATCTCGACTGCACCAAGCCGCCAATCCTCGAGATCGTTCGAGATTTTGAACAGGTCTATGGCTCGCAACCGGTGCTGTACGTCACCGAAGTCCACGAGGTGAACGAGCCTACGTCACTCAAAGCTCTCGAGGCTGCGTTCGATTGGACCGGTCTTCGAATTTACGATGTCAATGTGCCGGGACTTCAACATGGTATTCTCTTAGGCACTCGTCGCTGGACATGATAGGCAACTTTGATGTCCGCTTGTGGCACATAACGAACATCCTGACCGTGTGCTCCAAAGCGGACATCAGTCGCACTTCCCCAATGTCTGCTTTTGACCCAAAGCAGACTTCTGCGCT
>Ga0318503_10000267_pt1 | contig 8906 bp, 7 predicted proteins | sample GRESIP174b1f23_FD_203496 | JGI IMG/M metagenome (GOLD analysis project Ga0318503, IMG submission 203496) | Tropical soil microbial communities from Luquillo Experimental Forest, Puerto Rico - GRE.SIPMG.174b1f23 | ecosystem: Environmental > Terrestrial > Soil > Tropical forest > Bulk soil | place...
TGCCGTCATGAGCGGTAGCTGGCCCGCGTGTTCGTATCAGGACTGGCGAGCGACCTGCGACACATTGCACGCGCACACCCAGGTGCTCGGAAAGCTCGCGGCCAGGCTGGCCCCGCCGCAGCCGCAGTTGCAGCACGCGGCGTTGCGGCTGACCGCGCGGGGCTGGGAGACCGCCCCGCTGCCGGCGCCGGACGGCTCCGGAGCGGTAGCCGTGGTGCTCGACCTGCGGGTGCACGAGGCGATCGTCGAGCACAGCGGCGGCTGGGCGGAGCGGATCCCGCTGACCCCGGACCGGGCGGTGGGCGAGGTGACCAGGGACGTGCTGGCCGCGGTGCGCGCGGTGGCCGGCGAGGTGCGGATAGACCCGGCACCGCAGGAGGTCGGCTGGAGCGTGCCGCTGGACACCGACACCGAGCACGCCAGCTACGACCCGGCCCAGGTGAGCGACTACTTCGCCGCGGCGACCCGGGCCGCCCTGGTGCTCGCCGCGTTCCGCGCGCCCTTCCGCGGCCGGTCCACCCAGGTCAACGCGTGGTGGGGCTCGTTTGACCTGGCGGTGAGCCTGTTCTCCGGTGAGCCCGCGGATCCGCCGTCGGATGACTTCATCATGCGCAACGCCATGGACGCGCAGGAGGTCGCCGTGGGCTGGTGGCCCGGCGATCCGCGCTACCCGCGGGCGGCCTTCTACGCCTACGCGCACCCGCCGGACGAAGCCTTCCCGGGCGCCGCGGTCGGTCCGGCGGCGGCGCGCTGGGACGGGGCCGTGGGGGAATACCTGCTTGACTGGGACGACGTCCGCGCGGCCGCGGACCCGCATGAGATGGCACTGGATTTCGCCCGCTCGGTGTTCCAGCACGCGTGCATGGTGTGCGCATGGGATCCGGGGCTGGCGGCGAGCGCCAAGGGGATACCGCCGCCCATCACCTGACCGGCGTGCCACCGCGCATCAGCCCATTAGCTATTACGATATTGGATAATACGAAATCGTAATAACTTGGCGCGGCCGCTCCAGCCGATGCCCGTCCGCCCAGCTAGGGTGGGCCTACGACACCCCGGAAGGCGGAGGCCCCATGACCACGCAAGCGCTGACCGGCGAGCGCGCTGACCTGCTGCAGTCCCTGGCCAGGAGCCGCTACTTCCTGCGGCACACCACGCGCGGCCTGACCGACGAGCAGGCGGCGCGGCGGACCACGGCCAGCGAGCTGTGCCTGGGCGGCCTGATCAAGCACGTGACCCTCACCGAGCGGCAGTGGATCCGCTTCATCCAGGAAGGGCCGTCGGCGATGGCCTTTGACGAGTCGAGCATGGGCGACTGGATGTTCGCGTTCCGGATGCTGCCGGGCGAGACCCTGGCCGGGCTGCTGGCGGACTACGATCGGTGCGCGGAACAGACCGCCGAGGTTGTCGCCCGCCTGCCCGACCTCGACGCCTCGCAGCCGCTGCCCGAGGCCCCCTGGTTCGAGCCCGGCGCGCGCTGGTCGGCGCGGCGGGTGCTGCTGCACGTGATCGCCGAGATAGCCCAGCACGCCGGGCACGCGGACATCATCCGGGAGTCTCTCGACGGCGCCAAGTCGATGGGCTAGAGCTGGCCGACGTCGGTGATCCGGACGATGGCCGTGCCGGCCGCGTCCGAGGCGGCCAGGTCTACCTCGGCGCTGACGCCCCAGTCGTGATCGCCGGCCGGGTCGTCGAAGATCTGCCGCACTATCCACCGGCCGGGCCGCTGGTCGATGATCAGCAGGGCCGGGCCGCGGGCATCGGCCCCGGTGCCGATCTCGTCGTGTTCGGCGAAATACGCCTCGATGGCCTCCTCCCAGGCGTCGGCGTCCCAGCCGGCCTCGGCATCCAGCTCGCCTAGGTCCTCGTACCGGCGCAGGGCGGCCAGCTCGACCCGCCGGAACAGCGCGTTGCGGACCAGCACCCGGAACGCCCGCGAGTTTCCGGTCACCGGCGGCGGCCGCTCGTCCAGCGGGACGGCCTGTTCCGGGGCCGGGCTGCGGAGCCGCTCCCACTCATCGATCAGGCTGGAGTCGGTCTGCCGGACCAGCTCTCCCAGCCACTCGATCAGGTCGGTCAGCTCCTCGGTCCTGGCCTCCTCCGGGACCGTCTGGCGCAGCGCCTTGTAGGCGCTGGCCAGGTAGCGCAGTACCAGCCCTTCGGCGCGGGACAGCCCGTAGAACCCGGTGTACTCGGTGAAGGTCATCGCCCGCTCGTACATGTCCCGCGCCACCGACTTGGGCGACAGCTCATGGTCGGCGACCCACGGGTGGCCCCGCCGGTAGGTGTCATACGCGACGGCCAGCAGGTCGGCGAGCGGCATCGGGTACGTCACGTCTTCGAGCAGCTCCATCCGCTCCTCGTACTCGATGCCGTCCGCCTTCATCTGCGCGACCGCCTCGCCGCGCGCCTTATATAGCTGCGCCGCCAGCAGCTCGCGCGGGTCGTCCAGCGTGGCCTCGATGACCGACACCACGTCCAGCGCGTACCCGGGTGAGTCCCGGTCCAGCAGCCCGATCGCGGCGAGCGCCAGCGGTGACAATGGCTGGTTCAGCGCGAAGTCGTCCTGCAGGTCCACGGTCAGCCGCCAGCGGCGGCCCTGCTCATCCGCCTCGTCGAGCCGCTCCACAACGCCGCCGGCCAGCAGGGCGCGATAGATCGCGAAGGCGCGCCGGATGTGCCGTCGCTGGGCGGCGGGTGGCTCGTCGTTGTCGGTGAGCAGATGCCTCATCGCGGCGAAGGCGTCCCCCGGCCGGCCGATCACGCCCAGCAGCATGGCGTGGCTGACCACGAAACTGGACTGCAGCGGCTCGGGGTCGGCGGCTACCAGCCGATCGAACGTCGGCTTGCCCCAGGAGACGAAGCGCTCCGGCGGCTTCTTGCGCACCACCTTGCGCCGTTTCTTCGGGTCGTCGCCGGCCTTGGCGAGCGCCCGCTCGTTCTCCACGACGTGCTCAGGAGCCTGCACCACCACGGTGCCGGCCGAATCGAACCCGGCCCGGCCCGCGCGCCCGGCGATCTGGTGGAACTCGCGCGCCTGCAGCAGCCGTGTCTTGCTCCCGTCGTACTTGGACAGCGCGGTCAACAGCACCGTGCGGATCGGCACGTTGATGCCCACGCCGAGGGTGTCCGTGCCGCAGATGACCTTGAGCAGGCCCGCCTGGGTCAGCGTCTCCACCAGCCGCCGGTAACGGGGCAGCATGCCCGCGTGGTGGACACCGATCCCGTGGCGGACCAGCCGGGACAGGGTCTTGCCGAACCCGGCGGTGAACCTGAAGTCGCCGATCAGCTCGGCGATCGCGTCCTTCTCCGCGCGGGTACACACGTTGATGCTCATCAGCGCCTGTGCCTGCTCCACCGCGGCGGCCCTGGTGAAGTGCACGACGTAGACCGGCGCCTGCTGGGTCGCCAGAAGTTCCTGCAACGTTTCGTGCAGCGGCGTCAGCACGTAGGAGTAGACCAGCGGCACCGGGCGCTCCACCGAGCTGACCACGGCGGCGGGCCGGCCGGTGCGCCGGGTCAGGTCCCGCTGGAACCGGCTGACGTCGCCGAGCGTGGCCGACATCAGGATGAACTGAGCCCTGGGCAGTTCGACCAGGGGCACCTGCCAGGCCCAGCCGCGGGCCGGGTCGGCGTAGAAATGGAACTCGTCCATCACCACCTGGCCAATATCGGCCGCCGCACCGTCGCGCAACGCGATGTTGGCCAGCACCTCCGCGGTGCAGCAGATCACTGGGGCCGTGGCGTTGACGCTCGCGTCGCCGGTCATCATGCCAACGCTGGCCGGACCGAAGATGTCGCACAGGGCGAAGAACTTCTCCGACACCAGCGCCTTGATGGGCGCGGTGTAGAAGCTGCGCACGCCCTCGGCCATGGCGGCGAAGTGCGCGCCGGTAGCGATCAGGCTCTTACCGGACCCGGTCGGAGTACTCACGATCACGTGGGCACCCGAGACGATCTCGATCAGCGCCTCCTCCTGGTGCGGGTACAGGGTGAAGCCCTGCTCCCCCGCCCAGGCGGCGAAGGCGTCGAATACCGAGTCCGGGCCGGCCTGCGCCGGGAGCTGGTCGAGGAGCGTCATGGTCCTTCCATCGTGCCCGTCGTGGGGCGGTTGCCGGCCGCCGGGTGTCGATTCCGGCGGCCGCTATTCGTGAACAACGCAAAGAGCCGGTATGGTCCCGGCCCAGACGAAGGGAGCACACCATGAAGCAGTACCTGCTCGCCGTGTACAGCGCCGAGGGCGGCCCGGACGTTCCCTCGCCGGAGGAGACGCAGCGTGCGTACCGGGCGGTCGATGCCTTCAACAGCGAAGTGCGGGCGGCCGGCGCCTGGGTCTTCGCGGGCGGGCTGCACCCATCGTCCACGGCCACCGTCGTCCGCGCCCAGGGCGGCCAGGTCATCACCACCGACGGGCCTTACGCGGAGACCAAGGAGCAGATCGGGGGCTTCTGGGTGATCAGGGCCGACGATCTGGACGCCGCCCTGGACTGGGCGGCCAAGGGGTCGGCCGCCTGCGGCTGGCCGGTGGAGGTCCGCCCGTTCCAGGAGGACGCGGAGTAGGCGTGCCCGACGCGGATGGTCACGCCCTCGAACGCGCCTACCGGGAAAGCTACGGGCGCGCCGTCGCCACCTTGATCCGCGTCTTCGGCGACATCGACATCGCCGAGGAGGCGGTGGCCGAAGCCTTCGCGGTGGCCGCGCAGCGATGGCCGGAAACCGGGGTACCGCCCAATCCCGGCGGCTGGATCGTCACTACGGCGCGCAACAAGGCGCTGGACCGCTTGCGGCGGGAGTCATCCCGTTCCGGGCGGGAGGCAGAGGCCGTCCGCATGCTCGCCGACGCCGAGCCGCCGGAGGTAGGACCCGTGCCCGATGACCGTTTGCGGTTGATATTCACCTGCTGTCACCCGGCGCTCGCCGCCGAGGCACAGATCGCCTTGACCCTGCGCCTCATTGCCGGGCTGCGGACGCCTGAGATCGCCCGCGCCTTCCTTGTCCCCGAGGCGACCGTGGCGCAGCGGCTGGTCCGGGCCAAGCGGAAGATCCGCGCCGCCGGGATCCCCTACCGGGTGCCCGGCGACGCCGAACTGCCCGACCGGCTGCCGTTCGTGCTCGCGGTCATCTACCTCGTCTTCAACGAGGGATACACCGCCTCGGCAGGCGACGACCTCATTCGTGGCGACCTGTGCGACGAGGCGATCCGGCTGGCCCGGCTGCTGGCCACGCTCATGCCCGACGAGCCCGAGGCCCTGGGCCTGCTGGCGCTGCTGCTGCTGACCGGGGCCCGCCGCCCTGCCCGCACCGGCGCGGACGACGCCCTGATCCCGCTCGCCGACCAGGACCGGACCCGGTGGAATCGGGCGCTGATCGCCGAGGGCCAGGATCTGGTCCGGGCGTGCCTGCGCCGCAACCAGCCCGGGCCCTACCAGTTGCAGGCGGCGATCGGCGCGGTGCACAGTGACGCCGCCATCGCGGCGGACACCGACTGGGGACAGATCCTCGCGCTGTACGACCAGCTCCTCGCGGTGGCCCCCACGCCGGTCGTGGCGCTCAACCGGTGCGTTGCGCTCGCCGAGGTGCGCGGCCCGGCGGCCGCGCTGGACGAACTCGGCCAACTCAGCCTCGACGGCTACCACTTGTTCCACGCCACGCGCGCGGACCTGCTGCGCCGGCTCGGCAGGCGGGACGAGGCCCGGGCCGCCTACGACGCGGCCATCGCCCGCACCGCCAACGGGGCGGAGCGGTCCTTCCTGCGACGCCGCCGGGACAGCCTCGCAGACCCCCGCTGCCGACAGTGACATGAACACGGTCGCCTTCGTACTGAACCCGGGCCGGGTCCGCGGCGCGGCCCGGGTCGCGGCCAGGTGCGCCGCGGCGGGCGCGGCGGCCGGGTGGGACTGGCTGGTGCTGGAAACCAGCGCCGGGGATCCCGGCACGTCACTGGCCCGCCGGGCGGTCGCCGCCGGCGCGGGCCTGGTCTTCGCCGTCGGTGGTGACGGCACCGTCCGTGCCTGCGCCGAGGCCCTGGCCGGCACCGCGGTCCCGCTGGCCATCGTGCCGCGCGGCACCGCCAACCTGGCGGCGCGCGCGCTGGGCATCCCGCACCGGCTGAGCGCGGCGCTCGCTGTCGGGTTCGGCGGGCACGAGTGCCGCATCGACCTCGCGACGACCGGCGGGATGACGTTCGCCGCGATGGCCGGGCTCGGCGTCGACGCCGCGGTGGTCGCCGCCGCGCCCGCCGCGCTCAAGGCCAGGGCGGGGTGGCTCGCCTACGCCGCGGCGGGAGCCAGGCTCGCCCACGGCCCCCGCGCCACCTTCGACATCAGCCTCGACGGGACGCCGCTGACCTGCGCGGCGCGGTCGGTGGTGGTCGGCAACGCCGGCCTGCTGCCGGGTGGCTTCGTGCTGATGCCGGACGCCCGGCTCGACGATGGCCACCTCGACGTGGGTATCCTCGCGCCCTCTTCGCTGCTGGACTGGGGGCGGGTGGCGTACCAGGTCCTGACCGGGGGCCACCGCGACGGCCGGCAACTCCTCAGCTACCGGGCGCGCCACGTGGAGATCCGCGCCGACCGGGAGCTGCCGCGCCAAGTGGACGGCGAGGTGATCCGGCCTGGCCGGGCGCTGACGGTGACCGTGCGGCCCGCGGCCCTGCGTGTCCGGGTGCCGGGCTGAGCGCGTCCGCCCCGGGCCTGTTCGGGGCGCGTTTCGGCAGGTAGGCTGCCAGCGCGCCCTCGGTTACGGGATGTGATCCGGCCATGGCTGTTGCCGCGCTCGTGAGCTGGCTGCTTGCCGGCTCCGCCGGGATCTACATGTTCGGGACCTGGCTCTCCCGGGGCGGCCGCGGCCATCAGCGTGCTCGCAGCGACGGGCTGCCGCCGGCAGTGATCTTTACCCATCTCAGCTTCGGCGCCCTCGGTTTCGCCGCCTGGGTCAGCTTCCTGGTGACCGGCTGGGACTGGCTGGCGTGGACCGGCGTAGGCCTGCTGATGCCCGGGATCGGGCTCGGCATCTGCACGGTGACCCTCTGGGCGCCCTATCCCACGCCGCCCGGGCCCCGGGACGCGCCCGTTGCCGACGACGCCGGCCCCGGTGGCGCCGGCCCGATCGGCGGGATGCTGGCCGCCCCCGCTGAGGACGCGATCGGTGACCGGGTCACCGACGAGGCGCTCGCCACCGCCCTGTCCAACGAGGTGCTGGCCGGCCAGCTCATCAACGACATGCTGGCCGGCCTGCCCGGGCAGCAAGAGCCCGCCCGCAAGTCGCGGCACCACCTCACGCCGCTGATCCCGGCCGGCCACGGCCTGGCCGCCGTGGCCACATTCGTGCTCGCCGTGCTCAGCGCCATCGGCTCACGCTGACCTCCGCCGTAAACCGTTCCACCGCTCGGGCTGCCCGTCGTGGCCGCACCGACGACCCTACCGGCCGGGCCGGCTATCGTCGCGGCCGTGGAGCGGGTCGAAGTGGCGGTGGTCGGAGCCGGCCTGCTCGGGTCGGCCACGGCCCGCGCCCTGGCCGCCCGGGGCGTGCCGACCGTGCTGTTCGAGCAGTTCGGCCTGGGCCATGACCGCGGTTCATCGCATGGGGCCACGCGGATCTTCCGGTTCTCCTACCCCGACCCGGACTACGTGCGCATGGCGGTGCTCGCGAGCGAGGCGTGGGACCGGCTGGCCGCCGACGCGGGCGAGGAATTGATGGTCAGGACCGGTGGTCTGGACGCCGGCCCCGGGGCGCAGGACTGCGCGGCGGCGCTGGCCGAGTGTGGGGTGGAGCACACCTGGCTCACCGCCGGGCAGGTACGGAACGCCTACCCCGGGATCGCGGTGCGCCCGGGCGAGCGGATGCTCTTCCAGCCGGACTCGGGGGTGTGCCTGGCCGGGCGCACCGTCGCCGCGCTGCAGCGGCTGGCTCGCCGCGACGGCGCGTCGGTCCGCGCGGCGGCCCCGGTGCTCGGCGTCGAGCCCCGGGGCGACGAGGTACTGCTGCGCACCGCGGCGGGCGAGGTCACCGCGCGCGCCGCGGTGATCGCGGCCGGGCCCTGGGCCGGAGGACTGCTGGCGGGCCTGCTCCCCCGGGACCCGCGGCTGACCGTCACCGTGCAGCAGGTGCGGTACTTCGCGGCGCGACCCGGAACCGGGCCGTGGCCGACCCTGATCGAATGGCCGCCCGAGGGCCTGGTCTGGTACGCGGTGCCCGCCGTCGGCGGTGCCCCCGGCGTCAAGGTGGCCGCCCACATCCCCGGCCGGCCGGTAGATCCCCAAGACGGCCCGTTCACCGAGATCGATTCCGGGGTGGAAGCGGAGGTCGCGGGCTATGTGCGCGACCGCCTGCCGGGCCTGGATCCGGCCGGGCTCGGCGCGGAGACCTGCCTGTACACGATGACCGCGGATGAGGATTTCGTGCTTGACCGGGCCGGGCCGCTTGTGGTCGGCGGCGGCTGCAGCGGGCACGCGTTCAAGTTCGGGCCACTGCTCGGCGAGTTTCTGGCCGACCTGGCGGTCGGAAAGGACATCCCGGTCCCCCGAGAACGCTTCTCGCTGCGGCGCCCGGCCCTGGCCGTCCCGCCGGCCCCGTAACGGCGCCGCCGACGCGCCCCGGTAACCGCCGGGGCGGCCAGCGCCGTGGCGGCGGCGCTGGCCCGCACCCGGCCCGCACCCGGCGTGCCCGGGGGTCCGGCTCAGGACTTCCCGAAAACGTCCGAGCCGAACGACTTGACCTGCGGCATCGCGGCGTCGCCCAGGTGGGACAGGCCGAAGATGTCCTCGATGGTGCGCAGCATCGAGTAGTGGTTGTACTTCACGGTGCTGACCGTCCCCGGCTTGATGAACGGGGACAGCAGAACGGCACCGACCCGCCCGCCGCCGGGGCCGTTGATGCCCGGCTTGGCGACGTTCGGGTGGGATGGGGAC
>Ga0318503_10000299_pt1 | contig 8542 bp, 7 predicted proteins | sample GRESIP174b1f23_FD_203496 | JGI IMG/M metagenome (GOLD analysis project Ga0318503, IMG submission 203496) | Tropical soil microbial communities from Luquillo Experimental Forest, Puerto Rico - GRE.SIPMG.174b1f23 | ecosystem: Environmental > Terrestrial > Soil > Tropical forest > Bulk soil | place...
GCATCTACCTCGCGGGCGACTACTTCGCCCACGCCGGCGTGGAGGCGGCCATCTTCAGCGGCGAGCTGGCCGCCAACCGGCTCGCCCAGTCGCGGTCGTGACCGAAACGGACAGACTGCTGCCTCCGGGCCAGCGGGTGCGTTCTGACTTTCCTCGCTTCGGCCTGCCCTGGTACGCCCACCGGGGCCCGCACGAGCTCACACCGATCTCCGTCGAGCTCGTCGGGGCCGACGGCGCGCACGCAGTGCTCGATGACGCCGCGCTGGCCGGGCTCATCCGCCGCGAGCAGCGAAGCGACTTTCACTGTGTGACCACCTGGTCCCACCTCGATCTCCGATGGGCGGGAGTGCCATTCCGGCAGGTCTACGAGGAGATCATCCGTCCCCGCGTGGACCCGACCGGAGCGGCACGGTTCCTGACCTTCCATGGCCAGGACGGGTACCGCGACGAAACCTGCTTGGACGACCTGCTCGCCGAGGACGTCCTGTTCGCCACCTCCTTGAACGGGGAACCGCTCACCCTCCAACACGGTGGGCCCCTACGTCTCGTGGCGCCCGGGCATTACGGCTACAAGAGCGTCAAACATCTGACGAAGATTGAGCTACTACGCACAACACAGCGACGGGTCTCGTGGTGGTCATCGCACCACCCGCGGGGCCGCGTCGCGCGAGAGGAGCGGTTCCTGGGTCTTCCGGACCGCGTCATCAGGCTTATCTACCGGCGGCTTGTCCTCCCACCAACCCTGTGGTGGTACCGACGTAATGAACGCGACTGACAATTCACTGGGAACGCGGTCGGCCGCCCGGCGCCAAGCACGGACCGGGCTTCGGTGTTTGGCGGTGCCCTCGCAGAATGCCCACAGGCTGATCAGTTGTTGACGTTTCTCCGCCAGGGATGAAGTCGCATCTTCGAGCACGAGCTGACAGCACGACGCGTCGAAGCCAAGGCCACGGCAATCGGGAGCAACGACATTCACGGATGTAGACGCAACGAGGGTGCCGACGCTTGACCATCGATGATTAATAAGCCTATGGTCTGACCATTAGAACGATTGGACATAAGGCATAGCATTGATCACATCTGACATCCGTTGCCTCCCCGACATGGTCCGCGTCTGGGCGGGCAAGACGCCGAACAAGGCCGCATTGCTCGACGGCGGCCGCGTGGTCACATACGCGCAGCTGAACAGCCGGTCGAACCGCATCGCTAATGCGCTGGTTGCGGCGGGCGTACGGCCCGGCTCGCACGTCGGCTTTCTGGGCAAAAACTCAGCGGCCTTCTTTGAGATCTGGGTGGGCGTCAACAAAGCAGGATGCGCGCTCACGCCGCTGAACTGGCGCAGCGCAGCAGCAGAACTCGTCGAAGTCGTGCAGGACGCGAAGATACGGCTGATCTTCGCCGGAGGTGACTTCACCGAACTCGCCGAGCGGGTCCACCAGGCGACGGGGACGACCATCGATGTCATCCTCGAAGACGAACTGGAGCAGTGGTTTTCGAGCGTCGGCTCCGCGGACCCGGGCATTGTTGTGCCCGACAGCGCGACCGCCTTGCTGGGTTACACGTCCGGCACCACCGCTGCCCCCAAGGGCGTGCCCATTACGCATGGCGCCCTGATGAATTGGTTCCGCGCCGCCGAGACCGAGCCGTCGGTGAACTGGGACTCCAATGACATCGGCCTGATGGTCATGCCGAACTTTCACCTGGCGGGAACCCTGGTGTCGCTCCCGGCGCTGTATCACGGTGCGACCCTGGCGACCCTCTCCGCGTTCGAGCCGACGGCCTTCATCTTTGCCGTCGCGCTGCACCGGCCCACCGTGACATGCCTGGTTCCCACCGCCTTGCAGATGCTGTTGGACCACAAATCCGGACAGCCGACCGACTTTTCGTCACTGCGTCGAATTCTCTATGCCGGTTCGCCGATAGGGCAGCACCTTGCAACAAGCGTTGGACATGTTCGGTTGCGATTTCGTGCAGTTCTACGGAACCACCGAAACTTTCATCATCACGCTGCTGCGGCCCGAGCAGCACCGCCTCGACAATCCGGATTTGCTGAAATCCTGCGGCCAACCCATGCCCGGTGTCGAACTGCGAATCGTCGACGCCAACGGACGCGACCTACCCGCCGGCGAAACCGGCGAGGTGTTGGTCCGCTCACCGTGGATGTTCAGCGGCTACTGGAACAAGCCCGATTCGACCGCCGCGGCGATCATCGACGGCTGGTACCACACAGGCGATGGCGGCATCCGCGACCAGGACGGCAACCTCTTTCTCGTTGACCGACTCAAGGACATGATCGTCAGCGGCGGCGAGAACATTTACTCCGCCGAGGTGGAACGCGCGTTGGCGGCGCATCCGTCGGTCCAATCGGTCGCCGTTGTCGGCGCACCCGACGAAAAGTGGGGCGAACGGGTGGTGGCCTTCGTTGTCCCCTATCCTGATGCGCCTGTTGATGTCTCCGACCTGGTGTCGCACTGCCGCGACCTCATCGCCGGATACAAAGTTCCCAAGGAGATCCACCTGGCCAACGCGCTGCCGCAAACCGCCAGCGGAAAGGTGCAGAAAGCGGCTCTGCGCCAACAGCTTCGAGGAGAGTAGCCATGGGCTATCAGTCGATATTCAGGCAAGACCTTTTCGCCGGTCGAACGGTCGTGATCACCGGCGGGGGCAGCGGGATCGGGCGATGCACCGCCCACGAACTCGCAGCATTGGGCGCTGGCGTGGCGATCATCGGCCGCAATGCCGACAAACTCAATGCCGTGCAAGCCGAGATTCGCTCCGACGGCGGGCGGGTCTCCATCCATACCGCAGACATCCGCGACGAGGCCGCCGTCGGTGGCGTCATCGACGCGATCCTCACCGAGCACGGATGCATCGACGGGTTGTTCAACAACGCCGGCGGCCAATACCGGGCGCCCCTGGAGACCATAACCACCAAGGGTTTTGAGGCAGTGGTACGCAACAACCTGACCGGTGGCTTCGTCGTCATGCGCGAGGTCTACACCAAGTGGATGAAGGACCACGGGGGCGCCATCGTGAACATGATCGCCGACATCTGGAACGGCTGGCCGCATTTCGCGCACTCGGCGGCCGCCCGTGGCGGCATGCTCACACTGAGTGAGTCGGCCGCCGCCGAGTGGGCCGCCGCCGGTGTACGGGTGAACACGATCGCGCCCGGGTCCATCGCATCGAGCGGGCTGGACACCTACGACAGCAAGGACACCGACTTCATCCGCAACCAGGTCGCCCGCGAAATTCCCTTGCAACGCTTCGGAACCGAGGCCGAAGTCGCCGCGGCGGTGGTCTTCCTGCTGTCACCGGCAGCCAGCTTCATCACCGGAACCTGCATCCGCGTCGACGGTGGAGCACCGAACGCCAAGCCGGGGTGGTGGGAACTGCAACCCGTGCAACACAACACACCGTTCGACGGGTTCCACCGCGCCGCGCTGCCCAGCATCCTCGACTCCAATCAGGCAAGCTAGAGAGGTCCTGTCATGTCAGCAAAGGTGCTTTACGACAAGCGCGGTGAGGTCGCCTACATCACCCTCAACCGCCCAGAGGTCAAGAACGCGATCGACATCGAAGCCCACGAGCTGTTGTGCGATATGTGGCGCGACTTTCGTGACGACCCGGCGCTGCGCGTCGCCGTGATCACCGGAACCGGTGACGCGTTCACCGCCGGTGCCGACCTGAAAACCCATGCGCCGGAGTGGCAGACCGTCGGGCCGATGGTTGGACGCGAACGTCTCGAGGACGGCCTGTGCGGGATAACCCGGGGACCGCTGTCGCGCATCACCAAGCCGATCGTTGCCGCGATCAACGGCTGGTGCGTCGGGCACGGCGTCGAGCTGGCGATGGCGTGCGACATCCGGATCGCCTCGGAGCGCGCCCAGTTCGGCACCTTCGAGGTGCGACGCGGCATGCATCCGGCCGACGGCGGCATCCCGCGCCTGGTCAACACCTGCGGTGTCGGGTTTGCGTTGGAGATGCTGCTGACCGGCGAGCCGATTTCTGCCGAGCGCGCGCTGACGGCGAACATGGTCGCTCGAGTGGTGCCGCACGACAAGCTGATGGAGGAGACCGACGCGCTGGTTCAGCGCATCCTGCGCTGCGATCAGGCTGCGATCGAGTCGGCCAAGGAGACGGTGCTCGAGATCATCGGCCGTCCGCTGTACGACCAGCTTCGTGTCGAAGCGATGTGGGGTTACGCGCTGTGCGGCGGCAACACCACGGTGATGGAGCGCTCCCAACAGTTCTTCGACAAGGTCGATCGCGGCCGAGCCGGCGCAACAGCCTCTCCCCTGTAACCGCGGAGCCTGTTCCTCACTGATCCGACAGGAGAACTCCATGGCAGGGTTCAAGGTTGGTACCAGCGAACTGCCGGTCAATGTGTCGCATGCACCCGCAGCGTTGATCAACGCGAACTATTTAACTGCCGCGGCCTGTGGGGCGGACTCATTCTGGGTGGGTGACCACCTCAACTCGCTGTTTCCCCGCTCGCTCGGCACCCCCGAGTACTATGGGGCCGCCCGGTTGGGGCCCAAGATCGATGCCTGCCTGGAGCCGTGGACATTATTGGGGCACATGGCCGCACGCCACAGGGTGCGCCGACTAAGGCTTGGGGTCTGCGTGACAGACGCCGGCCGTCGCAACCCCGCGGTTACCGCACAGGCGGCTGCGACATTGCATCTCCTGACCCGTGGTCGGGCAATTCTGGGTATTGGCACCGGCGAGCGTGAAGGCAATGAGCCATACGGGGTGGAGTGGTCGAAACCGGTGGCACGGTTCGAAGAAGCCATCGCCACCATCCGGGCGCTGTGGGACTCGGGCGGCCAACTCGTCAACCGCGACTCCGAGTATTTTCCCTTGCGCAACGCCCTCTTCGACCTGCCCCCGTACCGGGGCAAGTGGCCGGAGATCTGGATCGCGTCTCACGGCCCGCGGATGTTGCGCCTCACCGGCCGCTACGCCGACGCTTGGATTCCCGTGATCATGATGCGGCCCACGGATTATCCCGCCGGTCTCGAGGTGATCAGGTCGGCTGCGTCCGACGCAGGCCGCGATCCGATGTCGATCCTCCCGGCGACTGGGTTGTTCGTGTTCACCGGACGCAGTCGCGACGAAGTCGACGAGGCGTTGAATACGCCCTTTGCGAAGACCTTCGCGTTCCTTGTGCCTGGCAAGGAGTGGGCGCGACACGGAGCACAGCACCCGCTGGGCGCCGATTTCACGGGCTTCCAAGATCTTCTGCCGCAAGTCCTCGATAAAGAGACCGTGCTCTCCTACATCAAGGACGTTCCTGTCTCGCTACTGAAAGAAAACCTTCTGACTGGAACCCCCGATGACGTCATCGATCAGGCCGCCGTATGGCGTGACCACGGCCTGCGCTATGCGGTGTTGGTCAATGCCAGCTCGATGCAGCCCAGCCTGCGCCGAGGATTGGCGGCCGGTCTTCCCTTCGCCAAGATCGTCCGCGGAATACGCAGACTGTAGTTCGGTAAAGCGGTTGGCTGGGCTCCCGAACGCGCCCAGACACCGTGCTAACCCCCGTCACAGGTGAACTTGTCCATCGTGCCGTCGTAACGCTGCATCACCGATGCGCAGTTTCTGACCAGCTCGGCCATGATCTCGCGCAACCACTCCGCACCCACCTCCGCGGCGATGTCCATCGAATGCACCACGTCGGCGAACAGCACCGTCACCAGTTTGTACCCCGCCGGTTCGGCCGATGCCGCGACGGCCGGCCCACATTCATTGCAAAACTTGGAGTTTGGCGGCAGCCCAGAACCGCACACCCCACAAACCAAGCCCGCCGTCATGGCATCGCCTCGGCCCACGCGATATGCCCCTCGAAGCCAAGCGTTCTCGCCATGTCGCGGTAGCGATCCCGAAAATCGCCATAAGCCCCTTCATCGCCGTGGGCCCGCGCCAGCAGAGCGTGTAGCCGCAGCAGCCAGATGTCGCGCACAACCAGACCGTCGTCGCTCGGCGCCGCCGCCAGGCGCTCGATCGCGGCCTCCGCTTCGGCCACGTCACCCTCGGCGCCGCGATCGAGCAGTGTCTCCACCAGAACACCAGTCGCTGGAATGCCATAGGCCAGCAGCCGTCCCTCGCGGAACCGATGGTCGACGGCGGCGCGCATGAGCGGTATGGCCTCATCGCGATCTCCACACCTCGCCTTCTCACGCGCCGAGTACACGTTGACGATCGGTAACTCGCCTAGGAGGTGTCCGCGCCGTACGAACACCTCGCTGAGCTCGGCCAGCAGCATCTGTCCGCGGTCACAATCCGTGGCCGCTGGGCGGTGCACCAGCGCAACGCCCAGCGTCACCCGCGCGACGGCCAACGCGAAATCATCACCGGATCGTTCGGCAATCCGTAGCGCATCCTCAATCTCGCGCACCGCGGAATCGTCAGGCCCCAGCACGCCAAAGGGTATCCCCGGGAAGTAGACGTAGGCGACGACCGTGGCGTAGGACATGGGGTCGGCGCTGCGTGCCATGGCCAGGCCCTGGCGCAGGTCGTCGCGCCATCCGCGAAGACCCACGCAAAAGCGGCCAATAGCCCGCTGCGCAAAGGCGAGCGCTAACGGAGACCCGAAAATCAGGTTGCCTTTAGACGGATCACCGTGGGCCAGGTCGATGACTCGCTGTGACCACCGCAGCACCTCAGGCCACTCGGCGTTCATAATTTTGGCGTAAATCGACGCGAGTGACAGCCCCACCGTCAAGGTCGGATCACCGACCGACTCGATGAGGGCCATGGCTTCCGATGCCAGCTGCGACGCCTCGCGCATCCGGTCTTTATACGTGTGATCCATCACCAGCCCCGCCATGGCGATGGCCAGTGACGCCATGTCCCCGGCGGCGCTGCACAACTGCCGCAATTCGTCGAAACGGGCGCCGGCCACATGTTCATAGACTCGCCAGGCGATCCCGCACACCATGGTGCGAGGGGCGATGCGCATGGCTGCTCGCTGCGGGTCATCGACGGGTAACGCGTCGGCGATCCTTGTGGCGCGCTCCCAGCTCAGTCGCGCCGCGGCGATGTCGCGGTTGGTCGCCCAGGTCGCCGCGCGCATGTGCCATTGATAGGCGGCGTGCCGATCACCGGCGGCCTCGAGATGTTCGGCGATCAGCGCCGCGTTGGCGTCGATCGATTGCGGCTCACGAGCTTCGATCGCGGCGGCCAGCCGCCGATGCATTTGGGCGCGTTCGGATTTCAGCTGGGATTCGTAGGCCACCGCGCGGATCAGCGGATGCCGAAACGCATACTCGGCGCGCGGAGTGAACACGATCTGATCGATCAGCTCCGCCCGAAGGAGGTCATCAAGCACCGGCTCAATCTGCAAGGCAGCCAACAGATCAGGGCTGAAACGAGACCCGATCACCGCCGCGGCGCCCAGTGTGCGCTTGGCACGCGGGTCGAGGCGGTCGATGCGCGCGCCAATCGCGGCCTGCAAGGTGGCCGGCACGCTCACGCCGGCCAGCTCGCCGTCGCACACGTAGGCCCCGCGCTGGCCGCCCAGCACACCACGTTCTACCAGATCACGAACGATCTCCTGGGCGAAAAAGGGGTTGCCCGCGGCGCGCGCGGCGATAATGTCGGCCACCCCCGTAACCGAGGGGTGCCCTCCGAGCAGCTCGGCCGCAAGCGCCGCAATCTGCGAATCCTCCAACGGCTCTAAAGCAATCGTCTGCGATCGATGGGTGTGGGCAAGTACCCCCTCATACTCGGGTCGGTAGGTAATCAACACCAGCGAGCGAGTCCGGGGAACGACCGAAAGGAAGTCGGCCAGCATCGACTCACTGGCCTCGTCGATCCAGTGCACGTCCTCGATGACATAAACCGCCGGGCTGCTGCGCGCCAGCGACGCGGTGTTGAGCAGTGCAGTCAGCCGGCGGCGCCGGGCATCCGGGTCGATCTGCGGCAACGCACCGGTTGGATCTGCGATGCCCAGCAGATCGTCTAACAAGACGAGATCCTCGCTGTCGGCATCCGGAAGTTGGCACTGCACCCGGGCCCGCGCCGCCACCTGATCCAGCTCGCTGATCCCCAGGGCCGCGCGCAACAGCCCCGCCACCGCACGAAACGCGATGTCGGTAGTGTGCGATTCGCAGTAGCTGGTGAACACCGCGATGCCGTCCCGCATCGCCAGAGCGGTCGTCTCGCGCACAGTGCGGCTCTTGCCGATGCCGGGCGGGCCGACCACGCCGACCACACACCCCTTTCCGCTGATCGCCTGGTCCAAGAGAGCCGCGACGGTGCTCATTTCCCAGCGCCGCCCAACGAAAGTCGACTCGACTCGGTCTATCCACCGGCGTTGGGCCACGCTGAGCAACCGGCGCGCCGGCACCGGATCGTCGGCGCCTTTGATGCGCACCACCTCCGGCTCCCCCAGCACCCCCGCGCCCTCCACCAGCCGCGCGGTGGATTCACTGAGCATTACCCCGCCCGGCGGCGCCACCGACTCCATCCGCTGCGCCATCCCCACTTGCTCACCAACCGCGGTGTAACCCAAAGCACCCGAACCGATCTCACCGGT
>Ga0318503_10000301_pt1 | contig 8522 bp, 4 predicted proteins | sample GRESIP174b1f23_FD_203496 | JGI IMG/M metagenome (GOLD analysis project Ga0318503, IMG submission 203496) | Tropical soil microbial communities from Luquillo Experimental Forest, Puerto Rico - GRE.SIPMG.174b1f23 | ecosystem: Environmental > Terrestrial > Soil > Tropical forest > Bulk soil | place...
GTCGTGGGCAGCCTATCGAAGACTTCTGTGGCCATGGCCGCAGGCGCCCGCAGTCAGGTCGCCAATCTTGTTGCAGCAGCCTTTTGCCTCCTCACGCTAATTCTGCTGACGCCTCTGTTCCGAAATATGCCGCAGCCGGCGCTCGCCGCCATCGTCATTGCAGCAATGTTGCATCTCACGAAGCCCAGGTACTTACGGGAGCTGTTCGCCCGGAACCGCTGGTCGTTTGCCAACGCTGTGATTGTCATCGGTGCGGAGCTGACGTTGGGCGTGCTGCAAGGTATCGCCTTGGGCGTCGTGTTGGCGCTACTGACCTTGATCTACCAGACCAGCCATCCGCAAGGAGCAGTGCTCGGCCAACTACCGGGTACCGAAGCCTATCGCGATGTCCAGCGTCATCCGGAGGCCATTACTTTTCCGGGACTGCTGATTTGGCGAATAGGCGGCGATCTCTTTTTCGCGAGCATCGGTCACGTGGGCGAGGCGTTGAAAGCATCGCTGGATGCGCGGTTGGACGTTAACCGGGTGCTTCTGGACTTCAGTCAGGTCAACTTCATCGACAGTACTGCAAGCGACGAGTTCTTAAGACTCATCAACGAGCTAAAAAACCGAGGTTTCACCCTTGCTTTTGCGCGCGTGCGTGACGCTGTCCGAGACGATATGCGGCTCGCTGGGATAGAGGCTATTGTGGGCCCGCACAACTTCTATGAAAGGCTAACAGATGGGGTGCGTGCCGGCAGCTCTAAAGACCGGCTCGTCCCTTAACGTAGCGCACGGCTCATCGTGCGAAATGCGGCCGGCAACGCGTTATCATTTGTGCGGTTCTGAGGAGTTGCAATCGATCGACATGAAACGCACCAAAGACATTGCCAAAATTGCGACTCCACGTAGCGTTGTCCATCCGGTTTCACCAGACGAACGGGCAGAAGCCGGCAAGGCCCTTGCGCAACAAGGTTCCCACGGAAGCATCAGGGCGAACCGGAACGAGGTTAATAGGCGGCCAAATCCGATCGATTTCTGCACAAGTCAGATGCTGGTCGAATTGAATGGCCTGATTCTGCAACTGCCTTTTGCCTTCTATCGCGGGCAGCTCCGACGATGTCGAAATTTGCTCTAAATTTAGTATTTCTCAGCTACCACGCTTATTCCCTTCAGCGAAGCCCGATCGTCATATTTCCCCTTGTTCGACCGCTTGGGCAGTTTGACGTTCTTGTGCTGAATCTTCTTGTACGGAATGAGACTCAGGATGTGTGAAATGCAATTGAGGCGCGCCCGTTTCTTGTCGTCCGAATGAACCACATGCCAAGGCGCGTGTTTGCTGTCAGTCGTCTTGAGCATCATGTCGCGCGCGGTGGAATAGGCATACCAGCGCCGGTAGGACTCGAGATCCATCGGGCTTAATTTCCATTGCCGAAGCGGATCGTTGATGCGCGCTTTGAATCGCCTTTCCTGCTCGTCCTGGCCGACCTCCAGCCAGATTTTGATCAACTGAATCCCGCCGTCCACGATATATTTCTCGACCTGGGGACACAGGTCGAGGAAGCGCTGGTGCTGCGCTTCGGTGCAAAAGCCCATGACGTATTCGACGCCGGCCCGGTTATACCAGCTGCGGTCAAAAATGATGATCTCGCCCCCTGCCGGGAATCGCTCGATGTAGCGCTGCATGAACATCTCGGTCTTTTCGCGGTCCGAAGGCGCAGGCAGCGCAACCACACGAAAGACCCGCGGGCTCACCCGCTCGGTAATAGCCTTGATCGTCCCGCCCTTGCCCGCGGCGTCGCGCCCTTCGAACAGGATGATGATCCGCTCACCCGTCTCCTTGACCCAATCCTGTAGCCGGCAAAGTTCCACCTGCAGCTTGTGCAGCTCCTTTTCGTAAACCTTTCGCTTCATCTTGCCGTTTGCATGAGCGGCTTTCGCGCGTACTTCATCAGAGATCGAGCGGTCGTTTTTTGGTGCCATGGCATTCACCTCGTACCTCTCCGCTCTGCAAATCTCCCTTTCACCAAATCGAGCAGGGGGACATTGCGAGATCAAAAATCCTCAGCAGCTCTTTCATTCTGCCGCGGCCGGCGGCCGTATCTGCTGAACTCCACTGTGCTGTCGGGCTGGATTTTTTCGGGACGTTCCTTGGGGCGGGCCGACGGTCTGAGCTTTTCCCGCATCGCCTGGAAAGTCACATAGAGCGGCGGGATGGCGAAGATGCCGACCAGCGACGCCAATATCATGCCGCCGAAGACGGGGGTGCCGACATTGCGCCGCGCGAGCTGCGAGGCGCCGACAGCCACCACCAACGGCAGGAGGCCAAGAATAAAGGCGAACGATGTCATCATGACCGGCCGGAAGCGCAGGCGAGCGCCTTCTGTTGCCGCCTCTAGAATAGGAACGCCATGCTCCCTCTTCTCCTTGGCGAACTCGACGATGAGGATGCCGTTCTTCGCCGCAAGCCCAATGAGCACGATCATGCCGATCTGACCGTAGAGATCGAGCGTCAACCGCCCAATGACGATTGCGGCAAACGATCCGAGAATGCCGACCGACACCGATAGCAGCACCGGCACCGGAATGGTCCAGCTTTCATAGAGTCCGACGAGAAACAGGTAGGCGAAGAGCACCGCGAAGGCGAGGATCATGCCAGTCTTGCCCTCGGCGCGTTTTTCCTGGAACGCTGTGTCGGTCCATTCACCCGCAAAGCCTGCAGGAAGCGTGCGCGCCGCGACGGCTTCCATCGCTTTCAGCGCCTGCCCGGAGGAGATGCCCTGCGCGGGACTGCCCTGGACGGTCACCGCGCGGAGATTGTTGTAGCGGATCAACGCCGGCGGACCGACGACCACGCGGGCTTCCACCAGGCTCCGCAAGGGGATCATTTTGCCTTCGGCGTTGCGCACATTGATGCGATAGATATCGTCGACGGTTCTCCGGTCGCCGCCTTCGGCCTGAACGTTGACCTGCCACCTGCGGCCGAACAGGTTTAGGTCATTCACGTAGAAGCCGCCGAGCGAGGCCTGCAAGGCCTGGAACACATCGCTCAATTGGACGCCCAGAACCTGCACCTTGTTGCGGTCGATATCGAGATAGATCGATGGATTGGTGGCCGAGAACGTGCTGAACACACGTGTCAACTGCGGATCCTGGTTGGCGGCAATCGTGAGGCCGCGCAGAGCTTGGGCCAGTACCTTCGGGTCGCCGCCACGCAGATCCTGCAGAACGTAGGTGAAGCCGCCGCCGGTACCGAGGCCGAGAATTGGCGGCGGCGAAAGGGGGACCACGGTTCCACCCCGGACCTGCCGGAACTTGGTGCCAAGTCGCGCAATCAACTCGGGCGCGCCAAGAGATCGATCCTTACGCTCCTCGAACGGTTTGAGTGTGACCACCATGAAGGCTGCGTTCGGCTGCGAGTAGTTGTCGATGAAATTCAAACCGATGACCGACGTAAAGTCCGCGACGGCTTCCTCCTGGCGCAGGATGTCCTCGGCTTGGCCGACTGCTTGCGCCGTTCGCGCGACTGCTGTGCCGCCGGGCATTTGCACTATGACGAACAATGCACCCTGGTCGTCTTCAGGCAGAAATCCTGTGGGGGTAATTTTCGACAATCCGACGATTCCAACACCCGCGACTCCAACCATCACCAATCCAATGACGGAGAAGCGCACGATTCTCGCTATCGCAGTTCCGTAGGCGTCACGCACAAAGTCGATCGACCGCATCACTTGGCCGATGACGCCGCGCCGCGGGCCATGATGCGGCCGAAGCAGCACGCCGCAGAGCGCCGGGGAGAGCGTAAGCGCATTGATCGCCGACAGGAACATGGAGACGGCCACCGTCACGGCGAATTGCCGGAACAGCTCGCCTGAAATGCCGGGAATGAACGCCACCGGAACAAACACCGACAGCAGCACCAGCGTGATCGCGATGATCGGCGCGGTGATCTCCCGCATGGCCTGCTTCGTCGCTTCCGCGACAGAGAGTTCGGGATGCTCCTCCATCACTCGCTCGACGTTCTCGACCACGACGATGGCGTCATCGACCACGATGCCGATGGCGAGCACGAGCGCGAGAAGCGAGACTGAATTGCCGGAGTAGCCGATCGCCTTGAGCGCAATGAATGTCCCGATCAGGCTGACCGGGACTGCGAGCGTCGGTATCAACGTCGCACGCACGCTTCCGAGGAAAAGGAAGACCACGATGACCACCAGGATGAACGCCTCGACCAGCGTTTTTTTCACCTCTTCGATGGTCGCGGTGACGAAGCTGGTCGGGTCGTACGTAACCTTCCAGGCCAAATCCTCGGGAAAGCGCTTTTGCAGCTCGCTGATGCGATCGCGGACCGCTTTCAGCGTCGCGATCGCGTTGGCGCCCGGCGTTTGGTAAATCGCCACCGCCGCCGCCGGCCCTCCGTTAAATCGCGTTTCACGATCGAGATTGGCGGCACCCAGTTCCACTCGTCCAACATCGCTCAGGCGCAGCACCGATCCGTCGGGATTCGTGCGCACAACGATGTTTTCGAATTCGCCAACCGAGCTGAGGCGGCCTTGGGTCTGGATGTTCAGCTGCAGTTGCTGCTCATTGGAAATCGGCGGGGCGCCGACGCGTCCGACAGCGGCCTGAACGTTTTGTGATTTGATCGCATTGATGATGTCGCCAGTCGTAAGCCCGAGCCCCGTCAACCGGTCGGTCCTGACCCAGGCCCGCATGGAATAGTCCTGCGGGCCCCAGAGCGTTGCGTCCCCGACACCGGGCGTGCTCTTGATCGGATCGAGGAGATTGATCGTGACGTAGTTCGAAATGAACAACGGGTCGTGCGTATGCTTGGGAGAGTACACGGCGATGACGCCAAGCAAGGCCGACGATTTCTTTTTGACGGTGACGCCCTGGCGCTGAACGTCCTGCGGCAAGCTTGACAGTGCAATCTGCACCCGGTTGTTCACGTTGACGGTATTGATGTCCGGATCGGTGCCGAGTTCGAAGGACGCGGTGAGCGTGTAGCTGCCGTCGTCGCCGCTCACGCTCTTCATGTAGATCAACTTGTCGACGCCGACGACCTGGGCTTCGATCGGCTGTGCAATCGTGGTGTCGACCACTGTGGCCGAGGCGCCGGGAAAGTTGGTAGTGACGGAGACCTGAGGCGGAACGATATCGGGATACTGCGCAAGTGGAATCGTGTACAGCGCTAAGGCGCCCGCAATCGTGGTGACGATCGCAATGACAATGGCGAGCCGCGGCCGATCGACGAAGATCGACGAAAGCATCGAATCAGCCCTGACGAAGGGCTTGCGGCAACGGGGTTGCCCGCACCGCGATCCCAGGACGTACCCCCTGCAGCCCTTCTACGATGACCAGCTCGCCTTCGGACAGGCCCGCTTCGATCACCACGTTGGTCCCGCGATCGCCCCCGGTCTTGACGCGCTTGACAACCGCCTTGCCATCCTCGACGACGAACACGTAGACGCCTTCCTGGTCGGCGATCAGCGCAGCCTGCGGAATGACGACCTTTTCTTCTGAAGCCTCGCCCTCGAGGTTGACCCGCACCAGCTCGCCGTCGATCAGGCGACCGTTGGGGTTCGGTATGGTGGCGCGGACGATGACGGTATCGGTCGTACGATCGACCGTCACGTCGACGAAATTGATCTCGCCCATCTGATCGTAGATCGACCCGTCGGAAAAGCGAATTCGGACCATGATGCTCTTGACGTCGGTCGGACGCTTGTTCTGCGCGGCCTGCAGGAAATCGCGCTGGCTCACCGGAAAGGTCACGTACATTGGATCCTGGCTGACGATCATCGTCAGAACCCCGCTCTCCGGGCCGACGACGTTACCCTTCGTCACGGCGGTGCGTCCCACCTTGCCGGTAATCGGCGCCACAATGTCGGTATAACCCAGATTGATTTGCGCCGTCGCCAAGTTGGCTTCGTTGGTCAGGACCGCCCCCTTCGCTTCTCCCTCTCTCCCGACGGCTTCGTCCAACGCCATGCCGGCACTGACGTTCTTCGCGTAGAGTTCCTCTTGCCGCGCCCGGTTTTTCACCGCCAGTTCGTGTTGAGCTTTGCTCGACTGCAATTCGCCTTGAGCCTGCTCAACTGCGGCTTTGAACAAATCCTTCTCGATGCGATACAGCGGGTCACCCTCTTTGACGAGATCGCCCTCCTTGAACAGGACAGCTTCCAGGAAGCCTTTTACTCTCGCTCGAACTTCGACGCGGTTGATCGCTTCGACGCGTCCGACGAAATCGAGCGTCTTCGAAATCGGCTTTCGTTCAGCGATGACGATGCCGACGGGAACAGCGGAAGGCGCGCCCTGCTGCGAATAGGCAGGCGCGGCGCATGCGCAGCTCAAAACAGCCGCCAAAATTGTCGCGCGCATCTGAGGTCCTTTTGGTCTACAAAATTGCGATCTAACCGGTACCGGAACTTCCACCTTGATCTTGATCAAAGGCCCGCCGGCACGCTGCTACCCCAAATCGAGGCTCGAGTCCAACCTGCTGCTCCGACGTTATCTGCTCAAATCTCATCTCGAACAGCTCTTCAGCAGACTGAAGCGATCTCGACCAGGAAATGGCACAGCGATCAATCGCTGCTGCATTTTTTGCCGCCCAGTGCGTTGGTCGGAGGTGCTTGCATCATTGTGCCGTGCCTAGAACTGTTTCCACGGCATCCATGACGAGCGTTTGACTATTTCGAGTGCAATAACTTCGCAGCTTTTTTGCATTCGCGATCAGTCCGTGTATGCCAAGCGAAGTATTGCCGCGCTTCCCATTATGATAGCCACTCAACCACGTCGCGATTTTTTCTGAAGTTGTAAGTTTGTAACCCAGGAATTGCTCACACGTGAGCTTTGAAACATCGAGCGTGACCTCCGCCTGAGCTACGGGCTCTGGTTCGAGAGCGAATGCGAATATCACCCCCAGGATGATCAGCATGGATTTCATCGAACTTGTCATGAGGTTGTCTCCTGGCGCCAATCGCGTTTGGGCTTGATTCCTCGGGGCTCGTCCTTGATCCGAATCAAAACCGGCACGGCCGAGTTCGCGAGCCAGTCATATTCTGTTTCGACGCATGAGGCCTGCCTAGGCCTCATGCCCGTTAGCGAACGCGCCTTGCCGGATCTTTTCCAGCCGGCGCTCTTGAGTAAGATAAGTTTGCGCCGCCGCGGTGCGGAACAGTTCGTGTGTTTCAGTCTCGTCGTCGGTAACCGACGTCATGGCGAAGTCGGTGTACTGGAAACGCTGCGGATCATGCTTGATGCTAAGATAGATTCGCCGCAGCCGCAGGTACAACCAACTCCACCGCACCAGTTTCGCTGCGGTTTCGCTGAAGTACTTCGGATAGAAGCGCCAGGCCGGCTCGATCGGGAAGCCGGGGCGTCGGTCGCTACGGACCTTGCGTCGAAGGAAACCGCATTCGAGTGGGTGGATCTTCTCGAAATCAATGCTGCCCTTGAACCACGTGATCAGGAACAGAGCATTGCCTGCGTTGGCTCCCACTGAAGCCACTCGGCGCAGCACGGTTTCAACATGCTCAATCGTGTAATAGCATTGCCACGCGGTCAGATAAGTGGTTTCCCAATCCTCCCGCGACATCCGAGGATGGGCGGTGGTGACGTGGTTCAGGTCGTATTTGTTCAGGTCGGGGTCGAGCGGAGTGCCGGCGCGAACTAGTTTCAGGTGGTCCTCAGAACCCGGCAGAGGCGTAAGATAGAAGAACTCCAGCAAGTCGACCGGCAATTCCCGTTTGATGACTTCAATGTCGTGCCGAATTGATTCGGGGCTGTCGTTCGGGAATCCAAGAATGTAGCCGGCATAGGTGATCACGCGGACGGCTTTCCAGGCGAGCAGCATCTTCCGGTATTCGGTGATCTTGTTCTGGCGCTTTTTTGCACCGAGGAGATTGTCGGGATTAATATTTTCCAGCCCGATGAACACCCGCCGCACGCCTGCGCGGGCACATTTTTCGATGAAATTGGGGAGCTTGTGGCAGAGAGTGTCCACCTGGATAATAAAGCCGATATTCAGCCTCTCTATTTCGCGCAAGTGAATCAGACGATCGAGGATTGGCTCCCAGTCTTTGTTGCGGGCAAAATTATCGTCGGTGATGAAAAAACTACGCATGCCTTGGGCGTAATTGACGCGCACGATTTTCTCGATATCGGCGGGCGACCGGCGCCGGGATTTGCGCCCTTGCACATTGATGATTGTGCAAAACGAACATTGGTAGGGGCAGCCGCGCCCAGCGTCAAAACTGGTTGCGCCTGCCACCGTGCGTTGCACATTTTTGGCGGCCAGGAGGGGAATCGGCGTGCCTTCAAGCCCGGGCAGATTATCCATGAAGTCATAGAGCGGCTCGAGTACCCCGGCAGCGGCGTCCTGCAAGACCTGCTCCAGTCGACCTTCGGCCTCGCCTGCAAACAGCGCCACCCCGTTTTCCTTGGCGCGTTCGAGATCGGTATCGACGCCTTTGAGCATGCTGAGTGTGCCGGAAACATGAAAGCCACCGATCGCAACTAGGATGTTTCGATCACGCAGGGCC
>Ga0318503_10000314_pt1 | contig 8383 bp, 5 predicted proteins | sample GRESIP174b1f23_FD_203496 | JGI IMG/M metagenome (GOLD analysis project Ga0318503, IMG submission 203496) | Tropical soil microbial communities from Luquillo Experimental Forest, Puerto Rico - GRE.SIPMG.174b1f23 | ecosystem: Environmental > Terrestrial > Soil > Tropical forest > Bulk soil | place...
GGGCAGTCGAGGGGAGCGCGTGGGCTGCTGGTCAGCGACCCACGCGCCGGCGAAGTACGATAACGCGGCCACAAGGCACGTACCCACTGTGGCCTACCGTGCCCGGCGCGTCAACTTGAGAGCATTTCTGTCTCGGCAGGTGAGATGCCAGGATGCGGTCAGGAGGCGGCGGCCTTCGCCGCACCCGGTACCCCGCTGGCCGTGCTGGTCTTGGCCTCGCTGCCAGCCGTGGGGCCGGCGTCGCTGCCAGCGGGCCCGGCCGCACCCGGACCGCCGGGCGGGGCACCGCCGTCACCGGTGGGCTCCTGGCCGGCCGGTGCCTGGAAGATCTCGACCCGCCCCCCGCCGCCCCGTTCCTTCGCTTTCGACATCGCCATGTCGGCCCGCCGCCACACCTGGCCGGCCTGGCTGTGGCCGGCGAAGGCGACGCCGAGGCTGGCGGTCAGGCTGACGTCCCGGTCAGCGGCCCGGAATGCCGGGGTGGTGATACCGCGGGCGAGCCGCCCGGCCATATCTACCATCTCGTCCGGGCTGCCGCTGCTCTCGATGAGGACGGCGAACTCGTCCCCGCCCCAGCGCGCCACCGTGTCCTGCGGCGGCACCGCGGCCCGCAGTCGCCGGGCGACCTGGGCCAGCAGCACATCCCCGGCGCTGTGGCCGTATTGCGCGTTGATAGCGGTGAAGTGGTCCAGATCGATCAGGATCACACCGTGCAGGGCAGGCTGCGCCAGGGCCGTCCCCGTCTCGGCCCGCGCCCGCTGCTCGGCATAGGCCCGGTTCGGCAGGCCGGTCAGCCCGTCATAGAAGGTCAGGTGGGTGACCTGGCGGCGCAGCGCCACCTGCGCACTCACATCCCTCGCGGTGACCAGCAGGTAGGTCTGGCCGCCGGATTCGGCGTAACGCGAGACCGTGGACTCGACGTGCCGCCAGGTGCCGTCCGCGGCGCGGACCCGGCAGGAGTACCGGATGACCCGGTCGCCCGCGTCCGTCACCACGCGCCGGGCCGCCCTGGTAGCACCCGCCCTGTCCTCCGGATGCAGCAGGCCAGACAGGGATGTGCCGGACAGGCTGTCCGGCTGGTAGCCATAGCCGGTCGTGGCCCGGCTGGCGTACCTGATCACGCCGCCCAGGTCGCAGAGCAGGACCACGTCGCTGGTGCGGTCGGCCAGGTCACGGAACCGCTGGCGGGATTCCTGCCAGGCCCCCGCGGCCGAATTCGCCTGCCGCAGCAGCCCGGCCAGCCGCAGCGCCAGCACCGCCAGCATGCCACCAGCGACCACGCCCAGCACCGGCCGGTCGGCGCTCTCGCCCGCCAGCGCCCAGACCACCAGCACCACCGCCGCCAGCCCGGCCGCCGCAGTGGCCACGGCAGCCGCGGCGGGTACCGGCCGGCCCCATCCGTCCGGCCGCTGGGCGCCCGGGATGAGGCGGCCGGGCAGCGCACCAGCCCATCGGCCTTCCCCGAGCCAGGGCGCGCACCCGAGCAGTACCAGCCCGGCCGCCTGCACCAGCAGCGCCGCCAGCCCGGGTGGCTGGCCCAGGATGCGCGCCCCGACCGCCATCGAGTCGCCGGCGGCGATGAGCAGCACGGCCAGATAGGGCAGCACCCCACGGCGCCCGGCCGCCACCGCGAGCGGCAGGCCGGCGCCGAGCAGGACCAGCTCGGCGAGCGGGTGGACCAGTTCCACCGCGAAAGTGGCCGGGCCCAGCCCGGCCCGCAGGAACACCAGCCGGTAGATGGCCACCCAGCCGATCATGAACAGCGCGGAAGCGAGCAGGTAGCCGTCGGCGATGCTGGTACCGGTGCCGCCCTGGCCGCGCATCCAGCGGGGCGGCCTGGCGAACGGGCGCGGGGCACCCGGCGCTCGCGCCTGCACACCCGGGTCCGGATCGGCAAGGGGACGATGCCCGGCGGCCCCGGGCTCATCCGCGGCAGCCCCGGATCCGGCCGCCGCCGGCGAGCCGGCGGCCGCCCGGGAGCCAGCGGCCGCAAGCCGGACCATGCCAGCCGCCATCACCGGGACCGCCAGCAGCGACGGCAGGTCACCGAACGACAGCGGTACCGCCGCATCCGCCGCGGGGGCGGCCAGCAGCTGTGCGGTGATCACACCCGCACCCCAGAGCGCGGCCGCGATGGCGAACCAGCGGTAGGCACGCCGCAACGGCCCGGTGTAGCGGGCCGCGCCCCACCAGAGACTGACCGCCGCCCCGGCCGCCGCCACTGTCCCGGCCGCTGTCCCCGCCTGCGAAGCCAGGCTCATCGCGATCCACCCGAAGATTCCGGGCGCACCGATTTCTCCTCTCGCCGGATCTGGCGCAAGACCCGCGGGGCTGGCTGGCGCGACCTGCCTTGTGGGCGTCGGCCCCGCCGCTCAGTAGCCGATCCGTAGCCCGCGGTAACCCAAGTATGGACCGTGCACCGCCTGGTCCAGAGCGCTGTCGGATCGGCCAGGCAACGTCATAGGTCACGGTGAGACTCACTGTAATTGCCGTAGGTCACACTTCGATTGCAGGTGCGGAGCAGTAAGGGAGCAGCTAACCAGGCAGGCCGCGATTGCGGGCCGGTGCGCCCCGCCGGCCCGGTCAGTAGCGCCCGGTGATCACGTTCTGCAGGGGCTGCCCGGCGCAATAACGCTCGGCCTGCACCCGCACGAAGGCCAGCGCGCGCGCCTGCGACACGGCGGTCGAGGCGGCCACGTGCGGTGTGATGAACACACCGGGCGCGGTCCACAGCGGGTGCCCGGGCGGCAGCGGCTCCGGGTCGGTCACGTCGAGCGCCGCCCGCAGCCGGCCGGCCCGCAGTTCGGCAACCAGTGCGCCGGTGACCAGCAGCGCACCCCGGGCCGCATTGACCAGCAGCGCCCCGTCCTTCATCCGGGCCAGGAAGGCCGCGTCCACCATCCCGATCGTGTCCGGGGTGACCGGGGCGAGGACGACCACCACGTCCGCCTCCGGTAGCAGGCCGGGCAGGTCGCCGAGGCCGGCCACGCCGTCACGCGGCCGCCTGGCCACCCGGCGCACTCCCACCTCGAACCCGGCCAGCCGCCGCTCCACCGCCGCCCCGATCGACCCGTATCCCACGATCAGCACGGTCTTGGTGGCCAGGTTGCCGGTGAACCGGTAGCTCCACCGCTGCCCCGCCTGCTCACGCGCGAAGGAGGGCAGGTCGCGCTCGGCGGCCAGGATGGCGGCGACCACCCACTCGGCGGTGCTGGCATCGTGCACGCCACGGGCGTTGCACAGGGTCACCCCGGGCCGCAGGTACGGCAGGAACCGGTCAATGCCGGCGGTCAGCGTCTGCACCACCCGGAGAGCTGGCAGCCGCGTGACCACCTCGACCGCTGGCTGCCGGGGGAAGAACGGCGGCACGTAGAACTCCACCTGACCCGCGCCGGCCGGGAGCGGCCCGCCATCCGGCGCCACCACGCTCACCTCGGCGCCCGGCACCCCCGCCAGGGCGTCTGCTACCTCGGGTACCGGCACCCAAAACAACATCAGCCACCTCCACCCGCGACCATCACGGCTTAGGGCCCGTTTCGTGCCCGGCTTGCCCCTTTTTGAGCGGCCCGGGCGCTGTGAACGACCGCCCGGGAATCCTTGGTCAAGGTGGGCAGGGTCAGCCCGGTGCCAGGCGGTCGAGGATGAGCTGCCGCACCCGGGCCGCGTCGGCCTGGCCGCGGGTGGCCTTCATCACCGCACCTACCAGGGCCCCAGCCGCGGCGGTCTTGCCGCCGCGCACCTTCGCGGCCACATCCGGGTTCGCGGCGATCGCCTCGTCCACAGCGGCCAGCAGGGCACCTTCGTCGCTGACCACCGCCAGGCCGCGGGCCGCCACCACGTCGTCCGGCGATCCCTCCCCGGCCAGCACCGCGTCGATCACCTGGCGGGCCAGCTGGTCGTTGAGCGTGCCCGCGGCCACCAGCGCCGCCACCCGGGCCACCTGCGCGGGCGTGATCGGCAGGGCGGCCAGCTCGGCACCGGATTCGTTGGCCCGGCGGGCCAGTTCGCCCAGCCACCACTTGCGGGCGTCGGCCGGGGCCGCGCCTGCCGCCACTGTGGCTTCGACCAGGTCCACGCCACCGGCGTTGTGGATCATCGAGAATTCGCGGTGGGACAGGCCCCACTCGGCGGTCAGCCGGGCGCGCCGGGCCGCGGGCAGTTCCGGCAGTGCCGCCCGGATCTGCGCCACCCATTCCCGCGATGGCGCCACCGGCACCAGGTCAGGCTCGGGAAAGTAGCGGTAGTCCTGCGCCTCTTCCTTGCTCCGGCCCGCCGTGGTCTCACCGGTGTCCTCGTGGAAGTGGCGGGTCTCCAGGATGACCCGGTGCCCGGCGTCAAGCACGGCCGCCTGCCGCTGGATCTCGAACCGCACCGCCCGCTCCACCGAACGCAGCGAGTTGACGTTCTTGGTTTCGGTCCTGGTCCCCCACTGCACCGCATCCGGCGCGAGCGAGGTGTTGACGTCGCAGCGCAGCGAGCCCTCCTCCATCCGGACGTCGGACACTGCCAGCGCCCGGAGCAGATCGCGGAGCTCGGTTACGTAGACCCTGGCCACCTCGGGGGCCAGGGCCCCGGTGCCTGGGACCGGCTTGGTGACGATCTCCACCAGTGGGATGCCGGCCCGGTTGTAGTCCACCAGCGAGTAGTCCGCGCCGTGGATGCGGCCGGTGCTGCCGCCGACATGCAGCGACTTGCCGGTGTCCTCCTCCAGGTGGACCCGCTCGATACCGACCCGCACCGGCCGGGAGCCGCCGTCCGCGGCTGGGTCGTCCACCCAGATGTCCAGCCAGCCGCCGGTGCAGAGCGGCTCGTCGTATTGCGAGATCTGGAAGTTTTTCGGCATGTCCGGGTAGAAGTAGTTCTTCCGGGCAAACCGGCACCAGTCCGCGATGGTGCAGTTCAGCGCGAGCCCGATCCGGATCGTGTACTCGATTGCGGCCCGGTTGGGCACCGGCAGCGAGCCGGGCAGGCCCAGGCATACCGGGCAGACCAGGGTGTTCGGGTCACCACCGAACCGGGCCGGGCAGCCGCAGAACATCTTGGTCACGGTGCCCAGCTCGACGTGTGTCTCCAGGCCGATCAACGGTTCATAGCGGGTCACGGCGTCGGCGAACGGCATCAGCGCGGCAGTCGGCATGGCCTAGCTCAGCCCCTTCGCCTGATCGAGCAACCGATGGCCGCGGCGGCTGTCCAGGGCAGCCTCCACCGCGGCGCCGACCCGGTAAATCCGGTCGTCGGCCAGCACCGGTGCCATGATCTGCAAACCGACCGGCAGCCCATCGGGGGCCAGCCCGCACGGCACCGACAGCGCCGCGTTGCCCGCCAGGTCAGAAGGGATCGTGCACAGGTCGGCCACATACATCGCGAGCGGGTCGTCCACCCGCTCCCCGAGCGGGAACGCGGTGGTCGGCGTGGTGGGTGACACCAGCACATCCGCCTGCTCGAACGCGGCCTCGAAGTCACGGATGATGAGCGTCCGGACCTGCTGCGCCTTGCCGTAGTAGGCGTCGTAGTAGCCGCTGGACAGGGCGTAGGTGCCCAGCATGATCCGGCGCTTGACCTCGGCGCCGAATCCCTGCGCCCGGGTCAGCGACATCACCTCTTCCGCGCTGGCGGTCCCGTCATCACCCACCCGCAGCCCGTACCGCATCGCGTCGAACCTGGCCAGGTTGGACGAGCACTCGCTAGGCGCGATCAGGTAATAGGCAGGCAGCGCGTAGCTGAAGTGCGGGCAGGAGACCTCGGCTACCTTGGCCCCCAGCGACTCGAGCAGTTCCACCGCCTCGCTGAACCGGGCCAGCACCCCCGGCTGGCAGCCTTCGCCGGAAAGTTCCGGGACAACACCGATCCGCAGCCCGCTCACGTCGGCTTGCCGGGCGGCGGCCACCACCGGCGGCACCGGCGCGTCCACCGAGGTGGCGTCGCACGGGTCGTGCCCCGACATCACCTCGTGCAGCAGCGCGGCGTCCAGCACGGTGCGGGCCAGCGGGCCCGGGCTGTCCAGCGAGGAAGCGAACGCGACCACCCCGTACCGGGACGATCCGCCGTAGGTCGGCTTGACCCCGACCACCCCGCAGACGGCGGCGGGCTGGCGGATGGATCCGCCGGTGTCGGTGCCGATCCCGAGCGGCGCCTCGAAGGCTGCCACCGCTGCCGCCGACCCGCCCGAGGATCCGCCGGGTACCCGGCTCAGGTCCCACGGGTTGTGGCTGGGGCCGAACGCCGAGTTCTCGGTGGAGGAGCCCATCGCGAACTCGTCCATGTTGGTCTTGCCCAGGATCACCACCCCGCCCGCCCGCAGCCGCCGGGTGATGGTGGCGTCGTACGGCGGGCGCCAGCCGTCCAGGATGGCCGACCCGCAGGTGGTCGGCATGTCGGTGGTGGTGAACACATCCTTCAGCGCCAGCGGTACCCCGGCCAGCGCGCCGAGCGGCTCACCGGCCGCCCGCCGCTGGTCCACCGCCCGGGCGGCCTGGCGCGCCTGCTCTGTGGCGACGTGCAGGAAGGCCCGCACCCGGTCGTCGGCGTCACCGATCCTGGCCAGGTGGGCGTCGGTCACCTCCAGCGCCGACACCTCGCCCGCGGCCATCGCCGCCGCGAGCCCGGCCGCCGTCATCATTGTCAGTTCGCCGGCCACGGGTCAGTCCTCCGCCAGGATCCGCGGGACCCGGAACCGCTGCTGCTCCACCGCGGGTGCGGCTGCCAGCGCCTCCGCCGCAGTCAGGCACAGCACCTCGGTGTCCTCGCGGAACACGTTGACTAGCGGCACCGCGTGTGAGGTCGGCGGGATACCCTCGGCCGCGACCTCCTGCACCCGCGCCACCGCCGAGATGATCACGTCGAGCTGGGCGGCGAGATGGTCCAGCTCCTCATCGGCCAGTGCCAGCCGGGAAAGCCGGGCCAGATGGGCGACGTCGTCACGGGCGATGGGCATGGTTGCCATCCTAGGTCGTGGGCCCGGTGGCGGCCGGCCGGTTAACCGGCAGCCGGCTGCTGCCGGGCGCGGGCTGCGCCCGGGCCGTCGGCCAGCAGCACACCGAAACCTGCCTCGTCCAGCACCGGCACCCCCAGCGCGAGGGCCCGGTCGTACTTCGAGCCCGGGTTGTCTCCGGCCACCACGAAGCTGGTCTTCTTCGACACCGATGACGCGGCCTTCCCGCCCTGCGCCACCACCGCCTCCGCGGCCTCGTCCCGGGTGAGGCCGGCCAGCGTGCCGGTGATCACCACCGTGATCCCGGCCAGTGGCAGGCCGGCCGCATCCCCGGCGGCCGGCTCCCGGGCCGTCCCGAAGTCAACACCGGCGGCCCGCCACTTGTCCACGATCGCCTGGTGCCAGTCCACGCCGAACCAGTCAATCACCGACGCGGCGATGGTCGGCCCTACCCCGTCCACCGCCGCCAGCCGGTCGGCCGGGGCAGCCGCGATCGCATCCAGCGAGCCGAACTCGGCCGCCAGCGCCCTGGCCGCGGTCGGGCCGACGTGCCGGATCGACAGCGCCACCAGGATCCGCCAGAGCGGGCGGTGCCGGGCGTCCTCCAGGTTACGCAGCAGCTTGCCCGCGTTCACCGTCAGGCCGCCCTGCTTGTTGACAAAGAACGGGCTGGTGGCGAGCTTCTCGGCGGTCAGCGAGAACAGGCCGCCCTCGTCGGTGATCAGCTTGCTGTCGAGCAGGGCGACCAGCGATTCGTAGCCGAGTACCTCGATGTCCAGCGCGGACCTGCTGGCCAGGTGGAACAGCCGCTCCCGGAGCTGGGCCGGGCAGCCCCGGGTGTTCGGGCAGCGCCAGTCGACCTCGCCCTCGTCCCGCTCCAGTGTGGTCCGGCACGCCGGGCAGGCCGTGGGGAACTCGAATCCGTGCTCGTCCCCGGTCCGCAGGTCGGCTACCGGGCCGACGATCTCCGGGATCACGTCTCCCGCCTTGCGCAGCACCACCATGTCGCCGATCAGGACGCCTTTGCGCCTGATCTCGTCGGCGTTGTGCAAGGTAGCGTTCGCCACCGTGGAACCGCTCACCTTCACCGGTTCCATCACCGCGAACGGGGTGACCCGGCCGGTCCGGCCGACGTTGACCTCGATGGCCAGCAGCCGGGTGGTGACCTCTTCCGGCGGGTACTTGTAGGCGATCGCCCACCGCGGCGCCCGGCTGGTGGCACCCAGCGCGCGCTGCTGCTCAAGCAGATCGAGCTTGATCACCACCCCGTCGATGTCGTAGGACGGGTCATGCCGGTGCTCACCGTAGTAAGCGACGTAGCCACGCACATCGTCCAGGTCCGGCACCACCTGCACCAGGTCGCTGACCGGCAGGCCCCAGCCGCGTAGCCGCTCGTACCAGCCCGATTGGGTGGCCGGGGCGCTGGCGGGAACGGCCGCCTCGCCGGGTGCC
>Ga0318503_10000325_pt1 | contig 8289 bp, 6 predicted proteins | sample GRESIP174b1f23_FD_203496 | JGI IMG/M metagenome (GOLD analysis project Ga0318503, IMG submission 203496) | Tropical soil microbial communities from Luquillo Experimental Forest, Puerto Rico - GRE.SIPMG.174b1f23 | ecosystem: Environmental > Terrestrial > Soil > Tropical forest > Bulk soil | place...
GTCGCCGCCGCCGGGCAACGGGTCGCCGAGATCCTGCTCACCCACTCCCACGCCGACCACGCCGCCGGCGCTGCCGCGTTCGCGGCCTTGACCGGCGCCCCTGTCCGCGCCGCCGACCCCGCCTACCGGCTCGGCGACGAGGGCCTGGCCCCCGGGGACACGATCACCGCCGCGGGGTGCGAGATCCGCGTCGTCGCCACCCCCGGCCACTCCGCCGACTCCGTCTGCCTGCACCTGCCCGCCGACCACGCCCTGCTCACCGGCGACACCGTGCTGGGCCGGGGCACCACCGTCATCGCGAACGACGGCAACCTCACCGACTACCTGGCCTCCCTGGACCGGCTAAGGCGGCTCACCGACCAAGCGGAGCTGGCCACGCTTCTGCCCGGCCACGGCCCTCTGCTCACCGACCCCGCAGCCACGCTCGACTACTACATAGCCCATCGGCACGAGAGGCTGGCCGAGGTTGAAGCGGCGCTTGAGGCGGGCGACCGCACCACGGACCAGATCGTCGCCCGCATCTACACCGACGTAGACCGCGCGCTCTGGCCGTTCGCCGCCTTCTCCGTCCGCGCCGCACTCCAGTACCTCAACGACCAAGGCGCGCTCCCGCCCGGCGTTTCTCAGTAAAAGGACGGGAGCTGAAGCGAAGGCGAGCACGCAAGTGTGCGTGAGCTGCCGCCGACGTTGTGGGCTAATGCGGGTCCACGGCCAGGTCGGCAGGAGGGTGATCTGGGCGCGGAGTTCTGTCCGCGACCAGGTGACCCTGCTGGCGCCCCCTATCGTGCCCTACGTGCCAGCCGATCCCGATCCAGGATCAGCACCGACTTCGCGTGCAACTGGAGCCACCCACGGGCGGAGAAGTCCGCCAGGGCCTTGTTGACGGTTTCCCGTGACGCGCCGACGAGTTGCGCCAGTTCCTCCTGTGTGAGGTCGTGGTGCACCTCAAGGCCGCCGTCCTGTTCCTCCCCGAACCGGTCCGCCAGGTCCAGCAGCGCCTTGGCCACGCGCCCCGGCACGTCGGTGAACACCAGGTCGGCCATGACGTCGTTGGTGCGGCGCAGCCGCTGCGCCAAGGCGCGGAGCAGGTGCAGGGCGACATCCGGCCGCCCGGTCAGCCAGTGACGCAGGTAGTCGTGGCCGAGCGCGGCGAGATGGGCGTCGGTCACGGCGACCGCGCTGGAGGTGCGGGGCCGCGGGTCGAACAGCGACAGCTCGCCGAACATCTCCCCAGGGCCGAGCACGCTCAGCAGGTTCTCTCTGCCGTCCGGCGCGGTCCTGGTCAGCTTGATCTTGCCTTCGAGCACCACGTACAGCTGGTCGCCTTCGTCGCCTTCGTCGAACACCCGGTCCCCCCGGCCGAGCTTGACGTCCTGAACCCCAGCCCGCAGCGCCCGCGTGCCCTCCTCGTCGAGCGCCTCGAACAGCGGCGCCCGGCCGAGCACATCTTCTGATTCAGCCACGGGAGCCTCCTTGGCACGTCCCCTGGAATCCAGTGTCGCGCATCGGCCGGACGGCGCGCGAGCACTGATCACGTTCGCTACCCGTGGCTTATGGCACGGAGTCGGCAGGCCTCGATCTCTTCCTCGGCCGCCGGCCGGTCGGCCCAGGAGAAGCCTCCGGTGCTCTTGCCGGGCTCCAGCGCCTTGTACACCTCGAAAAAATGCTGGATCTCCAGCCGGTCATAGGCGGGGACATCCTCGATGTGCTGCAGGTAGGCCAGCCGCGGGTCGGTGGCCGGGACGCAGAGCACCTTGTCGTCCGCGCCCTTCTCGTCCCGCATCCGGAACATGCCGATCGCCCGGCAGCGGATCAGGCACCCGGGGAACGTCGGCTCCTCCAATAGCACGAGGGCGTCCAGCGGGTCGCCGTCGTCGGCGAGAGTGTCCTCGATGAAGCCGTAGTCTGACGGGTACCGGGTGGAGGTGAAGAGCATCCGGTCGAGCCGGATCCGGCCGGTGAGGTGGTCCACCTCGTACTTGTTGCGCTGGCCCTTAGGGATCTCGATGGTTACGTCGAACTCCACTCCTCGCCTCCCTCGGCGCGACAATGATGTGAACGCATCGCCAAGCATCTCGCGAGAGGACAGGTGGTGACGAACCGCTCCGCCGTCACCGCGCTGGCCGCGCTCGCCATGCTCAACGTGTTTACCCTGGGCGCGGGCGTGGCAGTCGCCGGCCTGCTGCCCGATCGGCTGGCCCTATGGCAGGTGCCCCGGGTGACCAGGGCCGAGGTCGCGGCGCCCGGCCCGGTGCTGTCCCCGGCCGGCTCGCACGGGCCGCTGCCCAGCCGGAAGCGCCTCGCCGCCGTGCTCGCGCCGCTGGTTGGCGCGCCCCCGCTGGGACAGCACGTCGGCGCGGTCGTCACCGACCTGGCGACCGGCGAGGTGTTGTTCTCGCGGCAGGCCGGGTCGCCGTTCGTGCCCGCCTCCAACGCGAAGCTGCTGACCGCGGTGGCGGCGCTGAGCACGCTCGGCCCCTCCGCCCGGTTCACCACGCGGGTGGTCGCCGGGGCCAAGCCCGGCTCGCTGATCCTGGTGGGCGGGGGAGACCCGACGCTCGCCGCGGGGAACCCGCCTCGCTCGGACTACCCGCGGCCCGCCACGCTCGCGGCGCTGGCCGGCTCGACCGCTCGCTGGCTGTCCGCGCGTCACGTGCGCACGGTGCGGCTGGCCTACGACGCCTCGCTGTTCACCGGGCCGTCCCTCGCCCCGGGCTGGACACCCGGCTACATCAGCACGGGCAACGTCACGCCGATCACCGCGCTAGAGGTGGACCAGGGCCGGCTGACCCGGTCCGGGGCGCCGCAGGACGCAGACGACCCGAATAACTACCGGCCACGGACCTACGCGCCGGCCACGGAGGCGGCGGCCGCCTTCGCGGGCCTGCTTCGCCGTGACGGCATCCGCGTGGCCGGGCCGCCCGTGGCCGGCCGCCAGCCACGGCACGCCGTTCCGGTCGCCGCGGTCCGCTCCCCGGCCCTGCCGATGATCGTCGGCTGGATGCTGCGGGAGAGCAACAACGTGATCGCGGAGGACCTGGCCCGGCAGGTCGCGCTGCGCACCCGCAGGCCGGCCTCGTTCAGCGGCGGCGCCGCGGCGGTGACCGCGGTGCTGGCCGGGCTCGGCGTCCGCCACGGCGTGCACCTGGTAGATGGCAGCGGCCTGTCGCCGCTGGATCGCCTCACCCCGGCTGTGCTGGCCGCCGTGGTCCGGCTGGCGGCGGTCGGCCAGCAGGACGCGCTGCGGGCCGCCATCACCGGCATGCCGGTGGCGGGGTTCTCCGGCACGCTCGCCCCCGGGCAAAGCGTGTTCGGCGGCTTCGGCCCACCCGCGCTGGGCATGGTCCGGGCCAAGACCGGAAACCTCGGGAAGGTGGCGAGCCTGTCGGGGATCGCTACCGACGCCAGCGGGCACGTCCTGGCGTTCGCCTTCATGGCCGACAAGATCGCCAAGGGCAGCCAGCTGGCGAGCGCGGCGGGCACGATCGACGCGATGGCGACGGCGCTCGCGCGCTGCGGCTGCCGCTGAGGTACACGCGCCGGGAGAGCCCAGGGCACGGCCGCGTCCACAGGAGCCGGCCCGGGGTCGTACCGTGGAGTCGTGAGTAGCGGACAGATGATCGATTGGGAACTGGCCATTTCCACCGGTGTGCGGTGGGTGAGACCCGGACCTCAGGTCAGCCTCGCCGAGGCGAGGGCCGTGGTCAGCGAGCTGCATGAGCTCGCCGCCGCGGTTGCCGAGCCGGTGCGCGAGGTCACCGGGATGTCCAGCACCGAGGACATCGGGCGGGTGGCCGTCGTGGACCGGCCGGGATGGATCCGGGCCAACGTCGACGGCTTCCGTGTGGTTCTGGACCCGCTGGTGGACCACCTGCGGGAGCAGGGCCGGGTCCCGCCGCCCGGCTCCGTGGTGACGGCGCTGGGGTCCCGGGTCACCGGCGTGCAGGCCGGGCTCATCCTCGCCTACCTCGCGGGCCGGGTCCTGGGGCAGTACGAGCTGTTCCTGCCGCCCGACCCGGAGGTGCCGGAGGACGCCGCGCCCGCCGGGCGGCTGACCCTGGTCGCGCCGAACATCCTCATGGTCGAGCGCGAACTTGACGTCGATCCGCATGACTTCCGCCGCTGGGTGTGCCTGCACGAGGAGACCCATCGCACCCAGTTCACCTCGGTGAGCTGGCTGCGCGGGTACGTGCAGCAGCAGATGACCGACTTCCTGCTGGCCTCCGACCTCGACCCGGCGACGATACTGGGCAGGATCAAGTCCGCGGCGGACGCGGTCGCCGGGGCGGTCCGGGGCAACGGGCACGGCGATAGCCTGATCGAGGCCATCCAGACCCCGCGCCAGCGGGAGGTCCTGGAGCGGCTCACCTGCGTGATGACGCTGGTCGAGGGGCACGGCGACTACGTGATGGACGCCGTCGGCCCCCAGGTGGTGCCCACGGTCGCCGAGATCAGGGCCCGGTTCAACGCCCGGCGATCCGGGGCGGGCCGGGTGGAGCAGACCATCCGCCGGATCCTGGGCATCGATCTGAAGATGAAGCAGTACGCCCAGGGGTCGCGCTTCGTCCAGACGGTCGTGCGCGAAGCGGGGATGGAGGTCTTCAACCGGGTCTGGACCTCACCGGAGACCCTGCCGACCGCCGCGGAGCTGACCGACCCGCATCTGTGGCTGGAGCGCGTCGGGGGTACCGGCAGCGAGGGCACGGCCCTGGCCGCGGGCAGCGGCTGAGGACCAATGGGCCCCCCTCCGGCGGTCGCGGAGGTCCGCTCGGCTGTGCGCCGCTGCCTGGGGGAGTTCGCCGAGGGCGATCTAGTGCTGGCCGCGTGCTCGGGCGGGGCCGATTCGCTCGCCCTGGCCGCCGCCCTGGCGCATGAGGGCCCGCGCTGCGGGCTGCGCGCGGGCGGCGTCACCGTGGATCACGGGCTCCAGCCCGGTTCCGGTGACCGGGCCCGCGAGGTGACCCGGGTCCTTACCGGCCTCGGCCTCAAGCCCGTGGCCTGCCTGCGCGCCGTGGTGCCGGCCGGGCCGGGGAACGGCGGGCCGGAGGCGGCGGCGCGGACCGCGCGATACACGGCGCTCGCCGATGCCGCGCACCGCACCGGCGCGGTAGCGGTCCTGCTCGCGCACAGCCGTGACGACCAGGCGGAGAGCGTCCTGCTGGGCCTCGCCCGTGGGTCCGGGACCAGGTCGCTGGCGGGCATGCCGTCGCGGCGCGGGCCCTACCGTCGGCCGCTGCTCGGGGTCGCCCGGGCCACGCTGCGGGCCGCATGCGCGGCGCTGGACCTGCGGCCCTGGGATGACCCGCAGAACGAGGACCCGGCCTTCGCCCGGGTGCGGGTGCGCCAGCGGGCGCTGCCCGCCCTGGAGGACGCGCTGGGCCCCGGTATCACCGAGGCCCTGGCCCGCAGCGCCCGCCAGCTCCAGGCCGACGCCTACGTGCTGGAGGAGCTTGCCGTCAGTCAGGCCGAGCGGGTGCGCGATGGGGACGGCGGCTGGCAGGCGGACCTGCTGGCCGGCCTGCCGGATGCGATCCGTACCCGGGTGCTCAGGCAGGCCGCGGTCGGCGCCGGCTGCCCGCCCGGCGCGCTGACCGCCGGGCATATCGACGCGCTGGACGCCCTAGTCACCTCCTGGCACGGGCAACGCTGGGCAGACCTGCCCGGTGGTGTCCGATGCCAGCGGCAGCGTGACAGACTGCTTTTCATCGCCGGTCACCCCGGCGAGCCTGCCGGAAATCGCGCATCGGAGGGCCCGGTTGGACGCGACTGACGTGGGAACCGAGCTCAAAGAGGTCCTGATCCCAGCCGACCTGCTGCAGGCGCGGGTGGCCGAACTGGCCGCCGAGATCGACGCGGACTACGCCGGGCGCGACGTGCTGCTGGTGGGGGTGCTCAGGGGTGCGGTCATGATCATGGCCGACCTAGCGCGGGCCATGCGGCTGCCGGTGGAGATGGACTGGATGGCCGTCTCCTCTTACGGGTCCGGTACGCGGTCCTCCGGCGTCGTGCGGATCCTGAAAGACCTCGATACCGACATATCCGGCAGGCATGTGCTGATCGTGGAGGACATCGTCGATTCCGGCCTGACCCTCTCCTGGCTAGTGGGCAACCTGCGCTCGCGCCAGCCCGCCTCGCTGCGCCTGTGCGTCCTGCTCCGTAAGCCGGCGGCGGCGCTGATTGACGTCGACGTGGCCTACGTCGGCTTCGACATCGCGAACGAATTCGTGGTCGGATACGGGCTCGACTACGCCGAGCGGTACCGGAACCTGCCGTTCATCGGCACCCTGGCGCCGCACGTGTACGGCGGAACCGGGGAGGCCGGCGGGGCGCCGGCCGGCTGAGCTAGAGCACAGGGGGCAGGACCGGGGAACACGGTCAGCGATGGGGAGCGTTGATGCGAGGAGAAGACCGCCGGGAAACCTGGGTGGCGTGGCTGCCCGAGGAGTCCCGGGCGCGGTGTAACGTCAACTAACCCGCACCTTTACCGGGGAATGACTAAGGAAGCCGGCATGGTCACTGGGACGCAGGACAGGCCCGCCGGAGGTCGGCGGGTAACAAAGGCTGGTCAGGAGGGACCCGCCCAGAGCAGGCGGGGTCGTTGATCAATGGATCTCAAGCGTTACTTCCGCGGGCCGTTCGTCGCGGTCCTCGTGATGCTGCTGCTGTTCTTCATCGTGTTCGCGTACGCGAACCGGGGCCAGTCGTACACGCCGGCGTCGACGTCCACGGTTGTCTCGGACATCAACAACGGCAACGTCCAGTCGGCGACCCTGATCGACAAGAACCAGACGATCGAGATCATCACGAAGGACAACCCGGCCAAGCACCTGCAGGCGAGCTGGGTCGGCAACCAGGGGCAGCAGATTGCTAATCAACTGCAGAATCACCCCCCGAAGAACGGCTACAACGTCCAGGTGCCCAGCGGCAACACCGTCATCGGCGTGATCTTCAGCTTCCTGCCGTACATCCTGATCATCTTGATCTTCTTCTTCCTGCTCAACCAGATGCAGGGCGGCGGCTCCCGGGTGATGAACTTCGGGAAGTCCAAGGCCAAGCTGATCACCAAGGACACCCCGAAGACCACCTTCGCCGACGTGGCCGGTGCCGATGAGGCCATCGAAGAACTCCAGGAGATCAAGGAGTTCCTGCAGACTCCGGGCAAGTTCCAGGCGATCGGCGCCAAGATCCCCAAGGGCGTCCTGCTCTACGGGCCGCCGGGCACGGGCAAGACCCTGCTCGCCCGGGCGGTGGCCGGGGAGGCCGGGGTCCCGTTCTACTCGATCTCCGGGTCCGACTTTGTGGAAATGTTCGTCGGCGTCGGCGCCTCCCGGGTGCGCGACCTGTTCGAGCAGGCCAAGGCGAACGCGCCCGCGATCGTGTTCGTGGACGAGATCGACGCGGTCGGCCGGCACCGCGGCGCCGGGTTCGGCGGCGGCCACGACGAGCGCGAGCAGACCCTCAACCAGTTGCTGGTCGAACTGGACGGGTTCGACGTCAAGGGCGGCGTCATCGTCATCGCGGCCACCAACCGGCCCGACATCCTCGACCCGGCCCTGCTGCGCCCCGGGCGGTTCGACCGGCAGATCGTGGTCGCGCAGCCCGACCTCGCCGGGCGCAAGGGCATCCTGCGGGTCCACGCCCGCGGCAAGCCGTTCGCCGACGGCGTAGAACTCGACCAGATCGCGCGGCGGACCGCCGGTTTCACCGGCGCCGACCTGGCCAACGTGATCAACGAGGCCGCCCTGCTGACCGCGCGCGCCAACGGGACGAAGATCACGATGGCCGCGCTCGAAGAGTCGATCGACCGGGTGATGGCGGGCCCCGAACGCAAGAGCGTCCTGCTGTCGGAGCGGGAGCGCAAGCTCATCGCCTACCACGAGGGCGGGCACGCACTGGTCGGGCATGCGCTGCCGAACGCCGACCCGGTGCACAAGATCACGATCATCCCCCGCGGCCGCGCCCTCGGCTACACCGCGTCGGCGCCGCAGGAGGACAAGTTCCTCGTCACCCGGTCGGAGATGATGGACCAGCTGGCCATGCTGCTGGGCGGGCGCACCGCCGAGGAGCTGGTCTTCCATGAGCCCACCACGGGCGCCGCCAACGACATCGAGAAGGCCAGCCAGATCGCGCGCGGCATGGTGACCGAGTACGGCATGAGCGAGCGGCTCGGTGCCCGCAAGTTCGGCACCGGGGACGGCGAGCCGTTCCTCGGCCGGGAGATGTCGCACACCAGGGACTACTCCGAGGAGATCGCGTCCACGATCGACGAGGAGGTGCGCCGCCTCATCG
>Ga0318503_10000339_pt1 | contig 8176 bp, 5 predicted proteins | sample GRESIP174b1f23_FD_203496 | JGI IMG/M metagenome (GOLD analysis project Ga0318503, IMG submission 203496) | Tropical soil microbial communities from Luquillo Experimental Forest, Puerto Rico - GRE.SIPMG.174b1f23 | ecosystem: Environmental > Terrestrial > Soil > Tropical forest > Bulk soil | place...
CTGCGCATGCCGAACGGCATCCTCGCGCACTGGCAATTTGCCGGCGTCGCCGATCTCGCCGAGCGCTACGGCGGCGGCTATGCCCATGTCACCACCCGCGCCAACCTCCAGGTGCGCGAGATCGAGGCCAAGAACGCCGTCGCCATGGTCGAGGCGGTGCAGGATCTCGGGCTGTGCTCGCGCGGCTCGGGTGCCGACAATATTCGCAACGTCACGGGTTCGCCCACCGCGGGCATCGATCCGCAGGAGCTGGTCGACACCCGGCCCTACGCCCGCGAATGGCATTTCCACATCCTCAACGAGCGCGCGCTCTACGGCCTGCCGCGCAAGTTCAATGTCGGCTTCGACGGCGGCGGCATCATTCCCGTGCTCGAGGATACCAACGATATCGGTTTCCAAGCGGTCGAGGTGAAGGACGGCCGCGAGGTCGCGCCCGGCGTGTGGTTTCGCCTGATCATCGGCGGCATTACCGGGCACAAGGACTTCGCGCGCGAGACCGGCGTGGTGGTCAAGCCCGCCGACGCCACCAAGGTGGCCGACGCCATCGTGCGCGTGTTCATCGATCACGGCGATCGCACCGACCGTACCAAGGCGCGGCTCAAATACGTCATCGACCGCTTCGGCCTCGACAAAGTGTTGGGGCTGGTCGAGGAAAAACTCGGCCGCAAGCTCGACCGCGTTGCCGGCGACGCGCTCGCGCCGCGCCCGCCGTTCGATCGTGCCGCTCATATCGGCGTGCATGCGCAGAAGCAGCCCGACCACCATTGGGTCGGCGTCGTCCTCCCGGTCGGCAAGATGACCGCGGAACAGATGCGCGGGCTCGCGCAGGTCGCGCGCGACATCGGCGACGGCGATATTCGGCTCACCGTCTGGCAGAACCTGATCATCTCGGGCGTGCATTCGGAAAACGTGAAGGCGGCGCAAGCGAGGATCGAAGCGCTCGGCCTGACCACCAGCACGAACTCGATTCGCGCGGGACTCGTCGCCTGCACCGGCAATGTCGGTTGCAAGTTCGCCGCCTCCGACACCAAGGGGCATGCCGAGGAGATCGCGCGCTGGTGCGAAAGCCGCGTCGCGCTCGACGGCCCGGTCAACATCCATCTCACCGGATGCCATCACTCCTGCGCGCAGCATTACATCGGCGACATCGGCTTGCTGGCCTGCAAAGTGCAGACCTCCGAAGACGGCGACGCGGTCGAGGGCTACCACATTCACGTCGGCGGCGGTTTCGGCCCTGACGCGACGATCGCGCCGGAGATCTACCACGACGTCAAAGCCGAGGATGCGCCGAAGACCGTCGAGCGCATGCTCAAGGCCTATCTCGCGCACCGCGTCTCGCCGCAGGAAAGCTTCCTCGCTTTCACCCGCCGGCACGAGATCGATGCGCTGCGGTCTCTCTTCGAAGGCGAGGCGGTCGGATGATCCTGCCCCCGCGCGCGCCCCTGCCATCGCTCATTCCGGAGAGCGCGCCCTTCAGCGCGGAGCAGCGCGTGTGGCTCAACGGCCTGTTCGCCGGGCTGCTCTCGCTCGAACACGGCATCACGCCGCTGTCGTTGGACCAGGCGGCGGCCTTGCTGCCGGGCGCGCACGATCTCACGGGGCCAGCCACCCCAACCGGCGAGGACGACGGCGCACCGTGGCACGACCCGGCCATGCCACTCGCCGATCGAATGAAGCTCGCCGAAGGCCGCCCGCTGCGCCGGCGGATGATGGCGGCGATGGGACAACAGGACTGCGGACAATGCGGATACAATTGTCAGGACTATTCGGACGCCATCTTTCTCAAAAAGGAAGAGCGGCTGAATCTCTGCGTGCCCGGTGGCAAAGAAACCACCCGCACGCTCAAGGCGCTGCACCAGGAGCTCGGCAAGGCGCCGGCGGCGGCCGAGACGCCGAGCAAGACCCTTACGCCTGCCGCTGCTACGGTTGCACCGGCCGCCGCGCCGGGATGTTCGCGCGAGTGCCCGACCGAGGCGTGCTTTCTGTCGCGCACGCGCCTCAACAAGGCGGGCTCCGAGAAGGAGACCTGGCATATTGAGTTCGACCTGACGGCGAGCGGCATCGACTATGCGGTCGGCGATGCCTTCGGCGTCTTCCCGACCAACGATCCCGCGCTCGCCGACGCCGTGATCGCGGCGCTCGACGCGCCGCCGGATTTCCCCATTGCCGGCCGGGCGCTGCGCGACGTCTTGATCGACGGCGTTTCGCTCGGAGCCGCCCCCGACATGCTGTTTCAGCTCATCTCCTACATCACCGGCGGCGAGCGGCGGCAGAAGGCGACGGCGCTCGCCGCCGGCGAGGATCCAGACGGCGATGCCGCCGCGCTCGACGTGCTCGCCGCCATCAAGAAATTTTCCGGCGTGCGCCCTGATCCGGAAGCCTTCGTCGAGGCGCTCGACCCGTTGCAACCGCGGCTCTATTCCATCGCGTGCTCGCCCAGGATCGATCGCCACCGTATGGCGCTGTGCGTCGATGCGGTGCGCTATCCGATCAACGGCCGCACGCGGCTCGGCGTCGCGTCGACCTTCCTGGGCGAGCGCGTGCGCCCCGGGGACAAGGTCAACGTCTACGTCCAGAAGGCGCAGCACTTCGGTCTGCCGGCCGACCCGTCCGTGCCCATCATCATGATCGGCCCCGGCACCGGCATCGCACCGTTTCGCGCCTTCCTGCACGAACGCATGGCGAGCAAAGCGCCCGGGCGCAACTGGCTGTTCTTCGGCCACCAGCGCCGCGATTACGATTTCTTCTACGAGGACGAGCTCGCCGGCATGAAGGCGGCGGGCGCGCTGACCCGGCTTTCGCTCGCCTGGTCGCGCGACGGCACCGAGAAGTTCTACGTCCAGGATCGCATGCGCGAGGTCGGCCGCGACCTCTGGGCCTGGCTCGCCGACGGCGCGCACATCTATGTCTGCGGCGATGCCAAACGCATGGCCCGGGATGTCGAGGGCGCATGGGTCGAGATCGTGGCTGCGCACGGTGCGCGCACGACCGACGAGGCGATTGCGTTCGTCGCCAATCTGAAAAAATCCGGGCGCTATCAGCAGGACGTATATTGATGTCCGCGGTCGAGGACGGACGTGATCCCGCGCCAGCGCATGCGCCGCGCATGCAAGCGCTGGCACGGCTGCCGATTTTCCTGGCGCTCGACGGCAAGCGCGCGGTCATCGCCGGCAACGGCGCACCGGCGGCCTGGAAAGCGGAGCTGTTGTCGGCGGCCGGCGCCGATGTCGCGGTCTTTGCGGAGCGGCCATGCGAAGAGCTGCGCGCCGTCGCGGCGCAAGCCCCGCGCGCGGCGATCGTGCTGCAGCAGCGGCCGTGGCGGATCGACGACTTTGCCGGCGCTGCCGTCGCCGTCGGCGGCTTCGACGATGAGGCGGAGGCCGAGCGCTTCGCCGGCGCCGCGCGCGCGGCGGGCGTTCCGGTCAATGTCATCGACCGGCCCGCGTATTGCGATTTTTCCTTCGGCGCCATCGTCAACCGCTCGCCGCTCGTCATCGGTATTTCGACCGACGGCGCGGCACCAGTCTTCGGCCAGGCGATCCGCGCCAGACTGGAGGCGATGATCCCGCGCGGCTTTGCCCGCTGGACCGACGCCGCCCGCCGCTGGCGCAAGGCGGTGCAATCCTCGGGACTTTCGTCGTCCGGCCGGCGGCGGTTCTGGCGGGCCTTCGCGGCCTTTGCGGTTCGCAACCCGGAACGCGAACCCGCGTCATCCGATTTCGATGCAATTCTGAGCGCGACCAAGGACCAAGCCACGGCCGCCGGTGCCGGCAGCGTCACGCTGGTCAGCGCGGGCTCGGGCGATCCCGAGCTGCTCACGCTGCGCGCGGTGCGCGCGCTGCAGTCGGCCGACGTCATTCTGATCGATGATCACCTCTCGCCAGACATGCTCGACTTCGCCCGGCGCGAGGCAAAGACAGTGCTGGTCGGAAAAACTGGTCCTTCGTGCCGAGAGGACGAGGTCGCTGCGCTGATGATCGCGCTCGCCAAGGCCGGCGGGCGCGTCGCGCGGCTCAAGGGCGGCGGCTCCGCGATGTTCGGTCGCGCCGGCGAGGAGATCGCGGCCTGCCGAGGCGCGGGACTAGCGGTCGAGGTCGTCCCCGACGTCACGGTGGGCCGAGGGCGCGGCGAGACCCGGCGCAGTCGCGCGAACAGCCCGGCCCAGCCTACACCTATTCCTGGAACGCCTCTTCGCGCTTGCTGCGAATGGCCGGCAGCGCGACCAGCACGCACAGCGCGAGCGCTGCGATCAACAAGCCGAGGCTGATCGGCCGCTCGAGGAAAATCGCCGGGTCGCCGCTCGAAATGCGCATGGCGCGCCGGAGATTCTCCTCCATCAGCGGACCGAGCACGAAGCCGAGGATCAGCGGCGCTGCCTCGCATTCGAGCCGCGTGAAGACGTAGCCAAGCACGCCGAAGAACGCCGCCAACAGCACCGCCGCCGGGCTGTTGCTCACGGTGTAGACGCCGATGCCGCAAAACAACAGGATTGCGAGATAGAGAAAGCGGTATGGCACCTTCAAAAGCTGGACCCAGATGCCGATGAGCGGCAGGTTGATGATCACCAGCATCAGATTGCCGATCCACATGCTCGCGATCATGCCCCAGAACATGCCGGGGCGTTCGCTCATGATCTGCGGGCCGGGCTGGATGCCGTGGATGGTGAGCGCGCCGATCATCAGCGCCATCACCGCGTTGCCCGGGATCCCCAGGGTCAGCATGGGGATGAACGAGGTCTGCGCGCCGGCATTGTTGGCTGATTCAGGCCCCGCCACGCCCTCGACCGCGCCGTGCCCGAATTGCGAAGAGTTCTTCGACCACCGTTTCTCGACCGCATAGGCGGCGAACGCGCTCAGCGTCGCGCCGCCGCCCGGAAGCACGCCGAGGATGGAGCCGAGCGCCGTGCCGCGGAGCACCGCCGGCCAGGCGCGCTCGAAATCCTCGCGCGTCGGCCAGAGCCGGGTGATCTTCTGCGCCGCCAGCGAGCGCGTTTCCCGCGGCTGGGTCAAATTGGTGATGATCTCGCCGATGCCGAATATGCCGATGGCGAGCGTGGCGACGTCGATCCCGTCGGTCAGTTCCGTAATGCCAAAGGTGAAGCGCGTCCCGCCGGTGTTACCGTCGGTGCCGACGAGACCGAACAGCAGGCCGAGCACGATCATGGCGATCGCCTTCACCACCGAGCCATGGGCGAGCACGACCGCGGTAATGAGGCCGAGCACCATCAGCGAGAAATATTCCGGCGCTCCGAACGACTGGCCCACTTTGGCGAGCGGCGGCGCAAAGGTGGCGATCAGCGTGGTCGAGACGCAGCCCGCGAAAAACGAGGCGAGCGCCGCCACCGCCAGCGCGGCGCCAGCGCGGCCCTGTCGCGCCATCTGGTGGCCGTCGATGCAGGTGACAACCGACGAGGTCTCGCCCGGCAGGTTCACCAGAATGGCCGTGGTCGAGCCGCCATACTGCGCGCCATAGAAGATGCCGGCGAGCATGATCAGGCCCGATGTCGGCTCGAGATGGAAGGTCAACGGCAACAGCATCGCGATGGTCGCGATCGGGCCGATGCCGGGGAGAACGCCGATCAATGTCCCGATCAGCGCGCCGGCAAGCGCGAAGAAAAGATTCGCCGGCGTCAGCGCCACGCCGAATCCGACCGCGAGATTGTGCAGAAGCTCCATCTACCACTCCGGCCAGACCGGGATGGTCAATCCCAGTCCGAGGATGAAGATGCCCCAGGAGAGAACAATCAACACGAGAGCCGCCGCGAGCGTCTCGAGCGGCCGCAACCCGCGCGCCGCTACCGCGCCCACGCCGATCAGCAACAGAATCGAAACCACGAGCCCAAGCCGCTCGATGCTGAGCCCGAAGATCACCAGGCTTGCGGTGACGAAAATGACCGGTCGCAATGCCGAGATGTCGCCCGACGACAGCGGCCGCGCATCCTGGGCTTCGCGCAGTCCCTGCACGAGAACGATGACGCCAAGGCCGAGCAGGAACCAGCACAACAGCCGCGGCACGTAGCCGGTACCCATGCGCAAGGCGGTTCCGATGGGATAATCGCGCGACAGCCACAGGCCGAGCGCCGCCACGGCGATGAAGAGCAGGCCCGCCAGCACGTCCTTGCGCGCGAGCATGCGCCAGAACCGATGGGGCGAGTTGCTTTGTTCCTGTCCGAGGCTCAACCGCCGCTCCCATTCCCATCGTCATGACCGCGCAAGCGGGCATCCAATAAACACCGAATATTCTGAGCGGCCAAATCGTGCCACACCGTATTTCGGTGGTTTCTGGATCATCCGCTTTCGCGGATGATGACACTGGGAAATTCAGAAATGATCACTTCGCGATCCGCAAGCGCTAGGCCGCCGGGATCACAGGCAACAAGAGATAGGATTCCTTCTCGCCGCCGGAATAGATCGTGTTCGTCCCGCTGTTGTAGTCGGCGTGGTAGTGCATGTAGGCGGTGCTGCCGACGCCGTCGCGGGGTTGAATGTCGAGGCGAATGCGATGGCCTTTTTTGAACACCATCGAGGTCGGCCAGATCTCGACCTCGACTTTCACGATCTCGCCGGGCGTCAGATAAAGCCGCCGCTGGTGGCGATGATAAGGACGGTAGGGCAGCGACAGCTCCGCATCCAATTCACGATGCGACACGCGCAGCCATCCTTTCGCCACCGGCACCGGCGCCCCCTGCTGGCCGGTCTCCAGCACCTCGTTGCCGTCGCCGCCGATGTTGCGGATGGTGAGAAACAAGTCCATGTCCTCGGTCGAGCTTGCGACCCACAGCACCGCGGCGACCGGCCCGGTGACCTCGACGTCCTGCGCGAGCGGTGGGGTCTCGAGCGCGACCCCCATGCCCGGCGGGATGGCGCCGGCCATCACTTGCGACGAGGCTGCCGACGTCGAGCCCATGGACCCCAGGCTGGTGGCCGGATAGGTGCGCGAGCTGCAGGTCTGCGGATTCGCAGCGACGAGGCGGCCGGCATTCGCGGCCGTGCCCGGCGCGGGCTGCGACAGATCGAAATAGAACTTGGTCCATCGCGTGCGCGCGAGCGGCCATTCGTGCTCGAAGCGCCACTCCACTTCGTCGCGGCCCTTGCGGATCGCGAGCTTCACCGGCGGCTCCGCCATCACGCCGTTGTCGATGCCTTTGAGCCAGTGGTCGAAGAAGCGCAGCTGATCGCGCCGGCCATCCTCGGAGTAGAATGGATGCACATGCGTGCCGGCGTGGATGCGAAGCTTCTTGTGCGGCGTCGCCGCCCGCATGAAGGCCTCGGTGTTGCCGCGCAGATGCAATCCCATGCCCGACCAGTTGCCGACGCTGAACATCGGCACCGTGATCTTGTCCCATTGCGCCTGCGCGCCGCGGAAGGCGCCGCTGTCGAGATTGTTGTGCAGCCAGAAATGCAGCGTATTGGTCTGCCATCGGTTCGGATGGTGCCGGGACGCTCGACCGGCGACGTGGTGCATCAAGTGCGCCATGTACCAATTCGGCATGAACAGGCTGAGCAGCCCGCCGTGGAACAGCGCGTCGCGGTAGAGATCGGCAAAACCTTCCCAGGGAATGATTGCCGCTAATGACGGCGGCTGATGATTGGCGACGAACCACTGGTTGATGGCGAAATAGGATATGCCGGACAGCCCGACCTTGCCCGAGCACCAGGGCTGCGTCGCCGCCCACTCGATCGCGTCGTAGAGATCGATCGATTCCGCGAGCGACCACGGTTCGCACTCGCCGGGGGATTTGCCGCTGCCGCGCCCGTCGACCCGCACCGCGGCATAGCCCTTCGGCACCCACCATTGCGGGTTGATGGTCTCCCAGTTCATCAGCGGGTTCGGCTTTTCCTCCAGGTTACCCGGCGGAACCCACAGCTTGTCCTTCTGATAAGGACCCAAATTCAAGATGGCGGGAAAGGTGCCGGGATCATCCGGCCGGAACACATCGGCTTTGAGGCGCGCGCCATCCCGCATGGGGACGTCGACGTCTTTTTCGACGACGATGCCGTAGACCGGCACGCCGGGAGCCGGCTCCATCTTCATTGCTGTTCTCTCCCCGCTGCGCGCCCGCTCTTACCGCTCAATCCGGCAACTCGACCTTCACCTCGTCGGTGACCTTCTTCCAGTACGCCACCTCGGCCTTGTTCCAAGCTTGCGCGTCGTCGATCGACGCGCTGGGAAGAGG
>Ga0318503_10000347_pt1 | contig 8120 bp, 6 predicted proteins | sample GRESIP174b1f23_FD_203496 | JGI IMG/M metagenome (GOLD analysis project Ga0318503, IMG submission 203496) | Tropical soil microbial communities from Luquillo Experimental Forest, Puerto Rico - GRE.SIPMG.174b1f23 | ecosystem: Environmental > Terrestrial > Soil > Tropical forest > Bulk soil | place...
AGGCAAAGCTTCCGGCCAGGGCGAAGCCAGCGAGCGCAGAAATTGCAGACCGCATCACTGCACCTCCGGGCGTCTGAGCGCCATTCCGTCCACTCATCAAAGGATGCTATCGGAACCAGCCGTGCGGAACGCAGCGATGCGAGCCTGTCTTTCCATATCGGCCGCAGCCGCGCTCATGAGCACGCCGATGCGCCGCATCCGCTCAGGCTGCTGCGCACGCGCCGCGAGCGGCCACGCCGCCGCGCCGCCGAACAGCACGATGAACTCGCGCCGACATGTCTGACATGGGGTTCTCCCCTACCGCCCGACGTCGCGCCACCGGCGAACTAGGCGGCGACCCACGCAGCCGGTTTGCCGCAACACTCAGCCTAACACGGAGTGATCGGCACGTCCTTGGGGCAGACCTGAATCGTTCTGAATCATAGGCGTGGGCGGCCGCGTGACTGACCTGGCCTCCCAGTATAGTTGGCAGCTATCACAAGGGTTGCACCATACCATTTGAAAACGTTTGGAGAAAATCTCCGGGAAATCTCCAAAGACCCTTCAAGTCTCGCATCTCGTCTCCTGCTAAACACCCACTCGTGCCCCAGCAGCTTCAAGCCCCCTCCGCCAATAAGCCGGCTGAGGCACTGCATCCAAAACACCGTGTCGTTTGAGGAAGGGAACAAGTGTGACGTGGCATCAGCGCGAACTAACGCTCGAGGACATCCTGTCCGATCCGATCACCAAGGAAGTGATGAAGGCGGACAGTGTCGATCCGCACCAGCTTTCAGCAATGCTGAAGGAGACAGCGCGAACGTGGGCTATGCTCATGCCCGAGTTCAATGTGCTTGCCGACGTGACCAAGTGCGTGAGTGAACAACGGGCGGCCGAAAAAGGCTCCCACGTGATGAACTCGCGGCGCTCATAGGATGCGGTCGACATAGGACCGGGCGCGACAGTAGAGCTCGATATTGTCAGCCCCGTAGGATGCAAGCCCACCCTCGATCGGCCAGTAGCTCGGTGCTGTCAGCCTGGAGGCACAACATCGATTCAAGAGATTAACCTTCAGGATTTCGATTGTTGCTCGGCAAGCCCGCTTCGCTCTGATCGCGTCCGAAGCTCGGCGCCGTATCGGCGCGAAGTGGCCCAACCGGACTAATGCACCGCAGCAAACGACGTGCACGGGTTGCAAGCGCCGGCGAAAGGGCACAATCATCTGCTTGCACACGGGCTCGTAACGTCATCCGAAGCGACAAAGAAGAGAGGATGCGCAGATGTTGTCACGTCGCAGTTTTCTTAATAGCACGCTAGGCGCCGGTCTGGCGCTCACGACCGCGCAACAGGCGGCGGCGCAGACGCCCGCCGTTCAACCCGCGCGCAACCGGTTTATCGTCGACGCGCAGGTCCACTTGTGGAAGGCGGAGTCACCGGACTGGCCCTGGGTTCCAGGCATGAAGCCGCAAATGCCCGAGCCGTTCACCATGGAAAAGCTGGTGCCACTGATGGATGAGGCTGGCGTCGATCGCGCCGTGATCGTGCCGCCGTCCTGGCCGGGCGATCGCAACGATTATGGTATTGAAGCGGCCAAACGATACCCCGATCGCTTTGCGGTTATGGGCCGCATTCCGTTGAAGAACCCGGAACCGGCCGCGCTTCTGCCGAGATGGAAAGAGCAGCCCGGGATGCTCGGCGTCCGAGTGACCTTCCTCGGCCCCGCCGCCGCATGGCTCACGGATGGCACCGCCGACTGGTTCTGGCCAGCAGCCGAGAAGGCCGGGCTCCCCGTCATGTTCCTGAGCCCGGGGCAGGCGGGTGAATTTGCTCGCATCGCGGAACGCCACCCCCAGCTCACACTGATCGTCGATCACATGGGCGTAAGTGCGGATGTCGTAAAAGCCGGAAAGCTGGCGGATTCGATCGACCAGACAGCCTCGCTTGCCAAATATCAGAATGTTTCCGTCAAGCTGTCAGCGGCTCCCAACAATTCGACGGAAGCCTATCCGTTCCGCGATTTTACCCCGCACATCCGGCGCCTGTTCGACGCCTACGGTCCGCAGCGTTGCTATTGGGGAACTGATATGACCAACGGCTTCACCAAGGCTACCTACAAGCAGCGCATCACCCATTTCACCGAGGAGCTGCCGTTCCTATCCGAACAGGACAAAGATTGGATCATGGGCCGCGCCATTGTCGCGCGCCTTGGCTGGACCTAGGTGGCAAACGGGGGCCTGGCTTCCGCTTCGTTCCCGAAAGCGACCGAATTGACACGCCGCAACAACTAGCGAGAGGCTTTGCAATCGAACCTGCAACTGTCGAACGCGAAGCAGCTACGGATGCGCCTCCTGTCCCCCAACTGGAAAGGAAGCGAGCAAGCAGCGCTCGCGCTCGCGGTTACAACGGCTTTATCGCCACCTTGCGGAACTTGACCGTGCCCTCGCCGAATTGCAGCGCGAATGGTCCTTCGGTATGCAGGCCGCTGCGGACGCTCGCGGTTTGCTTGCCGTCGAACGTGATGGAAAGGTCGCGGCCCTTGGCCGTAATCTCCATAGTGCTCCACTTGCCGCCGGCCTTGGGCATCGGGTTGACCTCGGCGTGATAGACGATGGCGCCGGTGCCGTAGCTCGGATCGGGGCGCGTGTCGTAGATGTTGCACTCGTAGCAGGTCTTGGCGCCGGGCTTTTTGGGGTCTTCGCAGCGGATGAAGATGCCGCTGTTGGCATCGTTGCTGACCCAGAACTCGGCATAGATCTGGAAGTCTTTGTATTTGTCCTTCGAGATCAGAAAGGCGGTGGCCTTGGGGTCCTTCTTGTCCTTGGCCACGATCGCGCCCTCCTCGATCGCAAAATTGGCGTTGCCGTCGCCTTGCCAGTGATCAAGGTTCTTGCCGTCGAAGAGCGTGATCCAGCCCTCGCCGGATTGGGCCTGCGCCGGACTGGTCATAGGACATGAGCAGAAAGCCAAAAATCCAATCGCGAGTGTCGCCCAGCGTGTCATGGCAAAGTCCTCCCTTCGCGTATGATTGATAGCAACGATAGCAAACGGCAGCACAGAGTGTAAGCGCCTGGACAGCGTCCTCGCGCGGGTGTCGATCCGCAAGAAGCGATGCCACGGCGCATGTCCGCTTCGCCCCGACAGCGGACAAATAAGCAGGAGCTCTCGGTTTGTCCGCTTTGTGCCCAAAAGCGGACTCATGCATCGCAGCAAAGAGCATCTTCACTCAATCACTTCGTCGGATGCAGAAGAATAAGCGCGAGACGGCGCGGCGGTGCAAACGCTAGCTCCGCTTGGGCCAGAGCACGCCCTGGTAGCCGCGCGGCACCGAGCCGATGCCCTTATAGACGAATTTCTGTACCCGCTTACCCTCGTAAGTTTCAGTCGTGTAGAAATTGCCCTTGGAATCGGCCGCAATGCTGTGCACGCCGTAGAACTGACCGGGTTGGCGCCCGCCGTCGCCAAACGAGGTTATTTCCTCGAGCGTTTCGCGCACAATGACGCGGATGCGCTCGTTTTGACCGTCTGCCAGCAAGAGGAATTTCTGCTCGGGATCCTTGGAGAACGTGATGTCCCAAACCGATCCCGCCCCGCGCGTGTTCTTGGCATAAAACGCTTCCTTCACGAATGTTCCGTCCGACGCGAAGACCTGCAGTCGATCATTAGCGCGGTCACAGACATAGACGAGCCCATCATTCGAACGTTCGACGCAGTGTACCGGGTTGCGAAACTGCTGCGCGGGCGGAGCTGAGGGATCATAGGGGCCGAGGTTGGTGTCGTCCGGCCGGTTGCCGTAAGCACCCCAGTAGCGTTTCATCTTTCCGGTATCGGCATCGATGACCGCTACGCGTTTGTTGAGATAGCCGTCTGCGATGTAGGCCTCGTTCGTTTTCGGATCGACCCAGATCTTGGCAACGCGCCCGAAATTCTCGAGATCGTTGCTGCCAGCATTCTTGCCGGAGCCGCCAACCTGCAACAGGAACTTGCCGTCCTTGGTGAATTTGAGAAGGTGCGCATCCTTCTCGCCGTTGCCACCGATCCAAACGTTGCCTTTGTAGTCCACGTGGATGCCATGGTTGGACTGCGGCCATTCATAGCCCGGGCCTGGACCGCCCCAGGAGCGCACAAGATTGCCGTCCGGATCGAACACCAGAATAGGTGGCGCCGTTCGACAACACTCGGCGATCGGCGGAGTGAGCTCGGCGCCTCTCTCGTTGCTGTGGAGTCCACCAGCGCCGCGATGGATGATCCAGAGGTGGTCCTGCTCGTCCACCCACGCACCGATCGTCCAGCCCAGCAACCAATTGTTGGGAAGCGGCTTCGGCCAAAGCGGATCGACCTCGAACATCGGCGCCGTTACGCTTGAGCCTTGCGCCTCGGCCTTGTGCTGCAAAACCGCTTGACCAACGCCGAGACCAAGAATGCCCGCGACGAGGGCCATTCCAAAGACGAATTTGTGCTTTTGCCCAAGCTCGACCATCGTCGCCTCCCGACCGCGCGAAGAAGCACTGCCCCCGGACGAATTCCAGGAGCGGCTTTCGCTTTGATTGCGGTGATTATAGGCGAACGAATTGAGCTTGTAAGGGCGTTTGATGTTCCCCTAACGTTACCTGCGGGAGAACAATCCGTGCGTCATCATGCGCTGATCGAGCTGACGCGGCGTGGAGTGGCAGCGCTCGCCGCAACGCTCGTCTGCGCCGTCGCATGGAGTACCGCGGCACACGACATTCCGACCGACGTCAAGATCAATGCCTTCGTCAAGCCGCAAGGCAAGCGCCTCGAGCTGCTGATCCGCGTGCCGCTGGCGGCCATGATCGAGGTGGATTTTCCGACCCGGGGTCCGGGATATCTCGACCTGGCTCGCGCCGATGAATCGCTGCACAACGCGACAAAGCTCTACCTAATCGACAACATCACCGTGTACGAAGGCGATGCGCCACTTCCATCACCCCGCAACCTCTACTCCCGCGTGTCATTGACGTCGGACCGGTCGTTCACGTCTTATGAGGACGCACGGAAGCACGTGGCGGCGCCCCGCCTCGCCGACAATTTAGACCTCTACTGGAATCAGCAGTTGCTCGATGTCCTGCTCGAATACCCGATCCACTCCGACCGTTCCGAGTTCGCCATCCGCATGCGTGTCGACCGGTTCGGCCAGAACGTCTCCACGGCGTTGCGCTTCCTTCCGCCCGAAGGCACCGCGCGCCCGTTCGAGTTTCACGGCGATCCGGGCCTGGTGCGCCTCGATCCGCGCTGGCACCACGCTGCGATGGCCTTCGTCGCGTCCGGGTTCTGGCACATCCTCGAAGGCAGCGATCACCTACTGTTCTTGTGCTGCCTGGTAATTCCGTTCCGGCGGCTGCGGCCCCTCGTCATCATCGTAACAGCTTTCACCGTCGGGCATTCGATTTCTCTGATCGCCTCGGCCTTCGGCTTTGTCCCGGATGCGCTCTGGTTCCCGCCGCTCATAGAAACGTTGATCGCGGTGACGATCATCTACATGGCGCTGGAAAACATCGTCTATGCGGCACTTGGAACGTTTGGTGGCGACATTTCGCGGCGCTGGATCATCGCCTTCGTGTTCGGCTTGGTGCACGGCTTCGGCTTTTCCTTCACGCTCCGCGAATCTCTTCAATTCGCGGGTAACCATCTAATGACCGCGCTGTTCGGGTTCAACATCGGCGTCGAGATTGGCCAGATCGCCGTGCTCCTTGTGCTGATCCCCGCGCTCGATCTGCTCTTCAAGTACGTGATTGCGGAGTGGCTGGGCATCATCATTCTGTCGGCGCTCATCGCCCACGTCGCCTGGCACTGGATGATCGAACGCGGCGAGCGGCTCGCGAAATTCCCGTTTCCGAAGATCGACGCAGCATTTCTGGCGAGCGCGATGCGCGGGCTAATGGCGATGCTGATTATTGCCCTCGCGGTGTTGCTGGCAAATGGCTGGCTCAAGCGCTGGATTCAGTCATCGAAAATCTCGCCCGCAAAAGATGTTATTGCAAAACGGCCCACCAGCCCTGCTGGGTTGCCACCCAAACGATAGCGCCATGACTTAGATTCTGTCCGCCTTACCCCCAAGAGCGGACAAACGGCGGACATCGCGGGATGTCCGCTTTGTCACTCGGCCTGGGTCGAACGGGTCGCTCTACTGCTTGACGTACCTCATGAGCCGCTTGGGGCCGACCTCGGCGCCGTAAATGTTCCCCTGCGCATCGGCGGCGACGCCCTCGGCTGCGCTAGTGGTGGTGGCCTTCTGGACCGGGTCGGGGATGAATGCCGTCACGACACCATCACTGACTCGACCGACCCGAATGCCTCGCTTCCAGCCATCATGATCCTTTGCAACCGATTCCGATTCGGAATCGGCCACGTAGATGATGTCGTTCTTGTCAATGAAGACGCCGCTCGGCCGGCTAAATTGGAACCACTGGTCGACGTAGTTGCCCTCCTGGTCAAAAATCTGGACACGGTTATTGCCGCGATCGGCGAGAAAGAGCCGCCCGCGCGAATCCATCGCGAGGGCATGGGGAATGTCCATCTCGCCCGGACCGGAGCCCTTCTTTCCCCAGGTCTTGATGAACTTGCCGTGCTTGTCGAACTTGACGATGCGCGCATTAGTGTTTCCGCCATGTCCATCGGCGACGAAGATGTCCCCATTCGGAGCAACGAGCACCGCCGATGGCGCGTTGAATTCGTCGGGGCCATTGCCGGCGATCCCGGCTTTGCCGAGCGTGAGCAGCACCTTGCCGTCAGGACTGAACTTGATGACCTGATGACCCTTGCCGTCCTTGCCCAACCCATCGGCGACCCAGACGTTGCCCTCGCCGTCGATATGGATGCAGTGCGGCAACACCAGCGTACCAACGCCGAAGCTGTTCACCAACTTGCCTGAGGCATCAAACTTCAGGATTGGCGGCAACGGCGAATCCGAACAGGCAAACGGGAGGCCCGGCTTCATCATTGAGGGCGGCGCAAATGAACCGCAGCGCTCGGCCACCCAGACGCTCACGCCGTCAAGATCAATGTCCACGGCGTTTGTCGAGCCCCAGGTCCGCCCCTCCGGCAACTTGGCCCAGTTCTCGATCGCGCGATACGGATTGGGCGCCGAATTGGTTTGGACGATCGCCTGCGCCAATGCCGCGCTCTCGACCAGCAGCACGGCGGCGACGGTGACCATGGCTTGAATTAAGCGGGTAGCAACTTGCATCACGTTCCTCCTTCACGCGCCATTTCAATTGATCGAATTGCATTGTGAGTCCCCTGCCAGCCGGGGCCGGATTGCATGATATCGAATTGGCGAGGACCGGTCAGCGGGGGATACGCTGCGCGCTTGTACGTAACCGATTATACCCGAAATCCCGGAATGCTGCGACGCACCGACCAATAGCTTTCAGCTGTCCAGCGAAAAGCAGGCGCACTGCCGATGCGTGAAGGCCCCGGTTTCCCCTAAGTGCTTCGGCGTAGTCGCCGATCGATTTAGTCCGGATAATTCTTTCCGGTAGCAATCGGCGTCAATCGGAAAGCACGCGCGTCGTAAGGCTGCTCAGTGGCGCGGCTGTCGCTGGCCGCTTGCAGCACGAGGGCATGCACGTTCATACTCTGCGCATTGCGCGCTGTGATCAAACAAGGAATTAGAAAGATGTTCAAAGCATCAGCCGGAAAAACGCTGCCGACATCTATCATTGGTTCGCTGCCGCGGCCGTCCTGGTACACTGCCGTTCTCGGCGCCAAGAGCTTCCTTGAAGCCATGCTCAATGCCCGCTACCGCGAGCAATACGAGGACGCGGTCTCGGTACATCTGCGCGCGCAGGAGACTGCGGGCCTCGACATCTGTACGGACGGCGACGCGCACTACGACGATGAAGTCGGAGGTATGAGCTGGCAGAGCTATCCCTTGAGGCACATGGCCGGATTCAACGCGGTCGCTGAACCGGCGATTTACAATGTCGGCGCCGTCGCCTTTCCGCGCGGGCACATCCTGCACGATTATCTCGAAGCCCGCGTCTTTCCCAGGATCGTGGGACCCGTAGGGCCGGGCAATCTGCAATACGCCGCGATGTGGAAGGTCGCGCAACGCTTGACCACAAAGCCGGTCAAGTTCGGCACCATCCTGCCGGAACTTCTCGCCGCTTCCGCAGCCGACAGCT
>Ga0318503_10000352_pt1 | contig 8078 bp, 6 predicted proteins | sample GRESIP174b1f23_FD_203496 | JGI IMG/M metagenome (GOLD analysis project Ga0318503, IMG submission 203496) | Tropical soil microbial communities from Luquillo Experimental Forest, Puerto Rico - GRE.SIPMG.174b1f23 | ecosystem: Environmental > Terrestrial > Soil > Tropical forest > Bulk soil | place...
TTCGTCGCCGACCTCGGCGTCATCATCACCGACGCCATGAAGCGCTACGGCAGGGACGGCTTTTCCCCGGGCGACGTCATCATCACCAACCATCAGGCGGTCGCCGGCCAGCACCTCAACAACATCGTCATCTACGCGCCCTATTTTCACGACGGGGAGCTGTTGATGTTCGCCATGGTGCGCGCGCATTGGATCGACGTCGGCGGTATGAGCACCGGCTTCGGCGCCGGGCCGACCGTCGCCGATCCGTGGGTGGAGGGACTGCAGCTCAATCAGCTCAAGATCTACGAAGCGGGCAAGCTCAACGAGACGCTCTATCGCGTGCTCAGGGACAACATCCGTTTTCCGGAATCCTCGCTCGGCGACATGAAGTCGCAAATGGCGGCCTGCCGGCTCGCGGCGCGGCGGATGGACGAGCTGTTCGGCAAATACGGCCGCGAGACCATGCTCGAGGCGGTCGCGCGCATCTTCGAGGAGACCGAGGCGAAGTGCCGCAACGTGGTGTCGCAGCTGGCCGACGGCGTCTACGAGGCCGCGGCCGCCCTCGACGAGGACGGCGTCACCCGCGGCGAGCCGGTTCCCATCCGCGCCAAGGTCACCATCGACAAGGGCGCGATGACCATCGATCTGTCGGGCTGCTCGCAGGAGCGCCGCGCTGCGATCAATTCGCGCACGCTCGCCGGCGCGCGCGTCGCCTACAAGGCGCTGACCGGCCCGCTCGATCCGGTCAACGAGGGCTCGTTTCGCGCGCTCACGGTGATCATTCCCGAAGGCAACATCATGATGGCGCGCTTTCCCGCGCCGATGTCGACCTGGAGCATGATCGTGCCCATGGTGGTCGATACCATCGTGGCGGCGCTCGCCCCGGCCATGCCGGAGCGGGTGCCGGCGGGCCACCACGGTCTGCTCGGCGGCGCGGTGGTGTTCTTCGGCACGCATCCGGAGACCAACCGGCGCTTCGTCGTCCAGAGCATCGAAGGCGGCGGCTGGGGCGGCCGGCCGTTCGAAGACGGCGAATCCGGCACGGTGTCGGTGTGCCAGGGCGACGTACGCAACGGTTCGATCGAAGGCATCGAGCTCAAATGCCCGGTCCTGGTCGAGGGCCGCGCGCTGCGCACGGATTCCGGCGGCGCGGGAAAATATCGCGGCGGCCTCGGCATCGACATGCGCGTGCGCAACCTGGTCGAAGGGAAATGGAATTTCGAGCTCGTGCGCAGAAACCAATGCCCGCCGTGGGGCCTGTGGGGCGGGGAGCCGGGCGAATACGGCATGTATCTCGTGCGCGAGCCGGACGAGCGCGAATTTCGCGTCGCGGGCGGTGCCCACCACGCGGTGCCGGGGCGCACCGAGGTGATCGTGCGCACCGGCGGCGGCGGCGGCTGGGGCGATCCGCTCGAGCGCGACCCCACGGCGGTGCGCGCGGACGTGCAAGAGGAGTTCATCTCCGCGCGATCGGCGCGCGAGCATTACGGGGTGGTGCTCACGGATAAGCTCGCGGTCGACCATGCCGCAACCGAAGCGGCCAGGAATGCGATAAGATCGGCCCGAGGAAACGCAAAGCCGGGGGCGAAGGGATGAGCGACGCGGTCGCGACCGGGCGTGATTCACGCCGCTCCGCCTTGGCTCACCACACGCGCGGCAGGCTCGGTGGAGTCCCTCTCCCAGCCGAAGTCGGATTTATCCGACTTCGGCCGCTTCAAATGCCGAACTCAGGTAAACCCGAGTTCGGTGGGAGAGGGAGCAGACCGAGTCTGCCTCCCGCCAGACGTGATTGCGATCCCGGGCGCACGCATGAGCTCCGATAAAGTCGCGATCCGGATCAGGGGCGTCTCGCATCAATTCGGCGAGGAGGGCGACGCGCGGCACGTGCGGGCGCTGCGCGACACCTCGCTCGACGTGGCGCGCGGCGAGCTCCTCTGCCTGATCGGGCCGAGCGGCTGCGGCAAGTCGACCTTGCTCAACGTCATCGGCGGGCTGATGGCGCCCACTGCCGGCGCGGTGGAAGTCGCGGGCAAGCGGGTCGCCGGGCCGATGCCGCGCGACATCGCCTTCGTGTTTCAGGAGAACGCGCTGTTCCCCTGGAACACCGTGTTCGAGAACGTCAACCTCGGCATGGTGTTCCAGGGCGTGCCGCGCCCCGAGCGCGAGGCGCGCGCGCAGCGCGCGCTCGAAGCTGTCGGGCTCAAGGACTTCGCGCAGCACTATCCGGGGCAACTCTCCGGCGGCATGCGCCAACGCGCCGCGCTCGCGCGCGCGCTCAGTCTCGAAACCGACATCCTGCTCATGGACGAGCCGTTCGGCGCGCTTGACGAGCAGACCCGCATGATCCTCGGCGAGGACCTCTCGGTGCTGCTCGCCCGCGCCGACAAAACCATCGTGTTCGTGACCCACAGCCTGGGCGAAGCCACCTTTCTCGCCGACCGCGTCGCGGTGTTTTCCGCTCGTCCCGGCACCATCAAGGAGATCATCAAGGTCGACGAGCCGCACCCGCGCAAGCCCGACTTCGTGACCTCGGCCAAGTTCACCGCCATTCGCAACGAGCTCTACGCCCTGCTGCATGACGAGATCCGCAAGACCATGGCCGAGACCTCGGCGGAGCCGCCGCCATGACGCCACCCGGCAACGAACGCGAGGGGCGCCTCGCCAGCCGCGCGGTTCAGGCCACGTTCCTAATCGCGCTCATTGCGCTCTGGTATCTCGCCACGACGCGCTGGCGCGTGAGCCCGCTGCTGCTCCCCAACCCGGTCGTGGTGCTGCGCGATCTTTGGGAGATTCTCAAGACCGGGGAATTCATCGGCGATCTGCGCGTCACGTTGACCGAACTCGCGGCCGCGTTTGCAATCGCGGCGAGCTCCGGGGTCGTCGTCGGCTATCTCATCAGCCGGTCGCAGTATCGCATCCGGGTGCTCGAGCCGCTGTTCGCCGGCATCTACTCGGTCCCGATCATTTTGTTCCTTCCGCTCTACGTCCTGTTCTTCGGGCTCGGACCCGCCTCCAAAATCGCGCTGGGAGCGACCATCGGCTTCTTTCCCATCGCGCTCAACACCATCGCCGGCTTCGGCTATGTCGATAAAATGCTCGTGGTCGCAGCCCGCTCCATGGGCGCATCCGACGTCCAGCTCTTCCGCTACGTCCTGCTGCCCGCGGCGCTGCCGATCATCCTGACCGGGATGCGCATGGGCTTTACCGTCGCGCTGCTCTCCATCATCGGCAGCGAGACCATCGCCTCGCTCGCCGGGCTCGGTCACCGCATCGTTCATCTCGCCGAAGGCATGGAGATGGCGCCGATGTTCGCCTATATCGCCTTCGTCGTGGCGATCGCCGCGATCCTCAACGCGCTCGTATCCGTGCTCGAAGCGCGGGGAAAGCGCCCGTGACGGCCGTGCGCCCATGGCGGCGGGCGCTGCGGCGACCGTGGGTCGCACGCATCGCCGTTATCGTGCTGCTGCTCAGCGTCTGGGAGATCGCCGCGCGCTGGTGGGTCGACCCGATATTCCTGAGCCCGCCGTCGCGTGTGTTCGCCTCGCTGCCGGCGGTGTTCGACACCCGCGGCGTGCCCGCAGCTTTGCGCATCACCTTCTGGGAGCTCGCCGTCGCCTTCGCGCTCTCGGTCGTGATCGGGCTTGCGATCGGGCTCGCCGTCGGGCTCAAGCCGTTCGCGCGCCGGAGCTTCATGCCGATCATCCTCTTGCTCTACGGCACGCCGCAAGTCACCATCCTGCCGCTGTTCATCCTCTATTTCGGCATCGGCCCCGCCTCCAAGATCGCCTTCGGCGTGAGCCATGGCTTTTTTCCCATCGTCATGACCATCGTCGCCGGCGTGCAGAACATCAAGCCGATCTTGCTCACGAGCGCGCGCGCCATGGGGGCGAGCCGCTGGCAAACGCTGCGCTACGTCGTGTTCCCGCACATGATACCGAGCTTCTTCGCGGGCATGCGGCTCGCCATGACCGGCGTGTTGCTCGGCGTGCTGCTGGCCGAGCTTTATGTCTCGACCGCGGGCATCGGCTATTTCACCACGCTGTTCACGCAGAACTTCGACCCGACCCGGCTCTTGGGCCTCATCTCGGTGCTCGCCGCCATGGCGATCGTGCTCAACGAGATCGTGCGGCGGGCCGAGGTGCATTTTGGCCGCTGGCACACCGACTGAGGGGAGTGGTCGATGGCGGGAAAGCTCAAGCTCACGGTCGCGTGCGGCGACTACGAGATCGTGCGCGCGCTCAAGGACGGCGCGGTCGAGGCCGCCGGCCTTGATCTCGTCATGCTCACCGACATGGGCCCGCGCGAGCGCCACTGGCGCATGGCGCGCAGGGCCGAGTTCGACGTCTGCGAGGCCAATATCGGCGCCTATTTCATGGAGCGCGACCAAGGCGCGCCGCTCACCGCCATCCCCGTGTTCCTGCACCGGCGCTTCCGTCACGGCTTTCTATTCGTCAACGCCGCGGCCGGCATCCGCGCCCCCAAGGACCTGATCGGCAGACAAGTGGGCGGCACGAATTTCCAGCCGGCCTCCAATATCTGGATGCGCGGCATCTTGCAGGAGGACTACGGCCTGCCGCACCGGCAGGTGACGTGGGTGGTCGAGCGCAGCGAGGACGTGGCATTCACGCCGCCCAAGGATCTGCGCATCGAGATGATCGCGCCGGGGAAGAAACTCGACCGCATGCTGGCAGAGGGCGAGATCCCCGCCATGCTCTCGCCCGAGCTGCCGCGCTTGTTCCGCGCGGGCGACCAGCGCATCGTGCGTCTCTTTCCTAACTACAAGGACCTCGAGCTCGCCTATTTCCGCAGGACCGGGATCTTTCCGATCATGCACGTCACCACCATCAAGCAGGAGATCGTCGACAAATTTCCCTGGGTGCCGACCAACCTCACGAAGGCCTTCGAGGAGGCGAAGGCGATCGCCTATCGGCGCATCGCCAATCCTCGCGTGGTGCCGCTCGCCTGGGTGCGGACCATGCTGGAGGAGCAGGAGGAGCTGCTGGGCCGCGATCCCTGGGCCTATGGTTTGACTCCCGCCAACCGCAAGAACCTCGAGACCGTGCAGCGCTACACCTTCGAGCAGGGCATGATCAGCAAGATGCTGCCCCTCGATGCATTGTTCGCGGACGCCGATCTCGGCGACGCCGGCGGATCCGATGGGATTTGAGTGCGGGGGATTTAAGCGAGGAGACCAACAGGAGAATCACTAGCTGACCCCGCCAACTAACCCGAGTAGTTACGACATGACCGCGCTCGAACGGCTCGGCAGCCATGTCGCCGCAAGCGGACGCGAGCGCGCCAGCGATGCCGCGCGCGAGCTGGTCGAGCTTCATCTCATCGACACCGTCGGCGCCTGGATCGCGAGCACGCGCTCCGTCGAAGGTTCAAGCCTGCTGCAGTTTCGCGCCGCGATGCGCGCACGCGGGGAACGCGCATGGGCGCTCGATCTCGCGACCCGATGCGCGCTCGCGCGGCTGAGCGAGATCGACGACATCCACCTCCCCTCCATGACGACGCCCGGCGCCATCGTCATTCCCGGCGCGCTCACCTTGGCGGCCACGCTGCCGGCGGTTGGGGCGGACGACGTGATCGCGGCGATCCTCGCCGGCGTCGAGGCCATGACCCGGCTCGGCCGCGCCGTCGACGGGCCGGCCATTCTCTATCGCGGCATCTGGCCCACCTATTTCGCCGGGCCCTTCGGCATCGCCGCCGTGGCCGCGCGGCTGTTCAAGCTCGACGCGCAGGCGAGCGCGCATGCGCTAGCACTGGCGCTCACGCTGGCAGCGCCCGCCGTGGGACATCACAACGCGGCCACGACCTCGCGCTGGTTCGCTGTGGGCAACGCCGCCCGCAACGGGCTCAACGCGGCCTTGGCGGCGCAGCAGGGCTTCACCTGCGATCGCAAGCTGCTCGAAGGTCGTGTCCTCCCCGATGTCTTCGGCGTCACGCCCGACGTCGCCGCGCTCACCGACGGCCTCGGCGAGCGCTTCGCCTTGACCGAGGTCTCATTCAAGCCATGGTGCGCCGCGCGGCAGACCATGGCGGCGACGCAGGCGCTCAAGGACATCCTCGCGAGCGGGGTCGCGCCCGCGGCCATCGACGAAATCACCGTGTCCGTGCTGCCGCCTCACCTCAAGATGATCGATCACGGCGTCGTCGCTGGCGACCGCGCCTCGCATCTCACCAGCGTGCAATGCTGCATGGCGCTGGCAGCGTTCGCGCCGGAGATGGCGTTCGACGTGCAGCAGACGCCGGCGGACCTGCCGCCGGCCGTGCGCGGCTTGATGGCCAAGATCAAGGTCGAGGCGGACGCGCGCCTGCTCGCCGACTATCCGGCGACCTGGCCAGCGCGCGCGCGCGTCGCCGTGGGCTCGGCGCGGCACGAGCGCGACGTGACCCACGTTCCCGGGGATCCCGCGCGCCCGTTCGATCGCGAAAGCGTGCGCAAAAAGTTTCTGCGCTTCACGCAGCCGGTGCTCGGCGCGGACAAAGCCGCGCGCATCCTCGCGCGTTGCAGCGGCGTGCTCGCAACCGGTGCGTTTTCCCAATTGATCGACGAAATCGAGCAGGCTTGCGCGGTGGACGCCTGTTCGCGCTGAGGGACAGGGCAGAGCGACAGCGGAAGCCAGGATTCTGTCTCCACTCGCAGGTGATTCCCACCGCGCACTCACCCGCGGGGCTCGCCGCCTTCGCTACGATACCGCCTTCGTTGGTAGGCAGGCTTTTTGACTCGTCGTAGCTCGTTGCCCTAAGTTGGTCCGGACGCGCCTTGTTTTGGAGCGATCAACCATCTCGGATCGAGAGCACGCCATGCTCAGGCGCATCATTCCGGTCGCTGCCCTCCTGATCCAGCTGGCTTGTGCGGCTATCGCATCCAGCACGCCCGCACGGGCAATTGACGAGATCGAGATGGGCTCGGTCGGCGGTCCGACGGCGTTGCTTTGGCCGCTTTACATCGGCACCGCCACGGGCATGTTCGCCGCCGAAAACCTGGACATCAAGCAGATTTTTGCGCCCTCGAGCGCAGGGGTTCAACAACAGTTGGCAGCCGGAGCGTTCCAGATCTCCGATTCCGGCCTCATCGATCAGGTGCGAGCGATTTTCGAAGGTGCGCCGATTGCACTCGTCCGCATTGAAGGGCAGGTGCCGCCCTATGCGCTGCTCGCTCAGCGGACGATCAAGACCATCGCGGAGTTGCGCGGCAAGACCATCATGGTTGGGGGCGAAAAGGACATCACGCGGGTTTATCTCGAGCGCATGTTGACGCCCAACGGCATCAAGGCCGGCGAATACGATTTGCTGTATGCGGGATCGACGCTGGCGCGATTTGCCGCGCTCCAGTCGGGCGCGGTCTCGGCGGCCATTCTGTTTCCGCCTTTAAACTTCCGAGCAGAGGCCGCGGGCTTCACCAATCTCGGCTTTATCGTCGATTACGCCAAGAATCTTCCGTTCTCGGGGATTTCGGTCAATACGTCGTGGGCGGCCCGCAACAAAGAACGTCTTGAAAAATTTCTCGCCGCCTACACGAAGGCCGTTGTCTGGTTCAACGACGGCAACAATCGCAGTGAGGCGGTCAGGATTTTGGTCGAGGCGAGTAGGCAGTCGCCGGAGGATACCGAGAAATCCTACGATATGTACCGGAAGATCGATTTCTTCGAAACGAAAGGCGAAGTCTCAAAGAAGAAAGTTGCCGAGATCATCGACATTCTGCGAAGCGACATGCGCGATAAGCCGCTCGACATCAATCTGCTTTTCCTGCCGAATGTGACGCGGGTGACCGAGTAGCCCGGCGCGTATCGAGCGCACACCGTCCTCAAGCGGATGTCGCTGACTTAAGAACAGCCATCATTCCGGGCTCCCTCGCTACGCTCGGGCCCGGAATGACGATCGAGAAAGTGGCGCTAGCTAGATGAGTGCCTCGCGGAATTGTTGGGGGCAGCGCAATGTTGCTTGCTAGGTGCGCATAAACCCTCCTACCTCGGTCTCAGCCCACGCAAGCGTCGTCTCCATTGCCTCGCCCCGCAGATGACGCACCGTCATCTTGGTCATAATGCCCTGCGTAAAGATCTGCGCCGCGATCTTGGGCGGTGCAGGGG
>Ga0318503_10000363_pt1 | contig 7924 bp, 8 predicted proteins | sample GRESIP174b1f23_FD_203496 | JGI IMG/M metagenome (GOLD analysis project Ga0318503, IMG submission 203496) | Tropical soil microbial communities from Luquillo Experimental Forest, Puerto Rico - GRE.SIPMG.174b1f23 | ecosystem: Environmental > Terrestrial > Soil > Tropical forest > Bulk soil | place...
GAAATTAAGAGATCAACTCCGCTTACACCCGTTACGCACACGCATACCTCGACTTTGCGGCCAAACCACAACCGAATCGCCACATGACTATGACCGCACGGCGGCGACAACGGAAGGCTTGGCGCTTGCAATCCGGTCTGGGGGGCGGCCCGGAGCGGCCTCATCGCCCGCAGTAAGCGCCGAACGCCCCGCGCGGAGCGGGAGCTACAACTTTAGATAGAGAGGCGGCGCCTTCGCCGTCAACGGGCGGGGCTTTGAGCAGACGCGGGCCCTTCGAACCTGGCGGCGGTCGACGGGTCGCCCCACGCGACGAAGGCGGGAACGCGGAAGCTCTCGGACATCCGCCCGTAGGTCAACGGCGCGACCTCCGGCGTGACAACGGCGCCGCCGGCCGCTGCCAGCACGGCGTGGCCGGCGGCCACATCCCATTCACACGTGGTCGAAAGGCGCGGATAGACGTCGGCGGCGCCTTCGGCGAGCTGACAGAATTTCACCGCCGACCCGCACGGGCGCCAATCGGCGATCGGCAGTCGCGCCAGGAATGCCTGGGTCTGCGGTTCGAGATGCGAGCGGCTGACCACCGCAACGAGACCAGAGCGTGGCGAAGGCCGGGTTCGAATCGCGCTGCGCTCCTGCGCGGCGCTCGCTGGGGCACCGGGCGAGAGCAGCAGCCGCTCGGCGCCGCGGCCCTCGATCCCACGCCAGAGGATTCCCCGCGCCGGGGCGGCCACGATGCCGAGACGCGGACGTCCGCCGCTCACGAGCGCAACATTGATCGTGAACTCATCGCGCCCGGCGAGCAGCTCGCGGGTGCCGTCGAGGGGGTCGACCAGGACGAAGTTGCCGGGGATGCGGTCGGGGAGCGCGCGCCCCACCGCCTCTTCCGACACCACGCACACGCCGGGAAGCAGGCGGGCAAGCCCTTCGAGGATCACCGCCTCGGCCGCGTGATCGCAGGCGGTGACCGGAGAAAGATCGGCCTTGGTCCGGACCTCGAGCGAGCCCGCGCGCGCCGCAAGAATGGCGGCTGCCGCGGCCGAGACGATGCTGGTGAGCTCGTCGAGCAGCCCGCCGCCCGCAGCGATGATGTCGTCGTCCGCTCGCAAGCTCGGCGGCTCCTGGTATTGTGGATTTGAATTCCTACCATTGAAGCGGCACGCGCGCATAGCAGCTTCAAATCCAAAACCGCACTGGAATCATAAATTTGCTGGTGTGGTGGATTTGAAGTTCCTACAAGTATGCAGCGGCCTCGCATAGGAACTTCAAATCCAAAAACCACACCAGAGTCAAAAGTTTGCTAGTGTCCCTTTGATTCCGAAGTTCGCACGAGAATGCGCCGCAAGGACTTGCGAACTTCGGAATCGGGACACTAGCGTCCCCCCGGGGTCCGACGTGCGCATCAGAGGGTGCCCGCGAGGGTTTGCAAGCTTTCGGAATCGGGACGCTCGTGGTGTTGCCGGTTCGAGTCTTGGCAGCTCGCACGGCTGCGGTGTATCAGCGGTCCATGGTTTCGATTCGCGCCTAGGACTCACAAGCTGCGCCGCTCCGAGGCCCGCCTACCGGAGACGTCCTCATGTCCGCCGTTGTCCTTGATGCTCTCGATCTCGCCGCACTCTTATGTTCGCGCGTTTGCCACGATCTGATCAGCCCGACCGGCGCGATCGTCAACGGACTCGAAGTGCTGGAGGAGAAAGACAGCGACGAGGAGACCAAGACCTTCGCGCTCGATCTCATCAAGCGGAGCGCGAGGACGGCGTCGGTGCGCCTGCAATTCTGCCGCCTCGCCTTCGGCGCAGCCGGCTCGTCCAGCGCGCAGGTCGATCTCGGCGACGCGCGAACCATGGCGCAGGCTTTCATCGAGGACGACAAGACCAAGCTCGCCTGGAACCTGCCGCGCGTGCTGTTGCCGAAAAACCGGGTCAAGTTGCTGCTCAACCTTTTGATCATCGCGGGCCAGGCGATCCCGCGCGGCGGCACGCTCGCGGTGGATCCGGTCGGGGCAGGGGAGAGCATGGGCTTCCGCGTCACCGCGTCCGGCGTCAGCGCCCGCATTCCGCAAGCCGTGCCGGCCCTGCTCCAGGGCATCTCCGAGACCGGAGCCGTCGACGCCCATGCGATCCAGCCGTTCTATGCCGGCCTGCTCGCTCGCGCCTGCGGGCTCGAGGTCAACCTCAAGGCCGAGGGCGACGTGGTCGTCATCGCCACCCGTTGATGCCGCCGCGCTTGTCGCTCGCCTACGCGCGCAGAAGCTTGTCCTCGAGCCAGCTCCACATGGTCGCGCAGCCCAATGTGAGATAGTCGCGCTGGCAGTGTTGCGCGCCGCCTTCCTCGCTCGTGAACACGCGCAACGTCTTGTCTTTCGACCCGCAGGCATCGTAGAGCCCCTGCGCATCGCTCAGCGGAATCTGCTCGTCGTCTTCGCCGTGCACCACCAGGAACGGGCAGCGCATTTTCTGCACGACGCCGTCGAGCTTGAACGGCTCGAGCCGCTTCAATGCGTCCTCGAGCGTCGCGGCGCCCAGGATCCACATGATGTGGTGGCCCGGCACCGACAGTGATGCCTTGAACTGGGCCTCGATGCGCCGCTTCCACACCGCGTGATAATCCCAGATGGCGCCCCAGGCGATGCAGGCGGCAAAGCGCGGCTCGAGCGCGGCACAGCGGGGCGCGTAGTAGCCGCCGAGGCTGATCGCGACGATGCCGATCTTCTTGCTGTCCACGTCACCTCGCTTTTCCAGGAAATCGATGCAAGCGCTGCCGGCTTTTTCATAATCGTGGCGTAGGACAAGTCCGCGGAAACGGATGGCCTCGCCGGTGCCGGGGCCGTCCATGACCAGGACCGAGATGCCGCGCTTGATCAGTTCCGGCACGCCGGCGAGGTACTGGATCTCCTTGGTGACGTCGAGGCCGTCGAAGAATACGACGCACGGCGCGCGCGCTGATTTCGCGTTCTGGGCATGAACGAAATAGCCGGGCAGGCTTTTGCCTTCGAACGGCACCTCGACGATGTCGATCTTGACGTCCGTGAGCGCCGCGAAGCGGTGGAAGCAATCGACCGCGGTGCGGTAGGCATCGAGCGCCGTTTTGTCCTTCGGGGTGCGAAAGCGTTCGCCCATCTGATAATAGTGACAAGCGCGCAGATAGAAGGCCGCGGCCGAGACCGCATGGCCGGATGCGGCGAAGCGCTCGGCGTGGCCGCGCACTTCGTCGCCGACCTTGACGCAGGCGTCGAACCAGGCTGCGTCGTCCTCGGCGGCTTTGCCCGCGAGCGCCCGTCCGATTTTGTGCAGTTCGCTGATGTCGGCGCCGCCGTAGGCTGCGCGGCCGAGCATGTTGACGAAGGCCGCCGACCATCGGTAGTTGCCGGGAAAGTACATGAAATATTTCGGCGTCTTGGTCATCGTTCGTTCCCGCCGTCTCAATCCCACGCCGGCGCGCGGCTCGCGGGATTGGCGATCCTGCCGTCGGGCCGCTGATCCGGATCGCACGAGCGATAGGAAACCCGCATGAAATAAGCCCAACTTCGCCGTCGGTGGGTGCGGCTCCGGCGTTTCCGTTGTCGCATTTTGTCGCGCGATTTCCTCAGTGTTCTCAACAGCCCGGGACTAGGGGTAGAGTATGGACACGACAGCGACGCGACAACGGCCCTGCCATGGCGGACGACAAGAACCCGATTGCAAAGAACCTGCCGGACACTGAGACGTCGGAGAATTTGCCGCCGTTCATTGGCCCGTACGATCTGCCCAAGCTGACATCGGAACAGTTGAAGGAGCAGTTGAAGGAGCGCGAGGCGCTGCAGAAGGCCCGTAAGCGCATCGATGCTCACCTCGGCGCCCCGCAGCGTGTGATCGTGGTGGCTTTGCCTGCTACCTCGGGGCCGGCAAAATCCGCTCCCGCGAAGGACACTCGGGACACTTGGGACACCAAAATCGGACAGGGGGGTGGTGGCGTTCAGCAGGCGCCGACCGAGCCAAAGAAGGCTTGGCGCGAAAGGCCATCCGAGGCGGACATTGCAACGGCCATGAAGGACGTCGCGCAGGACATTGCGCAGCAGTATCCGCCGGGCGCGCAGCCCGGTGAGGATGTCATATGGGCCGCGCTGAAGGTACGCCTCAAGCGGGAGGATTTGCCACGCCGCGTCGCGCGTGAGGCGATAGAGCAATATGCTCCACAGCTGCGCGGGCGTCGCGGATATCACAGCACTAAACCTCCGGAATAAATCGGCGCCTCATCGCCGACTCTCATCGCCGACTCTCATCGCCGACTCTCATCGCCGACTCTCATCGCCGACTTTTTTTCGGCGGCGATTTGGCGATTAGTGCAATCAGCACTCCGACACGCCATGGATGATGCTCCTGCTCACAGGAGATCACGGCCATGTCTGGGTCGGACCAAGCAAGTACCGCCGACGATATCCTGATCGGCGCGGCGGCGATTTGGGGCGAGTTGCGAGAGCTCGGGGTCGTTGAGGCGACCGAGGGGGCCGACATCGAAGATAAGGATCTCGACAAGGTCTACTACCTCGCCAAGGCCAAGAAGCTTCCAATCGGCAAATTCGGCAAGTCGCTGATCGCCTCGCGCGCCAAGTTGCGCCGCGCGGTGTCGGCTCTCGTCTCGTAATTGGGACGACCGCCTCAGCGCGATGTCGCCAGCGTTGGGGTGGAGAAAGTTCGGGCGACGGGAGGGACCGGACCTCGTCAAGTGGATCTCAAGCCCACGAGGCCCGGTCCTGAAACCGCAGCAAGTGGAGCTCACCGATGCGGTTAAGTCTAGGCTTAAGTTCACAGGTAGAGACCTGTCGCCCTCGGGTCAAGGTTGTTTCAGGGCGCATCCTCGCCAAGCGGCTGCGTAAGGGGACCATGGATCCGGTCTACCGCGCTCAGCTGGCGCTGCGGTTGCAGCGTGGCGAGGTCGTGATCGGAAACCTGACGGCCAAGCAGGCCCGGCAGATAACCGGGACTGATGTCACTGTGCTTGCGGCCATGCGGCGGATCACTCCGCCGACGCCACGGCCGCGAGACGCTCGCAACCGGGTGACCTACCGGCGCGAGCTCACAGATAACGACCTCGATCGGCTGATCGATAAAGCCGGTCATGGACGGGTGCTCGCAGCACTCGATCGCGCGACGCGGCCGGTCGTTATCAATGGCGATGGCGGGCCATCACCCCGCCATGGCCAGACCAACGCGTTCGCGGCAACCGAACGTTAGCTGGTCAGCGCCGTCTGCGCCAATGCAGGCGGCGCCTTCTTTTCAGCAATGGAGAAGTCCTATGTCTCTCGCCTGCTACGTACTGTACCTCGAACACGATAATCGTCCGCACAATCTGGGCACTCGCAACGCGCGAAGAGGCCGAGCTGCTCGCAGTATCGGTCGCGCAGGACATCTGGATCGACTGTGAGGGAGAGAGCGAAGACGAAGACGAGCTTCCCTCCGGTGAACAGCTGCGCGAAATCCTGTCCGCGTGCAACGAGTACTTCCGGCTGTATCGCTGCACTGAAGATGGCGACTCTGAGGAACTGACGCTTCGGTGCCTCGAAGCTCCACAGGATAAGGAAGCGGCATAGCGCGACGGCGTCGCTCCGCGAGGGCGGCGCCTGTTTTTTTCTTACCGATTTCCTGTTTGTCAATTTGTCCCCACTGAGGTTCGGAGGTCGCGCCGTGAAAATTCTCGGCATCGATCCTGGTGTCCGCGGCGGTCTCGCCTTTGTCGAGATCACCGATGGCGCCGCGCCGCAGCTGCTCGATGCCATCGATATTCCAGTGACCGGCATTGGCGCGAAGGAGCGCGTTGACGTACTCGCGATCCGCACCTGGATTGCCACGCATCAGCCGCAGCACGCGCTGATCGAGCGCGCGCAGGCGATGCCAAAGCAGGGTGCGAGCAGCGGCTTCAAGTACGGTCGAGCCGTGGGCGCGATCGAGGCGGTGCTCGCCTGCTGTGAAATCCCGATGACCATCATCGAGCCGACGGCATGGAAGAAATTCCACCAGCTGCGGGGCGGCGACAAAGAGGGCGGACGGCAACGCGCCCTTCAGCTGTTCCCCGCGGCGCACGCCCTGCTCAGCCGCAAGCGCGACCACGGGCGCGCAGAAGCGGCCCTGATCGCTCTGACAATCAGGGGCGCATCATGAGGATCATCGGCGCCGACGAGCGGCTGAACGAACCGCGCGGGGTGAAAGTCCTGCTCATCGGCCCGACCGGCGTGGGGAAGACCTCACAGCTGCGTACGCTCGATCCATCCCGCGTGCTGTTCCTCGATGGCGAGGCCGGCGACTTGAGCGTGCAGGACGTTCCGGTCGACACGATCCGGATCGACGACTGGCAGACCGCGCGCAATATCGCGGTCCGCATCGGCGGCCCCAATCCGTCGTTCGCGCCGACTAGCTGCTATTCCGAGGCGCACTACAAGGCGGCCGGGGGCGCGCTTGAGAACCTCGACCGCTACGACATCGTCTTCGTCGATAGCATCACATCGATCAGCCGGCTTTCGTTTCGCTCGGCGGAGCAGCAGCCGGAGGCGCGCTCGGAGCGTACCGGCGCCAAGGATCTGCGCAGCATCTACGGCCTGCACGCGCGCGAGATGCTGATGTGGCTGCATCAACTCCAGCATGTGCGCAGTAAGCACGTGGTGTTCGTCGGCATTCTCGAAAAGGTCACCGACGACTTCGGCCGCTTCGTTGAGTACCGCCTGCAAATGGAGGGCGCCAAGGTCCCGCGCGAGATCGGTGCCATCGTCGACGAGGTCGTTGTGATGGAGTTTCTCAATTTCGGCGGTCCTGAGCCCGTCCGCAGCTTCGTGTGCACGGCGCCGAACCCGTGGGGGTTCCCGGCGAAGGATCGCTCCGGAAAACTCGACCAGACCGAGCCGCCGCACCTCGGCAACCTGCTCGCCAAAATTCTCAACCGCGAAAAACCAACTTCACCCCCTGGGCAATAGGAGGCAACCATGCCCTTCGACTATTCACAGACTGACGACCCGCGCGACTTCTCCGAACTCATTCCGCACAACACGATTGCCACCACGCAGATGCGCATTCGCCCCGGTAACGCCGGTCCGGATGGACTGTACAAGCGCACGGCGAGGGGCGACGCCGAGATGCTTGACTGTGAGTTCGTGGTCCTCGACGGGCCGTTCGCCAAGCGCAAGTTCTGGGACAACTTCATGCTGGCGGGCACGACCGACGGTCAGAAGGAGATGGTGCTCACCAATCGCGGGCGGCTGAAGAAGATCCTCGAAAGCGCGCGCGGCATCAAGAAGGGCGACACCAGCGAGCAGAACCTCGCGCTGTACCGGGCCGAGGACAAGGACTTCAACAACATCATCTTCGTCGCCAGGATCGGCGTGAAGAAGGGCGAGCCTAAGAACGACGGCAGCGGCACGAGCTGGTCGGACAAGAACTACCTGCTGGCCGCGATCACGCCCGACCAGAAGGACTGGCATCCGGTCGAGCAACCGCCCCCGTTTAACGGCGGTGGCGCCACCGCGCCCACGGGCGCCGCGCCGGCGGGCTCCGCGCCCGCGGGCCACGCCCATTACCCCGCCGCAGTGGGCACGCTAATGCGCAAGCTCCGCACCGTTGGGATGGTCTCGCCGTCCGCGCTCGAGGACGAGTGGCAGCGGCGGGCCACCGCCGCCGCCATCGAGGCCGCGCGCGGCGTCATCACACTCGACGGCTCCATCCCGCCGGCGACGCCGGTCGGGCGGCTGAATGACACCGAGCTGGGCTGGATCCTGGCCGCGATGCTGTTCGCCTGGATCCGCACACGCGCCGAACAGGCCGCCTGTGAACAGCTCGACAGCGAGCAGTGCATCCGCCTGACTGGGCTCGATCCCGAACCGTGGGACGCCGGCTGTGTTGCCGCGATCTTGCCCGAACTCGCGAGCGCGAGCTTCGACTGGTCGCAGCCGATCACAGCCTGG
>Ga0318503_10000364_pt1 | contig 7906 bp, 10 predicted proteins | sample GRESIP174b1f23_FD_203496 | JGI IMG/M metagenome (GOLD analysis project Ga0318503, IMG submission 203496) | Tropical soil microbial communities from Luquillo Experimental Forest, Puerto Rico - GRE.SIPMG.174b1f23 | ecosystem: Environmental > Terrestrial > Soil > Tropical forest > Bulk soil...
CGCTTCAAGCTTGGTTGCGATGAACACTTTGTCGCGCAGTCCAGACGGTACGATCGTATCGCCAAGGATGCGCTCAGCATCGCCATAGGTTGAGGCCGTATCGATCAGCTTGCCGCCGTTATCGATCAGCGCGCGCACCACTGCTCTTGCGCTTTGCAGCATCGTGGCATCGGCAACCTCGAAAACGGCTGCGGTGCCGAGTCCGACCGCGGGCAGGGGCTCGCCGCTTGAAGGAATCGGGCGCGTTAGCAGCGCTGAAACGGATTGCGCGAAAGTAGGCAAGGTCAGGTCGGTCGTTTCCGCGGCGAAAGTGGCCACCGGAAGAAGCGCAAATTGGCGCCGGGTGAAAACGGTCATAGCCTTATCCAGGTGTCGCCGGCGCTCCGGGCTGGGCACGTTTTTCCTGTGCGCGTCCTAATGCCGCCGACAAGATCAGCCACGCTCCCGCGACCGGTGCGGCCACGAGCGCTATCGTACCGAGCTTGAGGCCGAGCACCTGTAAACTATCGAAAACCCAGCCGTAGAGCGCGTCGGAACCGCGATAGATGACGACGTCGATCAAATTCTTGGCTTTATATTTCTCTTCCCGGCCCAACACCGTATAGAACACCTGGCGGGCCGGATTGGCAAAGGCGAAGTGTATCCAACGCTGCACTATTTGGGCCGCCAAAACGACTGCAAGCGTCGGCACGAAAAATACCGCAAGAAATGCCACGACATAAACCGCTGGTAGGATGCCCGCAGCAATGCCTGTGCCGAATCGCTTGAGCAGTTGACCGGTCGCAACGAGCTGCGTCACCAGCGTGAGCAAATTCACCGCGAGATCGATCTCGGCAAAGGTGCGCGTTTGCGCGCCCGCGCCCTGGATTCCGGCCGCGACCATGTGGATCTGCTGGAAATAAAGGATCGTCGCGCAGAACGATTGCAGGCTGATCCATGCGGCGATGCCGAGCAAATAAGGTGAACGGATCAGCTCCGGCAGTGCCGCGAAAGCGCTGCCCCCGAGCCGTTCCTCATGCGCGTGGCCGGGTTGGTGAGCGGTCGCCGCATGTTCCAGCCGCCAAACGCAAAACACCGCCGCCTCGATTAGAACCATTGCGGGGATCAAAAGATTCACCGGCCCGAGCGGTACCGAGAGCCAAATGGTCAGGGCCGGTCCAAGGAGGGCGCCGGCGGTGCCCCCGGCGCCAATGAAGCCGAACAGCCTTTTGCCCTGATCGGCAGTGAACAGATCAGCCATGAACGACCAGAACACCGCGACCGCAAACAGACTGAACGCAGCCACCCATACGTAGAACATCCGTGCGACCAGGGCGGTTTCGACCTGCAATGTGAGAAGTAACCAGAACATGGCGAGGTTGACGACGAAGAAATGATTGACGATCGGAATGAAACGGACGCGCGGCAGCTTTGCCACCAGCATGCCATAGAGCGGCTGAGCTACGAGCAGCGTCACGAACGTGGCCGTGAATAGCCAGGGCAGATTACGTATGCCGCCGGTGATCGCCATCTGATCGCGTAACGGGCGGAGCACGTAATATCCCGCGAGCAGCGTGAAAAAATAGGCGAAAGACCACAAAGCGGCCGCGCGTTCCTGCGGCGTAGCCGGTAACGCGCGCGTCATCCAGCCTTGCAGCACTGCCGACGCGCCGCTACCCCCGCCAGTCGTTTCAAACGTCATTGCGGCAGCGACAGTTTCTGCTTCAGTTCGGCTGCGCTGACCTGCTGCCCGTAGCCGAGACCGCCGCGCTGAAACAACTTGGCGTCCGCAAGCTTGCCGACGACGACCGGATCGAAACCGGCATCGCGAACCAGTCCCGCCGCGACCTGCACGCCGTCCTGATCGTCACCGGCAATCGGCACCGCGAGTTTTGGATCGGGCCGGTTCGCTTCGCCGGCGAATATCCTGTAGGACATCGTGTTGAAGGCGCGAACGAGCCGCGTTCCCGGCAAGTATTTCTGCGAGGTCACACCGATGCCGTTGGCTTCGACCTCATCGGCGACCGCGCCATCGCGCGCTGCAACGGCATTGCAGGTGTCGAGGACGATCTTGCCTTTGAGAGCAGACGCATGATCCTTTCCAATCTGCGGTATCGCTCCGTAGGGCACGGTCAACAACACGACATTGGCGAATATGATCGCCTGATCGACATTCCCCGCTTGGGCCAGCGGGCCAAGACTTGCGACCAAGTCTTTTAGTTCCTCAGGATGGCGCGAAGAGAAGAAGACCTTGTGACCATTCTTGACCCACAGTCCGCCGATCGTGCCGCCGATGTGGCCGGCGCCGATCGTGGCAATCGGGGCCTTTGCGTTGGATTGGGCACGCAGTTGCGCGGGTTGAAGCGCAGCGCCAACCAAGAAAGAGCCGCCAGCCGCAAGGAGCGCGCGACGATGAGGAACTTTGTAATGTGCCATTGCATGACCTCATGGATTTAATCGTGAAATTATAGGTGCTGCGGCGACGATGTTCATGAAGACGCCGCGCATGGTCGCTATGCGTTTAGGGTAGCGGATATTAAAGAGAGCGACGTTTCACTTGTGCCGAGCGCGTAGCTCGCGCTGCACGCTTGAGCGCTAAAGCAAACCTTGCGATCCGAGCGGTCCGTTGGCCTTCTTCCAGGCGTCGATGCCGCCCGCGATGTGGCATGCGGTTTTCAACCCGGCGTCCTGCGCTGCCTGGACGGCCATGGCCGAGCGTTCGCCGAAGGCGCAATAGAAAATGATCCGCTTTCCCGAAAGCGTTGCCAGTTCGTGCAGAATGCCCCCGGGGCCGACTTCGGTCGGCAGCTGCGGGTAGGGCAGGTGCAGCGAGCCGGCAATCACGCCATGCTTTTCACGCTCGGCTTTCTCGCGCAAGTCGATCAAAGCGATATCGGAACGGCCGCGCAGCGTCAGCGCTTCGGCCGCTGACAATGCCCAGCCCTTACGCGCCACTTCTTCCTGATGCAGGCCAACCCGTATGTTCGCCGGCACCGCCACATCCATCATTTTCGGGTTCGGCAATTTCAGATTGTTCATCAGCGCGGCGTATTCATCCATCGACTTTACTTTGAGTCGGGGGTTGAACAGCTTCTCCTCGCCGATGGTGGAGACAGTGTCGCCTTTGTAATCGTGCGCGGGATAGACCAGCGTGGCCTCGGGCAATTTCAACAGCTTGTTGAAAATGGAGTCATATTGCGCGCGCGGATCGCCGTTCTGGAAGTCGGTGCGGCCGGTGCCGCGGATCAAAAGCGTGTCGCCAGTGAAGACACGATCCGGCAGCAGGAACGAATACGAATCGTCGGTGTGCCCGGGCGTGTACAACACATCGAGACGCAAACCTTCAATCTCGACGCGATCGCCTTCGGTGACCCGCATCGAAACAACGTCGGCATGGGTCTGCTCTCCCATCACGGTAATGCAATGGGTACGGTCGCGCAGCGCGCCAAGCCCGGTGATGTGGTCGGCATGCAGATGGGTATCGACGGCCTTGACCAGTTTGAGATCAAGTTCGCGCACGAGCTGGAGATAGCGCTCCACTTTTTCCAGGACCGGATCGATGATCAGCGCTTCGCCGCCGGCGCGGCTGGCGAGCAGATAAGTGTAAGTTCCGGACGTGCTGTCAAAAAGCTGGCGAAAGATCATGGGCGGGTCCTCGCTCGCACTATACACCATATGGTAAAATGAAGGAGAGAATGCGACAGCGGGCAAGCGAGCAGTAATCGGACATGAACAAAATCAGCTTGGAGGAAAAATTCGGTATGTCGTTCGGCTTCATCCCGCGCAGAATCTTGTCCACAAAGTCTGCCGAGTGCCGGAACAAATCGGGATAGCTCGGTCCGTAGGACATGAGCGCTCCGTCTTTGACAAAATCGTGGATGCTTGTGATGACCGGCAACCGCGCACTAAGTGCCGATGTCCGCTTTGGGTCATTAGCGGACATTCTCGGAGGGTTGCGTCATGTCTGCTTTACCCCCAAAAGCGGACATCGTTCAGCACGATTCATGATGTCCGCTTTGTGCCATTTTCGGAATTATGCGCGGCAAAAAACTGTTTGGAGGAGTGCTCGTTCAGGCCGGCGCGCTGCTGATCAACCACATCGCACCGCGCAGGCGTACGCTCACACCGTCCGCATAGGGCGCCAGCGCCTCGCGGAGAGAGGCGACGGCGGTTGAGATGACCTGTGCCGGCTGGTTGCGCAGCCAACTGTTCACGGCGCCGATTTCGGTTGACTGAACGACAGCTTCCTCCAGCCCGCGGCCGGCGGCGATATCGAGGTCCATGTCGAGCTTCTCGAAGCGCGGCGGCGCCCAGCCGGCCGCGGTGAGAACCTCAGTGACGTGCTCGGGATCGGCGAAGGCGAACATTCCGGGTGCGTTCGGGACCGGCTTCGGCCGCGGTGGCAGGTGTTGAGCGACGGCAGCCATCGGCACCTCCATCCACGGGTTTTCGGCGAGCGTACACCAGCACACGATCGCCATGCGGGCATCTGGAGTGGCGGCGCGGCGCATATTGGTGAAGGCCGCCACCCTGTCGCCGAAGAACATCGTGCCGAAGGCCGAAGTCAGCAAATCGTATTCATCCAGCGCGGCGGTCGCAGGATCGACCTGCCGCCAATCGACATTGGCGAGGCTGGCGGCACTGGCGCGCCTCTCACCCTCAGCCAGCATCGGCCCGGAAATTCGAATCCCACCACGCGGCCGGACGGACCGACGGCGCGCGCAAACTCCAGCGTGGGCGCGCCGCAGCCGCAGCCGATATCCACCACCCGCTCGCCGGCGCGTGGTGCAGCAAAGCCGAGCAAGGCATCCGTCACCGGTGTGAGCGTGATGTCGGTGTGCTCCTGCCGAGCCACCCAGGTGTGGCCGCCCTTGCCGTTCCAGAAGGCGAGCATGTCGGCGTTAATCTCTTCGGGGGCGGCCATGCGTGTCTTCCTGTTGAGCGGGTGTGAACGTTGCAGCTTTGCCGAGCGGGCTGCAAGCGGCGCCGCACCGATGTTATTTCGACCGGCATTCCCCGTATAACCCGCCGATATGATGCCGAGGCCTGATGTCCGTTCCGGGTGATTTCTATCCGTCACTAAAATACTGAGTTTTGCGGCGTTCCTAAAACAAGAAGCGACGGCTCGCATTGCAAACCGTCGCCTCCCTGTCAATTTCAAAGCTTTGATTAGACAGCTCATGATTGGCGGTCATGCACGCCAACAATGATTCCCTTGGCGTCCGATCTGCCGGTTCTGCGGGACAGATCAGAGGGAAGACCATTTGAAGTTCGCGAGTCCGCCAGACCAGCTTTCTTCATCTGGCCGCGATGGAATTGTGGGCACCCTTTTTCGGAAGTGTCCAGAGGTACCTGGCGGTTCTCTTAATAAAATCGACCTCGTGTGACAGTTGAGCAACATGAGTTTTGCGGCGTTGTCCTTACACCGCAGAACGGCGGAGGCCGCGGCGGGCGTGATGCGGTCCGGCCTCCCGCTCGTTCAATAATTACTGCGACGGGTGCCGCTCATCACTTGGCGCAGTAGAGGCCGCGCCTTGGCCGGATGTACGCCGGGCGCGGCCTCGATTAAATTGAGCTGATCTGATTACGGCTTCCGCAAAAGCTCCGACAGCTTGGCGATGTCACCGCGATCCGTCGCGCCTCATCTTTGCTGAGCAACTTGGGCGCCGAGAATGAGGTTACTCGATTTCCCAATTTGAGCAGGTGATTGCGGTGCAACCCTCCAAACAATTTCAATCGGCCCAGACGACCTTGATCTTTGGATTTGACGTCCCTGTAGATAACCTATGGATAACCCTGTGGATAAAAGAGGGTTGGCCTATTGATGATCAAAAAATGCGTACCAAGGTGAAATACGACGTTGGCACGATATTCAAGCACCCATGGGTCCGCGACCATGGCGACAAGAAACCAACGACCTGCATCGTCACGAGAACGCGTAATCTATTTTCGCGGATCCGGCCGGACAGGACACTGAGTTCCTGGACCGGGAAGTTGAGTGAGGCCCCCTTCGATACCCACTTCGTGCTCAGAAACGCGTTACGAACAAAGTGACAGCCCGAGCTTGCTAGGGCTTCGTGGGTGGCACAAAAACTGGTTTTCTACCGAGTTCGTCGCCAATGAGAGTGAACGCGCCGTTCAAGTCGCATTCATGCAACACGTTCTTACTGACTGTCTCGTGTTGGGGCGATATCGCGCTATTTCAAGGAGGATCGGCTTATGGGCTTCAAGCTAACGTCGGTGGCGGCAATTTTGCTCTCACTCGCCTGCGTCCAGAGCGCCAGTGCTGCAGGCGGCTGTGGTCCCGGATTCCACCGCGGACCCTATGGAGCGTGCAGACCAAATGGACCCGTGGTCTACCCGGCGGCGCCGGTTGTTGTGGCGCCCGCACCAGTCGTACGCCCGCCAATGGTTTGCGGCGTTGGTTATCGCTGGCATCCCTATTACAGGCGCTGCGTGGTTCTTTAAGACAGTCAACCTTCTTCTGCCGCTAGTTTATCTCTCGTAACGGCAGCGCGACCGCGCCTCGGCCGGATGTACGCCGGGGACAGCTCACCAAAATTAGGACAATTGAAACTTCGTACTAATACTCTCGCCGACCTACCATCGTGCACCCGGTACGCTCGAATCGGAGCGGCATTAGGCGAGGAAGTAAGATGTCCAATAATGGGGTAGAAGTCCGCGATACTCTAACCAGGCGGTTGGCCGAAGTCGAAGAACGTGATCGGCTTCATCGCCGCGTCGCGCCGATTGTGGATTGTATACGGAAGATGCGCGTGGAGGGTCTCGCGGACAACGAAATTGCTGCCTTATTCCGCCACGCGGCCGACGAGTTAGATGAAGCCACGATGACTAAGGACCGGGGAGACCTTGCGGCTTAAATGAATCCCCAACGACGGCTTATGCAATCGCCCAACGATTTCTACGACAATCGCAATCCGCACTATTCTGAACCGGCTTGGTTTTGGAAATAACATGCTTCCATTGGTGTCGGGGACAGCGAGGGGTCCCCATGCGTAAAGGGCCGGTCGCGGAGTGTGCGCAGTGCGGTGCCACTATCATTGCACCAGAATGGTCTGAGCATCGATCGGAGTGCTGTGTTCGCAACGTGTGGTTCTGCGAGGCCTGCGGATACCAGTTTGAACATGCGGCTTATTTATCGGCCGGCGAATTGGCAGACGCCGACTAGGCGTCAACAGCTCCGGCAGCTTGGCAATATTGGTGGCAATCCGTCGCGCCTCATTTTCGCTGAGTAGCTTTGCTGCCCGTTTCAACGAAAATTAGAGAGCCCACCCGTCGCAGCAATGTGTAGACGGACAGGAGCGGGAAGTATCGTGGCGACGATGTTCTTCCCGCATTTCGTCGGCGATGCTTGTACGATTGCTGTTATTCCGGACAGGATTGATTGAGGCTCTGGATTATTAAATCGATTTCTCGACCATTAGGTGAATTTAGGTCAACTTGCTCAAAGATGTTACTCAGAACGACGAATTCGGGCAGTTGTTTTCCCAGTTGAACTATCTCCTACTTCGTACGCTGCGTAGGCTGGCAGCGCGGTCGCCGGCTTCCCCGCGGCCACGACGATTAGGCCACTTACGAGGATGGCGGCGCCGATGCCGATTGCCGAATACAAGACAGCGGATTGAGAGTTGATGCGATTGCGGGCAGCCTCAATCATTGGAAACACCCCTGCTAGAAATTTCTAGGCGGCAACTTATGGCTGGCCAAATTCTCGATCTGAATCAAAGCAGATAAATTAATAGCGATGTCTTTGGTCCGGTGGCGAACGAATTAATTGGCCTTTTTCGTTTCGGCTATCGCCTCGGTGCCGCTCATCACCTGGCGCATCTAGAGGCCGGCGTTGGCCGGATGCACGTCAGCGTCGGCCTCAACCAAATTGAGCTGATCTGGATTATGGCCTCAGAAA